>Ga0181612_171330_pt1 | contig 10449 bp, 7 predicted proteins | sample HoacroProtozoa21_FD_119630 | JGI IMG/M metagenome (GOLD analysis project Ga0181612, IMG submission 119630) | Hoatzin crop microbial communities from Cojedes, Venezuel. Combined Assembly of Gp0051906, Gp0051904, Gp0051908
TTAAGTACTGAAAGGCCAGATGTCTGGACAGTTTCCTGGATGTCATACGACCAGGAGGGGGAAGGAGGAGAGAAAGGTCTTCCTGCAGAACACGGAGGTGGAATTGGTTGAAGTGGCTCCAATCAACTGGGCTGCAGTATCTGAGATGGTATTTTGATTCCAGTCCTACAGCAAGAGACAGCACAAGGCCAGGCGAGGGCAGATTACATGATCTCTCAAAGCTGCCTTTCACTACAGCACAACGCATCCTCTGTGCTATTAGAGGGCTTTTTCGGACTGAATGAAATAACACTCTACAGCTCTTGATTCCTACCTTAGGGCAGCAACAGCATCTCTCCTGCCCATCTTTCTCCAGGGAGGAGATTAAATATCAGAGATGAATCCAAATGCAGTCAATCAGGCAAGGCAGTCTGCCAAAATAGCAAAAAGGAGGGGGGACAGGGGGAGAGAAGGTACCTTGGTACTGAAGTGACCTGTTTAAATGCTGCTGCTGAATGCCAAGCTGCTGGATCTCTCCAAGGCTCCAAGAGGCAGAGGAAGAGAACACAGAAGTGGGGACCTTCCCCCAACCCTGGATGATGGGGATGGACACACGTCACTTCTCAAGCATCACCTGCACTGCAGGAAAGGGGCAGACTCAGCTGGAAGAGCTGAAGACACAGTACAAGGCTAGTCCAGCCTGGTTCTGAGAACTCGGATCTGGCAATGATCTAGAGAGGAGAATGAGACTCAAATGCATGCACTATTTCAGGAGCTGAGGAAAATGCACCCCTCAGGCCAAGAGATTACACAGCTCCAAGGGGCTTTGGGAAATCCCAGCCCACAAGACCTTCTCAGAGTAGAGGTGCAAAGATCAAGCCTCCAGACCCCCCTGGGCCTTGATGGGTGTCTCCACACAGGGCGTTTCCACTTTCCAACAACAGTAACGTAGCTGGAGCCAGATCCTTTGGCCACAAAAGCACAAGCTGCTGTGGTTGGAAACATGAGAGGCTGTTTTAGTGCCTCTCCGTATTTTAGCCACATTAGGCTAAAGACAGCTGGAGCCTGGGAACGATTCACATTGTGTTACCATGTCAGAGTCCCACTGCTCTGAACCAGAGCTCTGCTGTGCTACAGTGCTTTGCACAGACACACAGAGAAGGCTTTCCTCTCCTACCAGTATCTGCCTGCCCTGGGCATCTGGGTAATATGCAAGCCACTGCATCTACACTGCAGAGAGAAACTGTGAATGCTCAAAGAACAGGCTGACTTCAGAAATCACTGCAACGTCTTTTCAGGGGTGCCTGAAGCCCTAACCACCTCAGAAATCCTGTGCCATCAGGCTGCGAGGCCAGAGAGCAGAGGTCAAGATTCTCAGAAATGGGTTGTTGCATATCACCTACACCTTCATGCCAAGCAGCAGCAGGTAAACCTCAGCAGGAGGGGAGATGTGAAGGCAAAGCAGAGCAGCACCAGAAACTATGACAGAAGGACAGAAAAACCACACCAAGAGCTGGAGAAGCAAGCTGTGGGTCTCAAAGCCATACATGCACTCACACACAGACGTAGTTTCTTGGACTGTTTATCGAGCTCAGGAAGGAAGAGGGATCAGTCTGCCAGAAAGATCAGAGATGCTGGGGCTGTCACTTGCCGCTCCCTTCAAGAAGCAAAACCCACAGAGTGCACACACAGAGAGGAAGCTACAAGAAAAGCCTTGAAAACAGCAGAGGAAACCCTAACCCCACCCCAGAGGTGCTAACTTTCACCAAACCCCATCCCAGAAGGTAATGAAAAGCATGGCCAAACTTGAAATATTTCAGGCAGGAAGGTGAAAATTTTCTGTACTCCCCTGGCCCCTTCTGCCCTTACAATATACCAATGGGACTAATCCTTCCTCACTGTGGCTACGTGAAGGGCAGGGAGCCCTGCCCATTTCCAAGCCTCTTCTAACGGTGCTCAGCTCCCTTTGGAAAAAAACACTTACTGTGCAAGTGCACAGACGTGCCAAATATCCCTTCCTCATTCCCAGGAGCTTGTACTCCAGCTGGTACACAAATCAGTAGAGTCAATAAAGCCACTGGCTGCGGACCCAGCTAGAAATGGAGGAAGGTTTGACCAGCATAAGGATTGTACCTTGGCCTACGCAAGAGAGGCTGCTTCTTGCCCTGTCAGTAAAGCCCTATCCAAACACCTCACACAACCCTACTCTGTTTACAGCCACTGCAGAAAAAGGGAAGAAAATCCCCAGCAGGCTGTTAAGAGGACACTGGGGCATGGCTGAGACTCCCATGCCTGCAAATGCAGGGACACCCATGGAGAGGGGCCAGAGTGGGAAATACATCACAAGAGCCATGCAGCATCAGATGCTCTCCTGCTCCAGTTCTTAACCGCTCACACATGAAGCCCAGATGGTTTCCAGAGTGGGGGAGAAGGGTGTGTTGCTTACACAAGCAATGCCATATTTCAGTAAATATCGTATGCCATCCAGACATTCTGGACTGGATCCAATTTCCGTTAGGCTTTGCTCAACTGGGGACCTGGCTCCTCCAACAGACAGCAAACTCCATTCGTGCTCAATGCACGTCTAAGGCAGATCTGTGTCTCAGGCAGACACACATTTTTGCCAGATGATCCTTGTTACACCTGGCACTAAGAGAGGATTTCCAATGTTCAGCCAACCAACCTCTGCTTCCAGGCTCAGCTCAGACAGAAGTGAGTTAACTCTTCCTCACCAGCACTGCATAGGACTGTGCAAGGCCACAGCAATCTGCTTCTCCCACTCACCTCTCTGGAGATCCTCAGTCTCTCCTCAGGTTCCTTTCACGTGCTCCATCTCAGAATGTTGTGTGGGTACCTGCAGCACTAGGAGGCACCTCGTCTATTTGTCTGATAACTATCACAAAAGACGGGTACCCACACAACTGGTAGTCCCCCAAGATGAGGTGTTAAAGTCTCTTTGTAACATTAGATGGAAAAGAGTATCCCGAGTTCTTTCCTTAGGTCCTCTTCAAATGATAATTGTTATACTTGTCTCTAAACTAACAGGGAAGAGTGGAGTTAGGAGGTATTTCAGCTAACACCTCTTTAATATGATAAGTTTAAAGAAATTAGGGAATTCTTCAGTATATGTAGTCCCAGGAACAGACTTGTCCTTGATATGAAACTCTAAACACAGTTTTAAAAGACATTCTCCCCAGTCCTGATTACTGCTTGCTTCACTAGGACTTTGAAGGTGTCTGCACAAGCTGTGTCAAGTGACCTATCTGGCTTCAAGATCTCACACTAGCCCAGGCAAACAAGGCCTCATCCAAGGAATTCTCGCAGGCAGGCTTTTTAGTCAAACTCACCTTTTCAGGACACAGTACTCCAAATACGTGCATCCCTCAACCTGCCAAGGAGGAAAGATGATCATGAAAGAGTAGCAGGAATCAACAAAACAAGGTAGGAATCATTCCCCCAAAAGAACCAACCTATGTTTTCTCTGACCAGAATTTCAATGCCTACTCTTCTTTCAGAAAGCATGGCACATTGTCCAGGCAGCTTTACTGACGCCCTCCTCCTCACGCTTGATTTAAAAATCAAGCAAGACTCTTGCAGGCTTGGCAGAGGGAAGCTAGATGAATGGCTCACTGGCAAAGACAACAAAAGCAGGGCTCCCCTTCTTTAGCCCATATGCATGAGACACACTGGAATAGATGACAACTTTGTTGAAGCCAAACCAGAGACCTGACAGCTTTTCTGGTATTGATTTTGGACACTGTAGCCAAAAACTGCACACACTCATGAACCAGGATGGCATGGGTTTAAGGCAAAAAACAGTGAGCAAGTTTTGTTCCACTCGAGCTATGGGTTTAGTTGGGGCTCACCAGCATTCGCGTACTGGTCACACTGTAAGAGCTGGCGTGGCTGTGCAGCCGCTTCCTCCCACACACATCTAATGGGCCAAAGCAGGAGGTAGGCACTGATAAAGCCACAGTGTGAGGCACTGCTGAGGCTGTTTTTGCCTTCTTAAGGAGCACTAACATCAAGTCTGCAGGGCCTCTCTAGCTTATTTCTTTGCTCTTCTGTGGCTTCCTAGCTCACGGCTGAGAGCCTTTCCTCTTCCCACCCCTCCCAGACCTGTATACTAGACAACCACTGCCTTCTCCCTGGTGTTGCATCTAAGCTCCCAAACGAAAGGAGACGTGTCTTTCAGAGTAAAGTCTCAAACAAACTTTTCTCTCTGGGAGCAAAGGAGCTTATTTTAAAAACCCAAACCAGGTATCTACTATATAAAGCAGCACTCATGGATCAGAGCTCCAGACAGGTAGGCTCAGCCTACAAGCACAAGCATCTATGAGCCCTGTTTTCAGCTGTTACACTGCTGAGAATACATGACAATCCCTACAAGACAGAGGAACAAACCTAAAAAAAACTCTTCCCTCAGACCAGCAGCTAACATATTCCTCAAAAACTCTTGACAAGTTGTGAGTTTCATAGCGCATACACAGACCCCCCAGCATGCTGCCGGGCACCTCTCCAGTTACTTCCATGGCTTCCTCAGCACCCTGGAAGCTGGTGCTGGCCTTGTTCAGACACTTCGCTCAGTCCTTTTGCAAGCTCCGTCTGTCTGTGTACTTCTCCCACGTTTACTCCTTCTGTGGGACTCATGCTGTAAACCTTGGTATTGCTACAGCAATTTCCCAGTCTAATCACATGCCTTGTTGCATTACCACAGCAGTGATAGCTGGTTGAACCACACACCACATCCTTGCAATTGTTTCCATTAGTCACAATTGACTTATTTATTAAATTTCGGCTTGCTGAGCCTTGCCAGAAGATGAGCAAGATCCCTGTCACCCCTTCTTGCTGTTGATCAGAGTGGCAGAGGGCAGGTGAGTAGGCTGTGAGTTTGGGCTGTGAAACACTCCCAGCAATTTTGTAAGGACATGCTTTCTCCAGCAGCCAAGCTCCCTTGCGTCTAAACACTAGGGCTTGAGTCCTGGGAAGTAAACTCTTGAATTGCAACAGAAATCAAAAGGGAAAGTAGATGCAAACGAAGCCTAGATTAATTCATGATTTTTAGAGCAGACAAGTATTTCCACAGACTTGCGTGTAGCATGGCATCAGCTGCAGTTCATGCATGCAGGTCTATCCCTCAGGGCGCACCCACCCTCACTCGCAGATCTACCTTAGAGCAATCCATAACAGAAAAGCAAAGCGCCTCTAGACGCAAGCAGCTCTGCTTGGGGGGATTTCCTAGGCTTGGAACAAACGGCTTGATGGCTCCTGGCTGCTTCAGAGGCCCAACCCACCATCTTGTGCCTCACAAACACTCCTCTGACAAAAGACTTTGACTCCTTGCTTTCAAAGGGGAACAAACAGAAGACAAGTTCAAACAAGGCTCATGGCTGCTTGCCCAGCCAGGGCTCAGCTAGTCCTTCATAGTAAATATTTGTTCTTAATTACAGTGCCGTTTGCTCCAGGAGCTTGCCTGCAATCTGTAGGAGGGAACGGGATTATGTTGTTGATAGGTAAATAATAGCTCTTTCATCCAGAGAACCCAGTGCATTTTCCAAAGATGAAAGCCTCCTGAATACTTTCCCCACAGGTTAGGGTAAGGATTTTAAATCTTTGCTCCTCTCAGGGGCATGACAAAAACTCCCACAGTGGGTTCAGAGAAAGGGAGATGGGAGCTTCACTGTGATAGCCCCTGCTCCAGCCTTGCTGTGAGCAGGAGTCAGTGGGACAAATTCAGCACTAACAATGGGCCAAGGGGGTGTTACTCGGGATCTGGTCTGCCATCGCAAAGTCATGTGAGGACCAAGTCTGCTGCTGACCGGCAGCATCAAGTACACGCTGCTCTGCCATGCCTGGCCGTCACGCTGAAACACTGAAGCCACGTGGCTGAACTTAGATGGAGCCAGGAACAAACTCCATCCCTCCTGGTCCCCAGGTCCTGCTTCTGCCCAGCAGACAGCCATGCTCCTTCATGCCCAGCTCCTGTATGGAGAGCTCCCAAGGGCCTGGAGCATCTTCTAGGGAAGGGCAAGGCACTGCCCAAGCAGAGAGCAGCCATGTGAAGCAATCCCGCAGACGACATGTGGGCAGGAGCCAGTTCTCACTCTCCCCAAATGCTGACAAGCGTGAGTTTTGATCTTCCTGTGCTCAGCTTCCAAAATATCAAAAATACAAATATTTATCAGCAAGACTAAGGGAAATGTAAGCGAGATGGCCAACCTCTGCTCTGTCTGAGGACAAGGTGAGAAATTACTTCCTCCCACCCACCAGGAGAAAACCCATCTGACCCTCTGGGAAGCAGTGAAGGAACACAAGCATTCCCCTTCTCCCCAAGCCACCTAGCTAACGCCACTGCCAAGGCAGCTGGTATCTCAGAGCCAAAATAGCTCCAGTCTCAGAACACGTTACCCATTTCTTCCATAAAGAACCAAACAAAGGCAACAACAACAACAAAAACAAACAAACAAAAAAAAAACCCAAAAAACACTGTAGGCAATCAAAACCAGTATCTACCCATGCTACAGCTCCTACATTCCTAATTCATTCCCAGTAACCAAGCCCAGCACAGAAAGCAGAGGATAAATGCCTGTAAACAGCATGCCCCAGCTAGGCAGGAGCAGCCACAGAGATGATACTGCACTTTTAATGCCCAGGAAAGCAATACAAACCCTCCAGCACCACCTCTGCTGCTTTCCCCCTCCCTGTCTTATCGTTTACCAGCAGATTTGTTGGGCTTGGTTTTGTTCCTCTTTCCTAACATCACCCAAGCCTTTAATTTTTTTTTTTTCTCTGAACTCTGCTTAAAAAAAAAAAAAGAAATAGAGCCATTCCCTCCCCACAGCTGTAACAGACCGGCCTGAAACATGTTGTCAGCATGCAGTAAATATTTTTGCAGTTCCTTTGTAGCTTCGTTCATCTCTACTGCAGCACTTGAATCATTTAGCATTTTCCCCTCTTACCGAAGGTCTTCAAGTTTCTAGACAGACATTTAATGAAGCCTCTGAAAACCCCCAGTCCACTACCCTCTACTATCACCCTCACAGTGAGCTGGAGTTTTTCAGCTTGACCCATCTATTAAATCAGGTGTGGTACGAGCTGTAGGGAGAAAGATTTGCTCCGTGCATCCTCCCCTCTACAGGAATACCCCCATAGTCGGGGGACAGCCAGTTCCAGGCCTCACATCTGTGCTTTTACACAGCCCCTACTCCAGAAGCAGTTAAGACAAATGGTTTATTGCATTATGTCCAGTAAAGGACAGCACTGGAGCTACAGGACCAGAAATGTGGCTGGTGTTAAGTCTTTCCTCTGGTATGTTGCTACGTCCTACCCACCTGAATCTCTTTATTACATCCTTCAGATGTTTACTTTGCTTCCTGCCACTAAATTCGTCAGACAGGCTTCCTTGCTATTACGGTAGTTATAAGGTACATGGTTAGAGGCACATTTTATAGTGTGCCTAAACAAGGAGTTAATCCTATAAATCTATGTAAGAAATACAGTACATTTAGAACAAGAAGTCGTCAAGCAGGGAAGTTTTGAAAGGCCACTTTCAAACAATCCTTGTTTATCCCTGACTGAGGCTGAACCTTTAACACAACAGCCTGCCAACAAGCCCCAAACTATCTAGACCCTCCACCTGTAAAGGAAAAAGGCACTTTAAAACCAAAAGCACCATTAGGTCCCTGTTGTTTCCCAGAGTCCCACTCCTGAGCAGTCCTAAGCCTTCCAAACCCAGATCACCTGCTCACAACCTTGTAAAAGATGGAAGAACTTGGACTGCGGGTCAATATACCTTTTACCTTTTGGAAAGGGGGGAGAGGGGGCAGCCAGGGAGTACAAGCAAGTTTACATACAAAGAGTTCAAAAGTGTTCCAACAAAACAAATTACTTTCAGATTAATGTTTTTTCCTTTCCTGATACAGGACAAACTACCTTAAAATGCTAGCAAGGAGAAAGTGTGTTTCTCCTAACTCTGTTCTCTAACAGAGATGCAGACTACTACCAGGGAAGCAGAGAATAGGGCTGAACATACTTCTCACCAAAATCTACAAGCCTGAAAAGAGCCATCAGGCAACAGCCACTACCGGTGACTTCTTGAATGAACTCACCTCGAGACCAAGCAAAAAGCCCAGGCTCTTGATCCTTACAGTCCCTTGAAATAATGAGAGGAAGGATGCACATATATTTAAGTTAATTCATTCAAGTTTAGGTGCACACCCCCTTACCTTTGGCAATACAGAGCATAAATATTCACCAGGGAATGGAGCAGGGCGGGGAGACCAGAAGAAACACTACACATCTTGTGAGTCACAGCAAGCTGTAACAGAGGATTCATTAACTGGATTCAGGTGATCCTATTAGCTTTGCAATTGCTGCACATCAGGCTGCAAAGTAATTAGGGCTGCAATTCAGAAGGATTTACCAGAACATTTTTTATTAAAACACAGTTGTTGTTAATCGGCCTGACTAAAGTCTTCAGAGCTATTAGCCTGCTCCACAGAAGTCATAATTACTTCATCCACTGGGGAAGACAGCATCAAAGAAACTGCCTGGGATCATCTTTAGGTTTAGAGGACCAAAGGAAAGCCAGGGAATTCAATGGGACAGCTCCCTCTGGCATCACCACAGGCTTTTGATCAGGTTTCCAAGTGGAGCACTTGGGAAGCCAGCAGAGAATGTAAGAACACCAAGCCTACACAGGAAGGATTTGCCATCGGAAGTATGCCAAGACAACACCCAGATGTATTAGTTGACTCAGAGTTGCTACATAAGTCCTAATTGCTGCCTAAAAGTTCAGTGGTCCACCTGAATGACATGATCTCTATCTGCTGAGGATGTTTAGCCACCCTGCAGCATCTCAGGAAGCAGGGCCCATACTTCCTCTTCTGGAGGCAGAGCATTTCTCAGGGCAGACAGACTCAGCCACTCCAGAGAGGGGTAAAGGGCAAGCATCTCCCACCACAGCAGTGCAGTGTGATCGGCTCCTGGGTTTCTCAGCAGATGGTGAGCCGTGGGAACAGGAGGATGAGTCCCAGCTCCAGTCCCTGACCTCACTTCCACTAGGTTAAGGCAGGCTTGATTCAGGTGACAGATAACTGGGCTCAACAAGTCTGGCCACGTGATTGAGAAAGAGCGAGGCATCCAGGCGCCTGATGTCCTGCCCTGCTCTGCTTCCACAGATACTACACACACAGTCTTGTATGAGAGCAGGAGGGCAGACACATCAACAGAGGCGAAAGAAGAAATGATTTCGCTCTTCACCCTGTCAAACCAGACTTGCTGAGTGTAGGACAGGGGCATTGCATCTCAGATTATCCCTGCTCTGCCACCAGCACTCCCCATACCCCTTCCTAGCCCCCTTTGCTCAGAGGTTTACTACCCGTATGCAGAACATGCTTTCCCAGTTTCATCCCCACCATACTAGCTGGCATCTGCAGCAAGCATGCTCCCACCAGGAAGGAACCGGCAGGCTACACTGCCCGGGTACTCCATAAGAAACCCTACCAGACCCTCCAAAATCCAACACCCTCACCCATATTAAGCAATACACGCAGTTCAACAACAGTCTAGAGGGAAGCTCAGAAAGGAGAACATGATAAAAGAGCAAGTGGAAATATGCATGTACACCAGGCTGTGAGGATGTGGAAATAACATTACGGTAGTAACAAATAGCCAACCCTCACCACAGGCGCTGGAAGGAAGGAGATGTGCTTGTAAACCAGGCACCTTCAGAAGACTTACCTCGGCTTTTAAGCTCTGGAGAGCCAAGAGTCTGATGCATTCTGCTCTGCCCAAGGTTTCTAAATAAGTGATCTGATGCGCCCCTGAACCATCTGTCCCGGGCTTGCTCCAGTGGGAAGAGCACAGTGGAGCTCTGACAGGGTCTGCCTCAGAAATGTCCTGCTTGGATGCATGACACAGAAAGCATAAAGGAGATTCTAACCAGTGCAGCAATGTACTTCTGAAGAAGAATGTTCTGTCTGAATAAGTAGGCTGAATGAACATGTTCAATATCTTACTATTCCAAGGGGAGGGGATAGGGGAGATTTTGCCAGTTTCCCCTCTTTGAACACTGCAAATACTTCAGCACATACAACCTACAGAGAAGCCTGTACAGTGTCTAAATCTAACGCAGGTTTTAGATCATTAGCCTCGTACAACACCTAGCACAGGACTAATGATGTAATGCAAATAATTAAACAAAAAATCATGACTGGCAGTTGACAGAAGAAGGGAGTTGGCTGGAGCAGCTCATAGTGACAGTTTGTTCTTCCTTTGCCCTAATTCAAGCTGCAGAGGTGAAAAGTGCTGTCCTGCCTGGCAGGATCACAGTGCAGCAGAGACGAGGACCCCTCGGAATTTCCAGACCAAATAAACTGCTTGTTAACTGTCTGACCAACTGCAGAGGGGGTAAGTGTCTGGCTCTGACCTGCTGGCTGGCATCCTGCCAGAAGGGGTTAAAAAAGGAAA
>Ga0181612_119874_pt1 | contig 10448 bp, 7 predicted proteins | sample HoacroProtozoa21_FD_119630 | JGI IMG/M metagenome (GOLD analysis project Ga0181612, IMG submission 119630) | Hoatzin crop microbial communities from Cojedes, Venezuel. Combined Assembly of Gp0051906, Gp0051904, Gp0051908
CAGTGCAGGGGGGTTGGGCTAGATGACCTCTAAAGGTCCCTTCCAACCCAAAGTGTTCTATGATTCTATGATTCTATGTTCATCAACACTTTCTAAAGCACTTTCTGTGGCTTAACAAAGCAAAAGGTCATTCTAAAGTAATAACATCTGTGGCTAGCAATGGGGTCAGGTGTTTTGTCTTGTCCTTTTAATTTGTATTCACATCTAGCAAAAAGAATATTTTAGATGTGATCAGAAGTTAGTATAAGAGATTCTGGAGCTGTATTTTACAAATAAATAATTTAGCATAAATAAATTTCATAAACAGACAATGCAAAAGACCTTTGTTTGCTTTGTGTGTGGGGATAGTTAGATACTAATACGTAGTGCTGAGACTTCTAAGCATGAGGGATACACAACACAACTATGAAGACATCTGTCAGTGCACATTGTGATGTGCCAGGTCTGAATTATCTGCTGCCCTGAAATAAATGGAATGCTTTAGTCTTAATTAGAGAAAAACAAAGGGAAACACAGTAACAGTCTTAAAACACTTCAAAGGTTCCTACTAAAAGGAAGAGAATAAATTATTATCCAGGACAATTGGTGAGAGGATTAAACATAACAGGTTTATACTGGAAATTAAGCTGATGGGGCAAGAATAATTTCCTAACAGCACAAGCGGCCCAGCACTAGAATAGCTTGTGTGAGGAGATGACGAGCTCTTTTTTACTGATGGTTTTTGAGAAGCGTTTGGGCAAATTTCTGTCAGAACTGGTTCAGACACAGTATTTCTGTCTGGGAATTGCTGGAGGACAACTGGGGAGACTTACTGGGTTGGCAAGGTTCAGCTTGGCCCTGTTCCAGGGTGAAAACTGATGCAGTAGATTAGTGCCAGCATCCTTGTCCTCCCAGTGGTGCTGGGACAGTTCACATGGTCCACTGAGGTGTAGAAGGAGAAGTGCAAGTGAAGATATGCCTTGCCTGTAAACCACTCTGAAGGCCTCTGCTGTCCATCAAGCAGGCTTGACAAATGTTCAGACAGATTTAGCAGTTGGAATCTGAAATAACTCTCTCCTCCCCACCCAAAACTAACCTATACTTAATGAATTATGAAAAGAAGTAAAAATCAATTTTCCATGCCAGCTACTGATGCACTAAATGATTGCTTTCCTTTTTTAAATTATTTATAATTAGTCTTCCTTATTTATGTTATCTATTAATCTAAAAATGGCACCTCTGGTTATTCTAGTGTTATTAAATCACAATAACAAGAGGTGAAACACTGACAGTCTACTTCTTTTCATAAGCAAACTTCAAGATGGAGGTACGTACAATTTTCCTAAAGTTAGAAAAAAATTTCCACATCAGTTTATAACTTATTTTAGTTACCATGTGTTAGCTAACTTGGTAATGCATGGAGATACATGTGTCTAGAAATACAGTTTTTAAAAATACCATATAGGCAGTGAATTTTATATATTACAAAACGATAGTTTAGGTGTTCTTCTGAATCTCACTAATCATCAGCCTGGATCTTCGACTGTCTTTGCAAATTTTGTCTATATTCTTAGGGCCTGGAGCATCTGTTTCCCACACTTAAATAAATTAAGAATAATGTATTTTATTCTCTCTACTTATATCAGTAAACTCTGGAGAAGTGTAAATGTGTTCTAACTTTGAGAGGCACATTTGCAAATTAAAAATTGATAGTAAACTTAGATCATTCTAAATGTAATATAACATTAACATAACATAATATCATAACATAACACAACACAGAATCTGGAAATTTGTGATCTATATAAACTTACTTTATGAAGATTAATGTGCTAATGCAAATGTTTAATAGAGACAATTTTCATTTCTAGTTGAGTAACCAAAAATGCACTTCAATCTTAGGAAAATAACCATTCACCTTATACTACTTTGATCACATATTTTTATAAATTCCTTTTGTAGATGCAGGTGAACAGCTTTGGAATGAGAACCCTTGCGAATTTCAAAATAACTTCATGAAATACCTTTTCTTATAATAAGTGTTTAAGTTTCTAGACTGAATCTCTTGCTCTGCCAAATGTTCCAACAATTTAGAAAGACATTTCAGGCATGAAAAGAAGGAAAAGTGTTTTCCTAAATACAGGTTTTTAGTGATTCTATACAACAACAAGGAGTTTGGATTACCCTATTTGGAACTACTTGAAGGCATCTCACCTACCACGCTTTGCAGCGCTTTAAGCTGGAGCTGAAAATATTTTGCAACAGGTTTTCCTGGGTTGACCTTGACTGGCCACCAGGTGCCTCCCAAGCTGCTCTATCACTCCCCCTTCTCAGCAGGACGGAGGGGGAAAACAAGATGAAAAACTCATGGATCGAGATAAAGGCAGTTTAATAAACGAAAAACAAAGACAGTGTGCAGAAGCAAAGGAAAACATACAGATTTATTCTCTACTTCCTATGAGCAAGAGATGTCCAGACACTTCCTGGGAAGTAGGGCCTGGGCATGCACAGGGGTTGCATCAGAAGACAAAAGCCTTAGTAACTGATGTCCCCCTCCTCCTTTCTCATAGCTGTCCTTGCTGACCATGACATCACACTTTAAGAGATATCCCTTTGGTCATTTGGGGTCAGCTGTCCTGGCTATGTCCCCTCCCAATCTCTTGCCCACCCACAGCCTACTGCCAGTTGCCAGGGTGGGGGGTGGTTGGAGACACAGCCTTGATGCTGTGTGAACACTGCTTCACAGAGGTCAAAACATTCGTGTCTTATCAGCACCCTTCTTGCTACAAAGCACTGCACAATGATGGCTGCTTTGGGAAAGTTAACTCCACCCCAGCCAGACCCAATACACATATCCAAACTATTCCCTTGAATTCCCTATTCAAAAATGACTACAATTTCACCCATGGCTAAAGCATATGACTACTGAAAAATTGTATACATAGTCCCTCAAATAAAACAACTGGCTACTCCAAACCAGGAACTTAATATTTCCTTAATTCTTTTGTTGTTGTTGTTGTTGTTGTAATCCAGTATTTATATAAATGCCTTACTTCTACTTTAGGCTTTTTCCTTCAAATTTATAGAGAATGAGAGCAGACAGCATCCTTGGGACAAGTCCATTGTTATCTGTACCTTCGTGCTGCAGCACAGCACTTGGAAATTCCCCAAAATGACCAGCTAATCCTAGGTAGAAGTAAGGTTGTTTTTTCTCTAGGAATTGACTTGGCTCAAGTTGTGCAAAGGCTATCAAATGAAATAAAAAAATGCCCCAAGCACACACAGCACCAGTGTCTTTAAACTATATCCTAAGAACACAACGTAAAATGCCACAAAGCTCTATTTAAATGCAGGCATGGGGTAAATCTTCTTTTCCACACTGGTCAACACTACTCAGGAAGAAAACTTGTCTCAAAAACAGTCAACTTTTCCCACAGAAAAAAAAAAAAAAAAAAGCCTTGGCTCAGCTTTAGAAGCCTACCTGCGGTCTTTGGTTATTACTGAAATATGGGCTGGTATAAATGTACCTCTTTTGTTCTCAGAAAGGACATTCCAGGGCTTCAGAGGTATGACCAGACCTTTCTGGTTTAAGGGTCTTTAATCACTCAGAAAATAGAAATTTTATAGTTCAACTTCGTTTCTTCAGTGATTTTAGCTGATCTGAGACCTATGCTTCTTTTCTGTCACTTCCCCATTTCTTTCCAGAAACAGGAGTTGTGCATTAGCTGTGACCTATCTAGTTTCTCTGTTCAACAAACGCAGCAAAGCACACTTTTTGGAGCCTACTTGCCCTTCACAGACTTGAACGAGATGCTGGCGTCTGAACTGCCTAAATACACAGTGAATAGCAGTCATTTTGTATGCAGCTAGTTGCTACTCAAACCCGTTAACTCCACAAAACTAGTTCCTTGCCAGTTTGTCAGCCCTGACAAGGATATGCATGCCATGAAGCAAAATCAAGGCTCCTGGATCTAAGCTTGGCCTCTCCTCAGTCTAGAAAAGCCAAACACTCTGCTTTCTGAGCAACTGTGGTCATTTCATGTATTGAGAGACTACAGAAATGCAAGTTGTGAGAAGCTCCTCTGGCATCTCTGGCAAACTCTGCTCCCGACTTTCTGTGTCAGCAGCAGCTGAAAAGAAAGGCAAAGAGCATTGCAGTTTTATGTGAATCTGCACTGAGTAAGGAGTCGAAAAAAGTGCAAAGCACCTTAACTCCCGAGATTCTTCTGAAAAGCTTTCCTTCTTTGTGCAAAACTAGCTGGTAGAAAACTGGAGGTGATATTATAAATAGTGCTGTCCAACCGCTCACCATTTCTGCAAGGTGAAGCATACCAGCATGGTATGAGCTCTTCTGAGAAAGCAGGCTGAGTGCAGTCTTTCTTTTGCAGTTTATGGAAAAGGTAATTGGCCTTTTTCTTTAAAAAAAAAAAAAAAATCCTTCAGATGGTATAACAGACAGAAACAGGTTCCTAGATACAAGCCTTGTCATTTTTCTTTCCAATTATATGTGTCAGGGCACAGCACAGACCAGCAGGTAGTTGCTCAGTTTAAAAGCATCTCCCTTGTGAAGGGGGTCAGCCCCAGCTGGGGTGTCCCTGCAGCGTCGCCTGGGAGCCTGGGTCCAAGGTCACCAAAGGAAGGGGCTGTCCTCGGCCGCTGGCCTTGGAGCAGGCACCCAGACCTCCAGGAACAGGGATGCACGAGGGGCCCTGACGCTGCACTTCATGTGCACCATCCAGCAGTGCTGGGGAGACTGCACAAACGCGGACGGAGGTGGTCCTTCCCAAAACTGACCTCCTGCCTGACACCCCCTTCCTAGCTAATCACTGTTGTATTTCATAGCTGCTCATCTTTTAAGCTAAATGTTGTATTCTGTCTATGCTTTGCCTTGACAACTATCATGCCTGTAAGCAGTATCTGTGTTTCAGGAGTGGAGAGGTTTTTGATCATTTGATGTCTTGGGTTGTGCTCCTGAAAGGAATGTTGCATTGGCCCAGGCTCCTGATTTTCTGGGAGGACAGGTACTGTGGTAGAAATGCCTGAACAGAGAGTTTATCACCCAAGTCACGAACCTGGGGGACCTGATAGTATGAAGCAACTCTCCAGATAAAGGTGAAGTGCATCAGGCATGTTAAGGATGGTGGGCAGCATCTACAGAAGTGCCTGTGGAAGGGTCTTCACAAGTGAGCAGTAGGGAAAGGAGTGACAGCAGGAGTCCAAACTGCAGCAGCTGCTCCACACTGGCCTCTCACGTGGAAGTTCTACTTCATGCTCAGAATGTTGTGAAGTGGTCTAGCTTAACCCATTTCCAAAATGGTTTTTAAAAAGCTGGGATTCAGGAGGTTACGCTCTTCAGCCTTGAGAAGGTAAAGCACGAGAAAATTTTGTCAGCTTGTGACTGAGGACAGTATTGTGCGCAGAGAACAGCGGAGAATAGCGAGTGTTCAGCAAAGCATTGAATTTTGACGCAATCAAAGCAACTTCAGTCACAGAGCACTGCTCAGTCAGTCTGATTCAATTGCAAATGTCCTGGCAATAGCAGGATGCTAAATGCAGAGAGCTATGAGCCATTCACTTCCTTGTAAATGGTCCATTTACTGCAATAAAAAAATGAGGGTCAGTAGGGGACTGACAGTACTTATTTATTTATCTCATTTTTCATAAAGTCAATTCATTCAGGACCATTAGGTTACATATTCAACTAACCTTAGAATCGTATCAGCTTCTTAGAATATCTTCTGTTTTTCCTATTGCTTTTAACAAGTTTTTATATCTCTTTTTACATATAACTGTAAAAGCCTTACAAGGGAATTTCTTCCTCTAAGTTCAGGTATTACCCATTGTAATGTAGTTCCAGTCCTTTCTCAGGTGCTGCGATAGTAGAAAAAACTATAATAATAACACGCCAAATTTACTGCTTCTGTAACTCCATTGATTTAAAAGTGTTCAGCTGCAGATCATCTGGGATAATAATGCCCTTCAAGTGTTAGCAGATAAAACCACTAGACAAAAAGCTGCCACAACAGCAGCAGATTCACTATCTGAATATGCAGGATTGAAACTATTCTTATTGATGTCAGCGCAGACAGAGCGATCCACTTTGAATCAACTTTAGGCTATCTGTTGTTTGGAAACCAGCCATAGGTTTTGGATAATGTGGTACTTTTTTAGATAACCCAAACAGAAGATGCTCAGTAGAACTCCTCCAGGAAAAGTAAACAGAGGACATACCTGAGAAAAGTCACTGATCTTCACCTAAGGCATGTTCATGTAAGGTGCGGGCGTTTTTTATTCGGGCTTTAGAAACTGGTGTAGTAAACAGCAAGGACAAAGAGATAATTCTTGTTTCAGATCTAATCAAATTCAGTCTTTGGATACAGTCTATCCAGTTTTATTAAAATCAGTGGAATTTATCCAAAAGGATATTGCACGCTCAGCCTCACCACATGGCATTTCATCTTACACTTAAGTTTAATTTGGCACACGATTTTGTCAGTGTTGCCTTTGGCTTCTGCTTACTTTCCTGTACGCTCAGACACTCAATGCGGGTTGTCCTTACTAACCATCTGCACAACAGTCCAGGCTGAGGAGCACTTAGCGTGTGCGCTTTACTTTGCAGGTGGTGACCCGATGTAAAGATACAGACTGCTGCTGGAGAAGCTGTCAAAAATGTTTTTGAGAACACAGATACCTATAAGCTAAAAGTTTAAGTGACATTGTTTCTTCTGAGCCAAAATCATTACATCTGGGCATTTTTTCTGGCAAATTTGAAGGGATTTTGTACACAGCTATGCACAGCTACAATTAGTCACATATTTGTACTGGTATTAGGAGTATTTTAACAAATATTTTGTACGGGAAAGCTCAATCATGAAAAGGTCTTTTTGAGGGGTTAATTCCACCCTGCCACAAACCCACTGACTAAAGTGTGTTTATGCCAAAGATGATTATGTACATTTTTTTACTTTAAATTAGATACAGATGATAATTACAATGAATCACTGCAAAATGGCTGTATAATTTGAAAATGTAATTAAGTGAAAAGTGTATTAGCTTTCAAAAAACATTTAGATGGCTGTAAGTGTGCTGCTGTGGCACAGATTATTGCGTCCCTGTGACCACAACTGATACCAAGGACCATGTTTTAATGATGTTCTAATGATTTATCATTGAGGACATTCTGATGAATCGATATTCTTGCATATGAAGTGGATTTACAGAAAGATGTCGTTTGAGGGAAAATCCTTCAATAAATCTGAATAAAACTGCAAAAAGCTTCAGAAAGATAGATGACTGTCGTCATTTTTTTATGTGTTTTGCCATGTAATTGCTTTTTCACTGGAGTCACAAGTTTAAATCTGAAAAAAATAGGATTCTGTTTCGCATAGGCAATCAAAGCTTAGGGATTGAAATGCCCTGTACCCAAACATACTGAGTGCATTATCCTCTGTAGCTCCTGATGGGGGATTTCAAAAAGACATGGCCGTGTCCTTTCTCAAAGCCACGTGTCCCTGGCACTCATCCACCCCAGACAGAGGGCTGAGGAGAACCTTGAACATGAGGGAGCCATGAGGAGAGAAGGAGAAGTGTGTCCCCAGGCAGCAGGAGAGGGAGCGGAGCTCTCTAGCGAGCAGGACTCAAACCCAGCGGCATTGGGACAAGCATTTCATGTGGCTTAGTCCCCACCTTGCTGCCAGTGGGCATCTGGTTTAGCCGCTGCTCCATCCCCCACTTGCCATTTGTGTGGGTTTCACTGGCCAGTACCTTGCAACTGCAAACCAGCTGGGGAAGCGGACAGCCTGGTTTGGGGAGCAGCCTGTTCTCTCAGAATATGCCTGGGAAAAGAGGCATCTTTTCTCATCACCCTCAGCTCCAGAGAGACATGTGCAGAAATGAAATGCTCTGCTTAGACTCATTACTCAAAGTTTCTCTCAGACTATACGAGAAAAAGATGGACATCTGTAGTGGTAGAGAAAATTGTTATCTCAATTTTTGTGCTAAAATGATCAGGAGAAGCGCAGTACAATGGAGGAGCTACCCAGTAGGCATTTATGTAGCTTCATAGAGCAATGGACTGTAAGGAATGGGCCACGTTAAATACGATTAACTCTGCTACTCCTTGCTCTACTCATATATTCAATAATGCAAATCGGAGCCTTATATACGCTCCAGGCAATGCATGCCACAGCTCACTACGTTACCTCTCCATAGACACTTTTGTGTTTTGCCTGTTTCTCCTCACTGTTCTGCCTGGGGTTCTGCCGTCAGGGCTCAGGGCTGGCTCCCCACCAGCGCAGCCAGGGCAGCCCCATCCCTCGGGAGACATGGGGGAGCTCCTCGGCAGCCTGCGGTGAGCCTGTGGCTGCCACTCCCACCACCGGCCCACTGCTTCCGATCCACGCCCATGGATGTGTTCTGCTGGCCCCACCACAGCAGGATCAGCCTGGGGGCCACAGGGTCTGGGCCAACCCCATTACCGCCTCCATCCATCCCCACTGCCACCCTCAGCCCCGCAGGGCAGCAGCCCAGCGGCAGCTGTGTTACTATCGCCTGTGAAATTTGCTTTGTTATGTTCTTTCTCCATCATTATACCACAGATTAAGAACAAAATAAACTGCTGGGCATGTTAATATCAAACTGCAATAACTTCCATTCAAATAGATAGTAAATCTTCCTATCTTTTAACTCAGTATAGCAGGCATAACATTAAATAAAATTAATACTGCTACTGCTTGCTCTACTCATACATTCAATAATGCAAACCGGTGCCTTATTTGAGGTTATGTATAAATTTAATATACATACTATTACGACAAGGTCACTTTGGAATAATCTCTTTGATTGATTGTGGGGAGGCGGCATGTGGAGGGAAAAAGTAATCATTGTATGGAAAACACACAATATCAGCCTACACAGAAATGGCACAACAGCCTGTTTTCAAGTCAGAGTATATGAATGGCAACTATTACAGTTTTGCCTAAACAGCACAGCCAAGCGTGGTTGCAGCTTTGCCAGTTGTTTTCCATAATAAAATCAGTTCATGTGGATTGTCTTCAGTACTGGCCTTCTTGCCATGTTTGTCACTCTACTACTGAAGTACTTCACACACACACACAAACACCTTTTGGTTTTTGTCTTCAGATGAATTCTCTATACCTGCGCTGACAACGTATCATTAAAAAAAAAAAAAAAAAAAGTAATATTCTGCAGAAGATTTCTCCTCAGTACAATATTGCAGCTAAACACTGTGAGGCAACAGACAGCACAGGAAGAGAAATTTCCCTGACAGTATGTGTGTGGACAAAAGAGATCCAAGCAGCAAGCACAGGCTCCTTTGCTCTGGGCAGGGTACAGTGTCAGCACCTAGTCAGTGCTGGCCATCAACATTCAGGTACCTGTGTCAGTGGCCAGATCAGCTTGATATTTAAATATTAGTATATTTGTATTACATCCCTTGCATTCTTAAAATCTGAAATGGCTGTGAAACTTTAGCAGATTCCAAGGCACCACCATGCTCCTCTCTTCTGACTGGGAAGCAAAGGCCATTGGGTGCTGGTTCAAAACCAGCAGCTGTGGAGCATGTCTTCAGATAATTGCACTGTTTCAAAAATATTTCAAGGGAAAAGGAATCTATTGCAAACCCTCAAAAATTGGTCAAGCAGATATTTGATCTGACTGTGGAAAAAAAGCCCTGCTCATTGTCCTGACTTTTAATTTTGTCAAAAGTCAGCTACTAAATATTAGTATTCCACTGTCCTGCTGGTGTGAAGAGCCCTCTGTTACAATAGATGTTCCTCACATAGGTGTCCATGGACAAACAGTTCTTCAACCATTCCTTTGGTATGCTCAGCAGACTCACCTCCTCACACCATTGATTCTTAGGCCTTTTTCTCTGATTCAGTGTTTTAATGTTTCCCTGAACACTCCAGGTTTTTAACAACTTTCTTGAACCATTGGCACAAAAACTGTCTTCCATTGCATTCACATTAATATCAAATAGGTGATAGACTCACTTTTTTGTTATTCTACATGCCCTTTAGCAGATGCCCAAAGATCCCACTAGCAGTTTGACCACAGTGCTGTCTGGGAAACTCAGGTCCAGGTGAGGATCAGCAGTGAGCCTCCTATCTCCTTCAGGGCCACAGTTTCCCAGGGCAGACTAGCCCATGCTTTCATTACAGTGTCCCATCATTCTTCCGAGACACACAATATGTCACTGTAATGGAGTGACTTGTCTCTATTGCTTTCATGCCCCAAGATCTGCATGTGCCTCAGGTGATCCGATGTCTAAAACTCGCAGCATTCCCCCAGAGCACTTCAGAGCACCTGGCCGGAGTGCACACACCCTGGCCATCTACTCAACTCCATATCAAGGTGGGACTGAAGTAAACTTGGAGACCCCTTCTGCATTTTAATTCCTCCATTCTCCCTTGTTTAAGTGTGTGGGGGGGGGGGGGGGGGCGGCAACA
>Ga0181612_182559_pt1 | contig 10448 bp, 5 predicted proteins | sample HoacroProtozoa21_FD_119630 | JGI IMG/M metagenome (GOLD analysis project Ga0181612, IMG submission 119630) | Hoatzin crop microbial communities from Cojedes, Venezuel. Combined Assembly of Gp0051906, Gp0051904, Gp0051908
AGTGATGGGCTATCCCCCCTTACTTTTGTCTGATAAGATAAGCACCAGTTATTTACTTCCTTTGTTAGCTCTTCGGCTCTTGATGCCTCAGTCCGAGTATGTCTTTCGTCTGGCATTGACAAGTCCAGCAAGGCTATCGATTACATGGGGACCACATAGCATAGATAGCATTGAAATCTGGTTGAAGAATGCTCATACATTTTATCTTGCAAGGAAGATGAGAAGTTGTTGTCATACATGGTGCACAAATGTTCCACTTTAGCTCAGCTCTTGGTTCAGACACAAAGGTAATGAAACTCACAAACTCACTTACTTAAAAATTCTTCTTTTAAAATATAAAGTTCACACTGGGGCGATTTTGCTAATATTATTTAATTAATATTATTTTGCATGTTATTTCAGATTTCCTTCCAGGTCTTTGACACAAAGGGCATAAATATTGCTTCATTGGTGAGTCATGGTCTAAAAAACTTTTTCTAACAGATCAGTATAGTGGTGTCTCATGTTCTTCTTTCAACTACAATCAAAATACTTTGAATTGTTTTGTGGTGAGTATGGTTTACTACCCTGGCTTCCCCTCTGTATTGAGACATGGAATTTTTTCTTGTATGTCACTGAAAAGTAGGTATGAAGGGATAATATAGGTTTCAATAATCTGCAGAACGATGAAATGAAACCTATTATAATTTCCTTGGCTGGCCAATGAAAGGTAAGTGCTAATGTCATGACTGAATTAATTAGGAAACCATGCCACTAATTATCAATTACTGCAGGACAAATAAGAGTCTAAAGTTCTTTGCTAATTGCCTTCCCCTACCCTGCATGCACATGCACATACATATCTAGTATCAGTCAAAATCTCTGCCTTGATGCATGTGTTTCCTCATATGCAAAAGAGAAAAATCTATCCATATCACTGAAGGTGTCACTCTATTTATTCCACCTTGTGTATATGTATTTAGTATTCTCCTTTTTTTTTTTTTTGCATTCAAAGTAGATCTCTCTTTAGAAAAATAAACAAAAATGCTAACAAACAAATAAAATCCTTGTCTCAATTAAGTGCCTGGTACTTATATGGATACTTTTATCCATCGCTGAAGAGTTCTTCATGCATACATTTAGAAATAATTTGATCTTACGAGAGAAATTTTAATAAGATTGGGAAGCAAAAAGCTAGCAGAAAACAACCTCTGGAATATGGTTTCTCCTCCTTGGCCACAAGCCAGGTAAATTCAATCAGAATTATCCACAACAGGATCAGAAGCAGGTATATGTTATTGTCTTGTACGCTGCGGTGTTGCGTATGATGTTTCCATGTTTCTAAAGTGCCATATTTGCTTATCTTTTCAAGATTTCCATTGCAAATGCTAAGCTATCGGTGATCTATCAAAGATCTTGAAGGCGACTACAGACTACAAATTTGATCACGCACTGGTAAGTAGCATTGGACCGTATAGCTGGAAAGGGAAAGGCACTGGATGCTCTTTGGCGTCTGCTGAGGCATTGCTTGCTCAGAACGGAATAGCAAGTGAACCATGGGGATACTTCCAAGGCTTTATGACCTCCAAAGCTAACTTTGGTACCATGACAGCTTATTTCCACTCCATGGTTTGTGGCTGTGCTTAAGCACACAACATGAGACTAATTTTGGCCAAGAAATTATAGTTTGCTGACATAAAAAATCATTTTTTAACTGCTGAATTTCTGCCACAAAGTTTCTCTAGATGGCTCTATCCTATTTTTATAAAAACAAGGAGATGTTGAAATGTTCAGTAGACGATGGTGAAATTTTCAAAAAACAGTTGTGTCAAATATTTTTGAAAATAAACAAGATATATATTCTTCTCATCCAACTAAGAATGGATTGATATCACATCTGAGAATCTGTCCAACTCTTCCTATCTTTTCTGTAGCCTCCATGCTCTGCACAGCAGCTTGCTCGCTTATCGTCTTTAGTTTGCTCTTTTTTAGAGACAAATTATAAATATTCCCCTGCATCCACTCTGTCGAAGTACTGTGGTGCACTCTATTGTAAAATCTTCCATTCTGGAGAAATTCGCTGAAAATGTGCATCATATGAAGTGTGTCATTTAAAGAAAACGAGGGTTAACCTCAGCTTGATCTCTCAAATAAACAGCAGGGATACTGTGATCCTGATACAACTTGAACAGAAAGTTCATGTTTGTTGTTAAACTAAACACTGTCTAGAACAATTTTCACTGAGCTGCTAAAATGTGCTAGAAAAAATGTATAATGATAATTTGTTTTACACTTAGCAAAATTAAATGAAACAAGTCCAGACTAGATTTAACTTGTCATAGTTCAACCTGTGTTAGTAATGAAGTAACTTCATCTGAAACTTCCATTGAAACTTGTAGTTTATGTCTAACCTTCCCTTTGTCGTCTGTTTTTTTAGCAGTAGACCCGTTCAGTGTCCAATGGGAATTAATGAAGTACTAGAGGCCAACCAAGGGATGAAGGGAGCTGACATGGCTATAGTGTTTACACCTTCTGTGCTCCTCATACTTTCTATCTGAAGACAAAGTAATAAACTAACAAAGGTTAATGATCTTTTAGTATAAAGCTATTGCAGGTAAATAAACAAAAATAAAAAATTAATCAAAATATATCAAACAAAAAAAAAGCTCCTCTGAATCTAAAGCAATGAGTCTTTCTGCCACATCTGTTCTAAGGATAATTCACTTATTCAGTTCATCTTGACGTCTCCTACTAGGTAATTTCAATTTTACCAGCGTTGCATGTGTTCCCAGATCTTTGTGTAGGACTTTTACCTTTGGCCTAACTAGCAACTCCTGATTACTGTTTTTCCACAAAGCACAGCTGTTTAATTTTCTCAAGTCCTAAAAGGACTTTAATATCTGGAGGAAAGTCTTCGGCTGACACGTTAAAATTAAAACCAGCAAGAGAACAGTATCTTCTCAGTATCCCAGAATGCTGCTATAAAAACTTGTGAGAGATTAAGAAAAATGGCGTATGTAGAATTTCACAGCTGATCAGCTTATGAGTTACCAGTATTGTGTAAACCATTTATTTTAACATGTACATCTTTAAAGAAAAAAGAATAAAAATCAAAAAACAAAGCAAAAGATCTAGCAATACTTTGGAAAATGGAGGCAATGAGGTGCTATTGCAGCCCATGGGCATCATTGGGAGTACAGACACAGTCATTTTATGTGTATTTTATGTACCAAGTGTATTAGTTTCTCTAGTCAATAAAAAACATGTTTAGCATAGCAGATGCTACATCACACATGGTACCTGCTTAGAGAAGCATACTTTGTGATTCATTTCCATGACAGCGAAAAAACCTGACTGCAATTGTCAGATCATAACAGTTGAATAAATGACTGAATTTGTCTTCTACTGACCTAGAAATCTCCTTGGCTGTTTGCTGCTATATGCTGTTCTTCCAAGCAATCCTGCAAAATGGCACCTGATTGCAAAAAATAGTACAAATCCAGCAAGTATATTAACCAAGAAAAAGAAAAACTTTTCTTCAGCATCTATATAGAAACTTAATAGAAAAATTTTGTACATTTAGTATTGCTTGCTAAAATAAAGATGTGTCAGAATGCAAGTAGACCTTTGAATATTTGTATTTAACAACCATTATTCATACACCAAAAAAAAAAAAAAGCTGGTGGAAGTGTAGTCTTGGTTTAACTGTGAGAACATCAGGATTCATATGTGTTTATTTTGACAAGGATGATTAGGCATGGTTCATTATTTGTGGATAAATCTGACTAATATTAGTTATGATTCTAACTGATAACCAAGTGGAGATACTGCTGTGTTATCTGCACAGTGCATTATCAGTATTTTACCATTGTGAGTATGCTATAAGTGTAGGGTGTTGACAAACATGTTGCCATAACAATAGTACTCCCTGATATAGGCAGCCAAAAAAGTGTTATCACAAAACTGATGGATGCACTGCACCAACTAAATCCAAAATAAACAAGAGTGGTAAGGCTTTCAAAACTGAAACTGTGAAAAGAGGGGCAAAGGTATTTGCTCTTCCAAAGCTTGAGTTTTTTCGTCTCCGTCTGTAATCTGCTATGCTTCTGCTCTTTCCTGCAGAAGACACTTCAGGTGACTGTAGTTTTGGATACCAATGTTTTACTGCTTCTAGTCCACCAGAAACTATAGCAAATACCTCATTATAGTATGCATTCACTAAAAGCCAGAGTCGACAATATGTATTTCCCACGCACAAAGGCTTTCCATTTCCACAAAAAGAGTGGTAGAAAAAGGAGGCTTTTATGCCCATCTTGCATAAAAGGGCTCGGGAGGGGAATGAAGAAATTAACTAAGAACTTTGCAAGAAGAAAGACAGAGTTAGAATAGACAAGTGAGGAGTTATCTCCAAAACTACATTTGTGCAACTTAGAAAAAACACTGGCTTCTACTTTTTCTCAGAAGCAGATGGTATGAACAGCATTCATTAAGATCTTTTTGAGAATTTTGCACCTAAATGACACTTGGTTTCAAAGTTTACAGCAAGCAAATCCCTTTGGGACTGAAGACATGTATTTCATCGTAATGTAAAGGAATCCCATGGTAGAAGATCTTAAAAACATTTAAGGTCTTAAAAATACATGAAACTGATTTTACTTCCCAAGCAAGATCATGCATAGCATGAGAGAAAAGTGGATCCAACATCTCTATCTCAGGCTTGTATAAGTCTCAAATCATGGGTAGTTTTTTCTCTCCCCATATTCTCTCAGTTTATAGTCTGGATGCTGCTTTTCCCCTTCTGTTTCCTTTTTGCTACAGAGGAGTGATAAACTGAATTATCCACAGTTTTGCACAGATGACAGGGCTTATGCAACATTTCTTTTATCGCTGCTAGTGTCCTTCTCAGCTTCTTTCTGAGGGCATTGTACTATCTGCTGGGGAGTCTCTGAATAAAACTGTACCTCTTTGTGCTGAATTCTGTTGAATGTAGACAGCATTTTTTAGTGGATTTATTAGAACTTTTACCCAGATTGGCTAAGTAAGACAATATTTTCATTTCTAAAAAATGAAATGTGTGGTGTCAAACCGAGGGGAAGAAACTTCAACAACCAAGCAAACAGTGATCCATTTGTAGGAAGGAAGATCTAAATCAGTTCTGTGGTTCCTAATAACTGTGAAGGTAAATGGGCCGCCCTGCTCCTTGCCAGCTGCCTGTCTTTGCTTGGCTAGCTTCCAGGGAAGGATTTCTGGACAATACAGATCTTGATCATGAAGAAACCATGGCAATGCTGGAGGCTGTTTAGGAATCAAGTGGTTGAGTGGATATATGAACAGTCAAGTAAGGTAAACTGGATAGAATGATAACTTAATGATGAATTCTAAATTAGTCAGGAATTTGGAAACAACTGCTTATGTTATCCCTTGGGAATTTAAACTTACACTTTTTAGATGTCTGCCTCACTTATTAAATTTTTTTTTAGTTGAAAAAAACCACCTTCCACATCTACAGTTTCTGACTTTCATACAAAGCTCTTTAGGCATTTGGCACTATCAAGTGTCCACTTGCATTAAGAAGCATCTCTTAACAAAACTGCTTGCACACTAACTTTTACGTGTTCATTAGGAAGTGATTGTGATATAGTCCGTGGGACAACATTTGTTTTACCATAGCACAATTCCACTGCCTACTGGATTGTGGTTGTTGATATAAAATTAAGGGAATAGCAGATTAATTTATTGTCACAGTTATCTTTTTTTATTTGAAGGTGTATTTTCTGCTAGATGAAAGAAGAAAGTTTTCTAATACAAAGGTGAGGAAAGACTCCGAAAATCAGCTGGAGTTAAAATACTAATATACTCTTCCACAGTGAAGCTGAGATAACCTTTTCCATATAAACATGTATGGATTCTAGAAAAATGCTAAAATGTATTAAAGTAATTACATACTACTTCATTTATACTGGCATATACAAATACTTATAGATACAAAAATTTTAAAATATTATATGCTTAATAGTGATTCCCAATAAAATTTTAAGCATCTGACTTGATTACTCCTAGTTGTACATTTTTCCTCTGTGTATAATGCTATTGCTGTGCAGATGATATTGCTATACATATCTCTATGTATGTGTATGCATATACTCAGATCAGCCAAGAACTATCTTTGGTAGCTGGAATATTCTAATTGCATCAATATCAGTTTAAAAAAACCCACCACAACACTGTTCAATAAGCAAGGCAATTTAAATCCCATTCAGAAAACCCCATGCTACCCTTTTGATGCAACAGTTATTGTTTCAGCTGTAGAAGAGTCTGGCACTTTTCTTTTTCTGTCTCCTCAGAAAATAAATTCAAGATCTTTCAGTCTTATCTTGCTGAAGAAAAGTAGGTTAATTACAAAATCTGTAATGATTTTCAGCATCATTCTCACATGATTTTGTGCCCAGCTTTATTTTGTGGTGTATGAACTACACTTCATTTTATCAGTAAAAGAAAATGATATAACTTGAATACACAGAGCCTAATACTGTTGTAAATCAATATAACTCAATTTAAGTCAAGTTAACTACATAAATTTTCCCCAGAGGAAGATCTAACCAGGAGAGTCAATCTGTTCTGCACAGAAGTGTCATTGGTACTTTTCTGACCACAGTAACCATGTCATTCTGCCCTTTAAGAAAGACCGAATGCTATGAAAAGTATCCCTTCTGGATGTAAACAACTCATGCTAATATTCCATTTAACATGTCTGACAGATGGCCTGACATTATGTGTGGAAAACAAAATAAATCCCCCAAAACTATGAGTTTGACTTTTATCTTCAGCCAGTTGTGGACACAGACTTTAAAAGAATATTATTATTATTTCTGTCTCCCTTTAAAAGCAAATTATGTGCTATCTGACTTCTTACTAGTAAAGACAAAATTTAAAAAGAAAACCTGTATCTGTTTTATACATTTTTGCTAAAATAGGGTGGATTTTTTTCAAAATAGCTGAAAAGCAATGATTGAACAGTGTGCAATAGTAGGTTAGGTTGTCTTTTTTTCATCAACAATGTTTTGAGGAAAAATTGCTGTTTGAACAACAGACTATACACTGTTTCTACAATATATCTATTTTATACGAACATGTTCTAGTATACCACTGAATAACTGAAATCCTAATCTAAACATTACCCCATAAACCCATGTGTTTTACTTCAAAATAGTGCTGCAGGGTCCATGAATTTTAGTCAACCATCTTCTTCTTTTGGACTGTCTGTGGAAACGCCTATTGTAATTGAGCAAACAGTCCTTGCTATACTGAGAAGGAAGAAAGACTTGTGCTATGGCAAACATAATGTGGAGAGAAATCTCAGTCAGAATGGTGCTGTGAGAAAATGAACCACAGTCACCATAAAACATTGCAGTTTGAATACAAATAATGAGTTATGATATTTTCTCTTAGTGAATGGTATGACCATTCTCTAACTAATAAATGAATAAATACAAACATACAAGGGACTCCTAGACTTGCTGTGAGCAATAGAAGGGCTTTGTTAATTTTCCAGCTACTGCCACATCTGTGATGTAGTGCAGAGATATCCATTTCCCTGAGATAATTGATTAAGCCAGATATAGCAATCTGGACACTGGTTTAGATTTATTTATTCTGCCTCTCAATCTGTTACATCTGTCATCCTTGCAAAACTGATGATAATGCTCAGTACTAAGAGATGAACAGGGTAGCTTCCACTGCAGAAAAATACACTGAACCCTCTCTCTCTGTGTCCTGTTGTGTCAGTTGAGACAATGGTCTTTGCCTCTAGAAAATGCAAGAGAAACACTTTCACCTGATCGCTCGCATCCTTAACTACAGTGAAACAAAAAGCTTTCAATAAAAAGCCTTTAGATTTGAACTGGGAATTCCGTGCCTGCCAGAGGTGAGAAGACTTTTTAGTAACTTGAAGTAGCAAATGTAATCTGCTTACTTTTTGTAGATTAGGGAAGCAAGGTTTTATTTACATAATACTTCATTTACACTTGTCATACACAAAACTCAGGATTGTATTCCTTTCCTCCTTTTCCCAGCAGTATTCAAACAAAGATTTTAAGTCTTTACTTCCTCATGTCATCATTTACAGCTGAGCAAAGCGCACACAAGTTCTGGTGCTCCAATTTGCTGTTTGCTATTCCAAACCCTCTCGGAGAGTGCAAATTACATACGAATGTGAAACCACAGAACAAGTGCTGGATTGCCACTGGGAAAAAATGTAGTACAGAGAGTGAGGTGACACAAGATTATCTGCAGTCCTTAAGGGCCACTTACAGCTTTAGCCTGTAAGGTCCACTTGTAAGTGTGTGAGGGGTACTTCAGTTTCAGGAGGAGTAAGGGCTGACATTGAATTTTTTACCAGGACATACTGAGCCAACAGCAGTCTAATACAAAATTGATTAAGAAGAATTTTTTTTTCCATATACTTCAACAGGCTTTGGCTCCAACACTGTCATACATTCTGTATGCCACCTATCTGACTTTTCTGTCTTTGTCTGTTTCCAAACTAACAAGCTTCTACTCCAAAGTTTTGCTTACTCTTTGCCATTAGCATTTCTTAATCATTTTGCAGGATTAAAATCTTAAAACTCAACTAAATCTCAAGCTAATGTTCTGAGGTGTTATTTTCACATGACAGCAGCATTGATAGCTCATTGTTAAATACAGTTTCAGATCTACACGAAGAGCGTGTTTGTCCACACATCTAAGATCTCTTTAGACAATTCTTAATCACTGCAGTATCTTTACTTGCCTGTAATGCCAGGTGTTTTAAACTTGTGATCCTAATATATTATTTTTCACAAACAACATCCCAGTTCTTGCACCTGAAAGTTTTGTCCATCTGCCAGTCAATCACAGAAGAATTCTGCTTTGTTGATGGCTTTTTTATATATCAATGGCTGCCCTACCTGTATTCGTCTTCTGCCTTCCTGGTCTGATGTTTTGTGCAGTGAAGGAGATATGTGTATTAGTTTCCTCTCAGAGCAGCCAGAGAATTATTCTTAAAAGTAATGGAGAGATAGATATAACACAACAACTCCAACCAGCACTTTCGAAGCCAAAGGGCACTGGCAGATGGAAGGAAGGGAATATCAGAAGGATTTGCCGACACAAACTTTGTTACATATGTATGTGAGAAAGACATAGGTAGCAGAACAGTGATGTATTAATGCGATGCAGTTAAGACTGTAACATTTAATTAACAGTGAAACGTGCTTCTGGAATCAATTATACATGTTATTATAAGCTAAAGGGGCTGGGATGGGCGTGCATAGAATTAAAGTATCACAGAATGGTTGAGGATGGAAGGGATCTCTGGAGGTCAACTTGTACAATGTCCCAGTTGAAGAAGGGCCACCTAGAGCTGATTACCCAGGACCATGTCCAGAAGGCTTTTAAATATCTCCAGGGATGGAGACTCCACAGACTCTCTGGGAGACCTGTGCCAGTGCTCAGTCACCCTCACAGTATGAAGGGTCACTTTATACTCACAAGGAACATCCTGTGTTTCGGGAGCATTGTGCCTCTTCTTGTGTTTGATTATACTAAAAGCTAAGAAATTTTATGAAGAAAACTTTCAGATAAAGAATTATCCTTGCTTGTTTCCTTGTACACGATTTAATTTCTATCATATATTTATATGTGCACATGGGTGAATACAGGTAAAGTTTGGTGTATGGAAAAAAGCTGCAAATAAGCCACTTTCTCTTCGGTGATAAGTTCATTTCTGTTTTCTGATAACTTGTTTTTGACAAGGTTTTAATAATTTTTAACAGTTCTAACTGTTTTTAACTGTTTTTAACAGTTCCACTAATGCAAGCTTTGTATTGAATCAAAATATAGAAGAAAAAAGAATCAAAAGAGGCCAAGAACAGTCTATTGGTAATCTAATGATGTGATCCACTTGGGGTAGATGATGAGTTGCTCATATAATAATGATGTGTAATACTGCACAGCTGTTGATTAAAAGGAAGTAATTTGCTTGCAGTATGGGTCGCAAAAGACAACAGCTTCCAAACCCATATGTCTATGACCACCATATTCTGTGGTGTATGTGTCTGCGTGTGTGCCACAAATGGAAATGCGGAGATACATTCCTTAGGACCTTCTTTGAAATCCATTTGGGATTCAAGTAGGGAAAAGCTCAGCTCGTGAACAGCTGATTATAATCAAAATGCTTGATTACAGTACCATTGGGATTTGCCATGATGCAAATACATCAGTGGCTGTCTGTCAATAGCTTCCAGTACAGTAGATTTCCTACTGATCAGATGCTGAAGTGGTCTCAATCACAGAATCACAGAATCACAGAATGGTAGGGGTTGGAAGGGACCTCTGTGGGTCATCTAGTCCAACCCCCCTGCTGAAGCAGAATCATCTACAGCAGGCTGCACAGGACCTTGTCCAGGCGGGTCTTGAATATCTCCAGAGAA
>Ga0181612_183409_pt1 | contig 10448 bp, 7 predicted proteins | sample HoacroProtozoa21_FD_119630 | JGI IMG/M metagenome (GOLD analysis project Ga0181612, IMG submission 119630) | Hoatzin crop microbial communities from Cojedes, Venezuel. Combined Assembly of Gp0051906, Gp0051904, Gp0051908
ACTTTTGCTTGATGTAATGCATTTAAATTGTTGGTTAATGTTGATGCTCTGAAAAGAATTTTATCAGAGGTTCCATCAACAACTCATCTTCTTTTTTTGTAATCGTATGACATTGAATGACTGTAATCAGAATAGCTTTAGAATTATCATGTGAGTGTGTCTGATTTTTACCATTTGTTTTTCTCTTTTCAGTTCTTTTCACAAGAATTAAATTAATTTTGTGTGATTTCCTGGGCTGAAGACTGTCATGAGAATCTTGAATCAAAACTGCAATGCTTAGATGCTACTGTTGACAACTAATCTGACAAAAACAAATACATGAAATTTATTCACAAATTTGGGTTGCTGCTGTAAGGGACACAGCATATGTAAGAGCCAAAATCCCTGCTAATATTTTGGTTGTATTATCTTTCTCTCCTGATTTTGTTCTAATGATTATTCTTAGTACTTCTATTCACAGTTGTATGGAATTATAGATGCTTAACAGTGTTAGTCCCGTACTAGTAATAACTAACAAAATCTGTATTTTGGCTTAACTTTGTGAAGTCATTTTTGTGTTATGTTTTGTCAATAGCACAGAAACAACCCACGAAATAGTAGGAAACTGTAACCTAAAACTTTCTTTAATGTTGTCAGAATAACCTGAGCAACACTTTTGCACAGAGTGATGGATCTTCTAACCTAAAGTTGACTTATATGTGGCAACCAGATAAAAATACATAGCTTCACTTGCAAAGCTAAACCCAGAAAAGACCTGATTCATACAAACTTAAAGTCTAGCTCAAAACAAAAACAAACACATCCCCTAAAAAATGAAAACTCCAAAATAAGCTAAGAATGGATCTATTTAATAAATAAGGTTTGTTTTGTTTTTTAATTTCTTTGAAGTAGTAAGGCTCATTTTGTCTCAAATGACAATTCGAGCACTGAGCAAGTTTGACCAATCAGATACTAGCTAAATGAGAATGCCATTTGTCTTGGGCAGGATGATTACAATTAATAACCAACTGATTGGAACATAAGGCATTCAAATGTTTGGTTTGAAGTTTCATATCTAAGTGTTTTTAAGGGTTACATCATATCTTTGGGACAAATGACTGATTCTTATTACTACTGATTTAAGTATTAATATGATAAAAAAAGAAGAGTAAAAACCCACTTTATGTCATGGAAAACATAACACTTTAGAGACTATTTTCTTCACTTACATTATGAAGATAAAGCAGCCTCACAGCCTGTCACTGTTTTCCTGACTCAGGCCAGATTTTCAGTGGTATCATCTCACTGCCTAAAGATTAATTGTTTTCTCTTCTAAATATATTCTTGCGGCAAATAGAGCATTAGAGGACTCACTTCTTATGAAATTATTTGAATAAGAGGCTAAAGAATTCCCAAATCAAACAGGTTCTGTGGTAGTACCTGACATCTGTACAAACCAAGGGTATTCAGATACATCAGTACAGCCGAGCTGATTACTCTGCAAGGCCAGGCCACTTGAATGTCGACTGTCTTTATCTGTGTCTCCTATGATAATATAATCTGTGTGTATAGAGGAATTTCTAAACTTGGGACAATGACATTTTGCTTTGAACTAAAAGGCTAAATGCGTGTTCTTTGCCCACTTGCAGTACAAGCACTTTAAGACTGCCTAATGGGATGGGGAATCTGGTTCCTCTAATGTTCTTCCACAGGATACCTGGTGATAATAGTTGTAACAGACATAGCAGCCAAGGTGCTGTACTGATAAATGAGTTTTAGATCTGTTTGCTTGCACTCAGTTCCTAGTTAGTGTTCACAATGCACGTAACTGAAGCCTGGTTAATGTAAGTAGTTATGGCATGACACCTTAAGCCTTGCATTTAAGTGTTATTTAATAAAGAAAATTCTTTTGCTCCTTTCAGGTAAAAAAAAATTAGAAATTTTTTATTGCTTTCAGTTAAAACCAAAAGCTCTTTGTAAAGTTAAGGGTCCTACATTGTATGTTTACATCCTTAGTGTGGACAGATGTGTTCAACCTGTTATAACAGAGAATGATGGAGAGACTTAAGTGCATACATACATTTAGGAATGTGTTTCAGTGTTTTCCCAGTTAAAGAACAGTGATGGAAAAAAAAGAAGAATTGTGCATCAACTACCAAACATCAAAAAAAAAAAAATTAATTTAAATCAATATCTATGTGGCTTAGCTAGCTGGTGCCAACAATATATCTCCAATATGTTTACACAATTGATTTATTAAACAGTTTTAATTAACACATATGAAAATCAATATGCAGAAAAAACCAATACCTCCACGAAGTAAAGTGCTCTAAATCTGTTAATCAACACTGATCAATAAAGTACAACATTTTTGCAACAATCCCATTCTTTGTCAGGAAAAGCCAATAGCTTATTAAGGACATTAATCAGTGCAGGTCTCTCCCTGCACCACTACAATGTGCACCTTTAATAGAAAATGCTAAAATAAAATATTTACTGTCAATGAAAGTACATGCTTGCCATGGTGTATAGGACTCCTAGCTTTCTTTTCATATTTGCTCTTCTGGTACCTGAAAGAAATCAATAATTTGCAATACATTTTGAAACAAGTTTATCCATCACACATTTTTTTATTTGCTGTCTGGTACAGTGTTATCACAAAGCACAACTTTGTAAATAAATACCTTCCTCATCAAGACCTACTCTTAGCAGCTAAATGTCCTGATTCTTAGCATAATGGATTTCACTACAACCCTACAGTTCAAGTAAATTGGATTTTAATTCTAACAGATACAGCAGCTTAGGAAAAAGGAACAAAATATGTCCTGCCTCTCTAATGCAAACTTCTCAGTCGCTCAGCTGGATTTACCGGATACCATTGCAGTGTATCCCCTGGCACTCTTACATCACTGCACGAGCTCAGAAAACAATAATTTGAAAATCAACAGGCCCTTAATATTTTCTCAGCTTTTAGCTGGACAGACTTCCATTGCAACAGGGACATAACCCAAGAAAGGCATGAGGATAATGATCTGACAGTCTATTCCTTCCCACAGCAATTCAGTGAGGAACGAGAAGATTGCAAAAATCTGCCGGGTTCTGTGAGAGAGTATGCTATCACCTGGATTGAAAACCAAATTAGATCAAAAGAATTTCACTCTCTCTAAGAGCATATCTACCCCGATGATCACTCAGGTCAAGGTAGTGTTTGCAGCCCATACATATGTGTCTGAACTGTTCAAGAGTAGTATCAAATACGCACACTTGCTGAGACACTCAACTGATGTTGCTTTCTGTACTGCTATTGATACTCAAGCATTTTTAAAACTAACTCAGGTTTGTCTTCATGCTACAACCAGATATCTGGGCCACAGCAGAAACAAAGGCAGCTAAAGAATGGAACATCTGTGAAAATTAAGTGTGGAAGTAGATGTTTCAAATCAATCTCAGGGCACGTTTTCACTGGCAGACTGTAGCATGATGGAGAGATACTGAAAATAACAAAGGTTATTGAATGAGAATAGTGACAGCATGTGAGAGTATCTGCATGGATGATCACTGCCTAGTAATGTAACTTTTAATTCTTGCTTTTAATGTAATTTTAACTGTATTTTTCTGTGGGTGATATATCAGTAAGACTCTAGTGAGGAGAGTTTTAATGACTACAACAAGTCAACGTCTGAGGAGAAAAAAATCTTCGGAAAAGAAGAATCTGAATGTGGGAGAGTATGGGCCGAGAGAGAGCTGGGCCCTGGTGCCACAAAAAGACTGTGGGTTCTCTACAGAGGAAGAAGACTATAAATGTTTTGCAGAACAGGCTTTATGGGGAAGTGGGATGAAAAATAAATGGGTGGGAAGAAGAAAGGGGAATATCATACATCTTTTTACCAGATACCATATTCTTTGTTTATTCCTCCCCCTCATTGTTTCTGTGGTGACTGGGTCACTCTGGTCCACAGAGCAGGAACTTAATGACACTAATAATGTAGTTACAGCTTCCTCTGGACTCTTTATCTGGCTCCCTCCAGCAAAACTTTCTGTTAGAGGGCTGTCTTTTTGGCATTTCAAACTCTTTTTGCTATTTTCAGTTTCACAATTCAAAATGGTTAAAGTTTCTGAAAGGCAGCTCATGAATTTGAATGATGTAGTTGCATCCTGTAGGCTGATAGGGTATTGTTTCTGAGGTGTTCTTCCTCTGAAGCTCTGGAAGTTCAGTCATATTAGTAGTGAAGTCAGGACTTCTGTGAAGTCCCGATAATCAGGGTGGGCAGTTGGGAGCATGTTTGTAATAGTTTCTGAACTCTTGATAAATCTTACTGTTACTCCAGGATCAGTGCATATTCTGGGCAGAGAGAAAAACCAGAGAATTTTCCAGGCAATTTCCATTATACGTGCAGTAAAAAATTTCATTTTGAATTATCAAGAGAGCAGCTAGAAGGATAGCATATTGAGGATTTTATTTTTGTAAATTTGAAGAGTAAATGACTAATTGAATTTATTTTTTTAAAATGTAGCAACTCATCTATTTTGTCCTCCAACTTTTTATTAACTTCCAATGGAGTCACTAGCTACTTGCTGATCATCTTCATGAGAAAACCGTACAAAATTCCTCTGCTCAGAAAGCTCTATGAGATGAAACTGGCTTAGAAGTGACAGGAGGAGGTTCTAAATAATCAGAAGTCAGAAGATTTTTTTAAAAAGACTTTCATGCTTCATGTCCAAACATACTTGTGAAGATCAATTGGAGGGGAAAATTATGTCCTCTAAGATGCAAAATCTTACTCAAATCAGTGCCATGGGACAACACACATATGTGAGACCATTCTTTCATATGTGCTTTGAAGCTTAAAGACACCAACAGCTATGTTATAGGGGTATTCGTTAGTCTTACCCACACCAATGTGTTTCTTCTGGATGAACTGCCACAAAACTAGATCACGAAAATTAGGTTAGGAACTAAAAAGGTTAAAGTTTAATCCATTACTTTGGCTAGCATAGTCTTATTTAGATGCATCACTTCATCTAAGTTTCCGAGTAACTTTACAGATGGGCAAACCATTTGCACTGTCAGGGATTTAAGTGCTTGCAACAGTGAATCCAGAAGGAGAAATCATACCTCAGGGACATCACTGAAGTAATCTTAAGGTAATCTTTTCAGAGAAGAAAGACACCAAAAAGAAATTGCATGTGATGTTTTAGACTTCTCTTTCTTCTGTCTTACGCTTTTTCTTAGGTTGCCTCAGCTAGATCTGTCTGCATCATTAGTTTATCTTTGCCGGTGAGACTTTGCTCTCTTTGTGAGTCTACTGTAGTCCACAACTGCTACTTAAAAACTTCCCTGTTGCCACTCCTTCTGCTACAGATGTAAACAAATTGATCAATTATTTTACTAGGTTAGCCACCTTTTAAGACATTCTGTAAAATGAAATTCTTTAACTCGGCTAATGAAAATAAACAAAAAAAAAATTTTTTCCAAAAACTGAACTAGTTTTATTTTTGTTGCTGTTTTTGCACAATGAGTAGATAGAGGCTGGTTGCAATATGACTGAAGTGGCAATCTGAGTGTTTCTCTGATTTGCTCTTGCTTCCCTCAACATGTTTTCTAAAACACTGGAAGCATGCTGGGACTGTTAACAATTGTTTTTTATGAATGGATGAATTCTGCTATGGTCTAGCAATCCTTAAATGTTACATCTTCAGGGAATAAATCCACCTCTGCTATTATTTTATAACTTTCAGTCAAGCTGAACTTAATGACCTCGCCAGTTATTTTCACTTTGCTCTCACGCAGACACTGTTGTAATCTATATAATTTATTACCTGATAAAATGGTGTATGCTGCATGGCTCCCAAAACCTTGTGTGAATCCACCTGTGAAATCACAGGAGAGCGCTAGGCTTAGTAGAGCTAAGTACACTGCCTTACAGCAACAGGACGTTTGTCCATCTACCATAGAGGAGCCCTACACAAAATTGCCTGTGAACCTCTCAGATATTCAGCCATGACAGCTCGTGAGTCAGAGCCTGCCTCATCTACACCAGGGTTACTAGAGAACTGCCTGAATGCTGAACAGCACAGCTACAGCTCTCACAGTGTGCTAGCCCTTTGACTTTTCAGTCATAGCTCCTTCTTTCACTTGGAGTCTTTCCTCTGACACTACTGGCAAAGCCTCAGGATAAGAACTGCCAGCAGACCCAAACCTCCCGGCTATACGCCACAAGCAGAGCCTGGAAAGGCTATGCCAGGCACAGTGGTCCAGCTGGCTGCCCGCACACATGAATGCTCCCATCGCCATCAGACTGCTTGGAATAAACCTCAGTATGGCTGTGCTTGCTCATCCAACTGACTCCTGCCCTTCCCCTCTTGCCCTGTGAAAACAGGCTGCTTCAGACAGCAGTTATGTTTCTGAGCTACTAGTGCTAGAAGAACATGCTAGAAAAGAAAAATGAAGGGAAAAAAACAAACAAACCAAAACAAAATAAAACAAAAAAATTCAGCAGGAAAAGTCTGTAAAGCTTACACTATCCTCCCATTATGTTTCTACTGAATACAAAACGTTCCTCAGGCAGTTCTCATCCTCTGACATAGGGCACACATTCCTGACCTTGGTTAGCTTCAGCAAGCTACAAGAGAAGCAAGGTAACTCCTGCAAGCTGGACCAGCCACTCTTCAGGCTTTGTTCTTGCACAATAGAAACTCAGTGCAGCCTAGGTTGTCCCAGTCAGGCATAATTTTAGGATAGACATGATCAACCTTATGGATGACCCCACAATGCCTTCTTAGTTGTAAGAATGCTTTGTTACCTTGTTGCAGTTACATCCTTGATCTCTACTGTGAACATGCCCACTCCTAGGCTGGTCCAGATTTCACACGTTTTACACTGAAAGTAAACTTTTAAGAAAGAGATGGGGCAGTGATGTTGACCTAGTGTGAGGCAACAAAAGGAGGCACAGCACAAGTCTTGTGCTGAATATGTGTTGCTTTCTCTGCTGCAATAGCAGGAACAACTGAACCTTTGCTTTCACCTGTTTCAGAAATATACCTAAACAGCTTGATACGGGCACCAGGTCTACTGCCTACCCAATGTCTCCCACTGTGAAAAGGTGTCTGCAAAGAGAGCAGCAATAGCAAACTAGCAGCTAGAAAGTGGGTGAGTTCTGGAGGAGAACAGAGTGGAGGAAACATCTATTCCTTCTGAAAAAAGGGTGGACACACACAAACATTTCACTCAAAGGTTACAACAGCTAATCAAATAGTTCTTATTTTCTCAGAATTCTCAAATGTAACTTTTTTGAGTCTGATGAACTTAGGGGCTAGACACATAGAGGACAGTGATAATTACTCTTCAGGCAGCAATTCTGGCACTGCAATTTCTTTGTCCAAAGAACCTAATCTCTTTCCCAATTCTTGTTTTTTTTTATGACCGTAATCAGGCTACTTCCAAGCTAGTGATCTGTAACCTACCTCTTCCCAAGTTTCCCTGTACCAGGACCCCATCATGGAGGGGTCATGCTGGAGAAAAAGAAGAGGCAGGAGACAGGTAGATGTATTCGGTCACACCTTACAGGATTTCTCTTCCCAAAAGAAGGGCTTAGTTTTTTTGCCTCTGAAAAAAATCAAAGAAATTTTTAAAGCATTTAGCAATGATCGAGACAATCATAAAGAAGATTTCCAGAGCTGCTTTGAAATACTGTCAGCAAGTATGGGAATAGGGCTCGGAAGACTCAAGAGCTTGAGACTGGAAAAAAATCTTGAAAGGGGTCAAACACCAAGGCCATTATTCCTTGAGGAGTGTTTGCCGCACTACTGAACATAGATGCTCAACAGTCATTTGAAAGTTAAAATGGACAGTTGAAAAAGCTTGTGGATTTTCTGACATTTCTGTTGGTTAGTGTTAGAAGATGTTGGCACTTCAGTAGACTTAATTTGATGTGGAAATTCGTGTTGATATCGCCTATCTATGTCTACCATTGGCACAGATGGTCTAAGCCTGACTTGATTTGATTCCAGAGCAATGAAAGAGATTGTGTCCTTTCTCTCAAACATCTGGATTTGCTTCTATAGGACTAGAAGGTATAGATCCTACTGGAGCACCCTTTCTTGATGATCGTGAATGCTCTTGCCAGAAATAAAGTTGCAGGTAGCTGATGTTTGCTCATGGTTTGATCCCCGGGGAAGAAATATTTTTTGTCCATTATACTCAGATGCAAGAAGGATCATTCTCTACCACCCTTGGTGTAGGGTGATTTTGCGACATGGAAAATGCCTCTCAGACCTAGGATGAATGGTAAGGAGAGGTCAACAACAGAGAACAGGGTGTTATGTGTGTGTATTTTGGCGGTGGAATTTCCTGGAAAAATGAACTGTCTTACTATGTCCTACCTGTTGTCTATCCTCAGAGACACCTGAGGAGTAGTGGGAGAGGCTGAAGACCAAAAGGTTTGAGTTTCGTCTCACTCAGGCTGCTAATTTTGAGAACGTGTCACAGACCTTTCCTCTGTCACAGCCTGGGTTCTCTGCCTGACCAGGAGTTGAATCAGAAGGGCCCAACAAATGCCCCGAGAAGTGGGAGCAATGTGTGCTGTCAAAAGGGGCTGAAGGTCTGCAGTGTGGACACGTATGCAAGGTGGGACTTTCCTGCTGGAAATTGTCTCATAAAAAAAGTCACAGAGCAGTATATTTGTAACCATACTTCTTCCTATATCCTGGATAGCACAATGGATGATCTTATCTGCAATACCTGACGCTTTTTGAAAGGCTGAAAGTTGTAACCATCTTAGCAAAGTTTCTGAAGTGATGAGATTTTTGGTCCTTTTCCAAATGTGAACAAAACTCAAACTCTGGTGATTTGTCTATTATTAATTACAAAAATTTGTAAGGCAGTACAAACACTTAAGGTAATGTTAGCCAGTGATGGACAATACTATCAAAAGAGATGATGTTGTTTAGCAGTTAAATGCAATTTGATTCTGACAGGTAGTCAGTTATAATGTCAATTATAACTGTTTCAAAATGTGAAACATAAGTAAAGAAAACCCAAGCATAACAGTTATCGTTCTTGAAAACTGCATGGCATTTTTAAGGAGAACTATTGCCTTTCTAAATTTCAGCAGCATTAAAGTACGGAACAGCTGCTCAGTAACAAAGTGTGCTGATTTGTGAATATTCTTGATGGTTTTGAACTGTGGAGGTGTTTATCTATCTAGCTAGAGCATATCATAAAAAGTATTCTTCCACTTAGTTGCTAAATGCAGTATTTTGGAAGCACAATCTGAAAGTGAACTCACTAGAAGTAATCACCATCTGTATTTTCCCTTCACTTAAACAGAAAAAAAATCCTTTCCATGTTGCAATTAAAATCATTCATTCCTTTTACATAGTAATAATGGATCCCTCTTAAACTTCTTTTTTAGTTTCCTCCTCTGCAAGCTATTACATTACTCAGAACAGAATCTACTGAAAAGCAAAATAGTAATTCACTTTTTATGAAACTGCTGTTCACGAAAGTGATGAGGAGGTAACCCGCTTCCCATCTGCAAGCACTTTGACACAAAGCAGACAAACACAACACATAGCTGATAATTCATCCAAAGGTACATACTGAGCTGGCAACAGCAGTTACCAATACTGTGCTGTACTTTGCAGAATATTGCCACTTCCTCTAGCCAGTCACGAAACTGGGTGAGAGAAGAATGAGATTATTATCTCTGGTATTTTTTTTTTAGTAATGAAATGGGTCCTTGGCTTCTAGTAACATGTCATATGAAAGCTGAAAAGAAGGTGTGGTGAAATGGATGATTTTCTTCCTATTAATGTAAATGCTTTGCTTCTAAGGACCATGTAATGATCAAAGCACATTACAACAGAAGAAAGGTTGTTTCTGATGAGACCTAGAGCTTTTAAAGGCCTGAAAAGAAGGCAGGTGGCTAAACTGGGACTTGTACAGAGGTTCAGTATCTTAGTCAAGAGCCATGGTCTGAAAACTGTAGCCCTACGTGCCTTTCTTTTTAAAGTTGCCAAGCACCCCAGTCTTGTAAGAGGCAAGCAGCTTGGTGTTTTTCTTATAGCACAATTGCTCTGGTTCTGACCCTGATCCCTCATCCAGCTGCTTCTTTTGAGAGGTTCATTGCAGCAGGTGAGCTGTTTAAACTACTATTTTCTCACTGTAGTCCAAGTCTACAGGTTTCACATGCTGTTAGATTCAGCACTTGCACAGTAGTGGAAGTTCCAGGTCATGTCTCCATTTGTTGTCTTAAAGGATGAAACCTCTGTTCAACACTTCCATGGGGAAAATGATACTCATCATGCAATCATCCATTCTAAGAATGCAGCTCTCCTGTATTTGGTGTTTTTTTAAGTTTCAGTTCAGTGCAGAAAGGAATTCAAAATCTGTAGATTGAGAGGAAAGCATGATGATACTCTCTTAAGTAGCCATCAGCTTAGAGTATGTGGCTAGAATAGAAGTAAGG
>Ga0181612_130362_pt1 | contig 10447 bp, 7 predicted proteins | sample HoacroProtozoa21_FD_119630 | JGI IMG/M metagenome (GOLD analysis project Ga0181612, IMG submission 119630) | Hoatzin crop microbial communities from Cojedes, Venezuel. Combined Assembly of Gp0051906, Gp0051904, Gp0051908
CTCGTAGGATAGATGCTCCAGTCCCCTCATCATCCTCGTAGCCCTGCGCTGGACTCTCTCCAGTAGCTCCTCATCTTTCCTGAACTGGGGAGCCCAGAACTGGACACAGTACTCCAGATGGAGTCTCACTAGGGCAGAGTAGAGGGGGAGGAGAACCTCCCTCAACCTGCTGGCCATGCTCTTCTCACTTAGTTTACAGCTGTTTAGGGAGGGGGAAGCTGTGACTGTTTTGGTTTTAATATCAGCAATATATGATATACAGCACTGTGAGATGCTAATCCCCGTTGGTCCTCTGAGTGCTCGTGTGTTGCTGCTACCCTGCCCTTCCTGCGTGCATTTCAGGCATTGTCATCCTCCGCCAGCCACCAGCAGAAATTCATGGATGTCAGAGATGCAGAGTCAGAATATTTACACACAGGGCTTCATCGACACTTGTTTGTGAGTCCTGGCATGAGGTGGTCAAACAGCATATAAAGCAAGTCCTTTTCCCAAGAAGCTGTGTTGTCTCACACTGACCAAGGAAGCTCAAAGAGCAATTCTGCCTTGGAGACCAAACCAAAACGTGTATTTTCTGCTTGCTCATACAGCAACACCTCTCCAGAATCTCTAGTATACAGTATGTTGCAAGCTCCCAGTATAATATATCTTCTCAGGAGTCAATGCTTCCTCATGTACTGAGAAAGGGAACTCAAAACGCGGTTTACAAACGTAGAGTTTGATGATGCCTGCATTTATAATGTAAATACTATATCCCGGAGCTACTCAGAGTTGATGCAGCACCACAGTTGTAGCCTGCTAGGCCTCAGACAGAGATCCATGAACTCTGCTTTTGTTTTGTATTGGAGCTCAAGTAGCAGGTGTTCCTTTGGCTGCTACGTATGTACAAATAATACATCTCAAAATCTTTTCCAAGATGGTACTATCTAGATGCTCAGCTTTGCATTGGGGGACAAATCTCTCTGTCTTTCCGAGTGATTCCAATTTCTCTGTGAGAGGAATAAAAGCCAAAGAAGCATTTTCTCATTTTACTACATATCCCGTTTAGAAAAAAATTGTTTTGCTGAAATACTTATTACCCAGTTAACTTCTGCTCCCCACCCTGGTGTCCATCCACATCTAGAGGAATAAGCTAGTTCAAATAAGACCGGCTTTGTTCCACTCAGAAAGATTTTCCTTTGGCAGTCTCTCGATGTAAATATGTCACATTCCTGTGGATAATCCTTTCCTGTCAATACTGCTTAGGCTGGGGCTGGGATGGAGTCCTACAGTTATGAGTAAGGATGGAAAACATAACAAGCGGAGAAAGAATCAGGGTTACCTTGAAATTGCCTTTCAATGGTTTTTTTAGTGCTCTGACTTTCAAACAAAGTTCTGAGAATGTTTTCTTTTCTCCTTCTTCCTCCCTTTTTACCAAGCGTCCCAGCAATATATACATCAGGGGGATGCCGAATGTGATGCTTAAATACTATTTGCTTTACAGTGATGATTTGAAGCCACAATCAAAACCCGGGCTTCAGGTGACAGCCATTGCAGAGCCACCTGTTTAGAGAGAGCACTGGAAGAGACACGCTCTAAAAAAATGAGTTGACATCGTTGTTAGTGGCAGGTAAAAACAAAACATTGCCGTTCCCAGAGTGTGTTTGGGTAGTTTGGTGTCACTCTGGCCAAAAAACCTTTCTGCTCAGTACTTCCCTGCCCTGGAAGCTCAAAATGCTCCGCACAAGGGAGCGGGATCCGCCTGGGAGCAAGAGATGCGGGCAGGGCAGCAGGAAGCCTTGCTCGGATGACCTCTGCGGACTGCTCGAGGTCTGCAAATTGAAAACAGAGAGGTCTTGAGAGAAACTTTCCAACCAGATGCGATACTTAAAAATTATGGAGAGGCAAGGGTCCTGATCCAGCTCCCACTGAAGCCAGTAGCTGCACTCCCATTTCCTTTCCTGGTACAAAACCAAGGCCAAAGCACTTTGCCCAAAGCCACACAGAAAACACGTAATATACCCAGCAACGATTTCCAGTACCTAAAGCTCCAAAAATCTCCTTTCCTTAGCGTGCATCAGAGCTGTTTACCAGAATACCTAATAGCTAACAGATCTTCCCTTATGGAGCGAGCCTTTCCTTCTTTCTTCTCAAAGGAGGTAGTACAGGAGTGTACGATTTATCATTTACACAAATATGGATTATGAAGCCTCAGCTATTATATTATAAGGCCTCATAGCTATTTACTAGCTATTTCTGTTCAAAAGGTATCAAACACTAACAGTATAGAAAGCCCAGTGCTCATCACTAAGCTCCAGAGTAAACACGTAACTGAGGGACAGCCTTCTCAGTGCTATTGTTTCCAGCTCTCTGGCGTTTCAGGCAGAGCAGTGATGCTGGTACCAGTTCAGCTGGGGCTCCAGAGGTCCCATCACAACCCTCAGAGCTAGAAACAAAAGGGACATTGACCGGTGGAGTGCCCTGAGTAAATGAAGCTGTTGTTATTACTACGTCATGCATAGAACGCCATTGCCCAGAGGTTCAAACCCTATCCTAACAGGCACTGGATCAGAAGACTTATTTAGGCACCTGTCCACTGGAATGCTCTGGGCACCAAGACACTCTCCCAATGGCATATTTTGCAGGATTAAATGCGGCCTTCAAACACCCCATTCTGATCATTTTTGTCTCATCCCCATACCAGATTTCTAACATCGTACATTTAGGTCTGAAGATGGTGTTGTTCTTAGCAATTTCATGAAGTATTACACATTCTTAGGATGATTTCTAAGAGAGCGAAAAAACCCTCAGTTCTCTCTAATGTGTTTAACATTTAAAAATAAGATATGCAAGAAAAAGAACAGCTTTTCCATTCAGGAAAGAGATATTTGTGTTGCTAGAAATAGCTCTACTAAGCTTTCGTGAACGTGAGATTGATGGAAGGATAATTAACATTTGCTGGAGTCTGAATCCTTACAGATAATTAACTGAGGTGATAATAACCTCTTAGACCCATGAAAAATCCCTCTGCAGTCAGTGATCAAACTGCATTACAGCATCCCAGAAGAATGTCGCAGCCCTCCAGTGATCGCAGGTTGGTGGCACAACTGGAAAAAGCCCTCTACTTCCACCTGAAGTCATTGGGGTTTTAAAGCTGCAGCGGCTGCAGAGACAGGGGGATGACTCCTCATGGCCTCCTTTGGGTTCAGGGGCACCTCCTTTGATTAAGTCAGGGGCAGGACACCCTAAAGCCTTCAAAGTGTATTATCACACTGTTGGGCTATCCTGGAACAGCACGGGGAAAAAACGCAGCTGTGGAGCTGTAGGAAGTGAGGCTGCAGGCTACATTTGTCCTTTGTGTCACCGTTCCCTCCCTCCACTGTACGGTCACCTAAGAGGCTACCTGCCCAAAGGAGCTCGTCAGCCGAAGACAGCGGAGGTACAAAGATGAGGGGTGCTAAAGAAATGTGGCACACAGCAGAGAGAGCTCAGCCAGTCCCAGTGTCTGGTGGCAACTACCGTGCCTGTTACGTTTTTGTAATGTTAACTTAGGTGTTTCTGCGCCTTCCCCTCCCTGTCTTCTGTGGGATCACATCTTTCATGGGATATGATCCTCGGATGCCCACAGACATCGACAGATCCTTCTCTGTTGATGACTGTAGTCCTTGGATGAGCACGTGTGGGAAGGGGATAGGGGAAGGTGAAGAATTCAGTTACAAAGCAAAATTTGCAAGGACCAAATAGAGTAGATACCTGCTGCTTTCCAGTCTCCAGCCCCATTACATATTTTCCAGTATCTGGGGAGCTTTATTAGTTTATAACTTTTTCCAGGGCAAAGGACCTCTTATTTCTTCTGTCCATTCGTTCAGCATGGACAGGGAATACTTAGAATGGAGTTGGTGATAGATAGTGGTATTATTTGTTAAATACAACCCTCAAAAGCAATTTTTGGTTCAGGTCACAGAAGAAGATCAAGGACTTTAAGCATTGCAACTAAGTGCTCCAGAAGTGCTGGCAGCTCCATCGTGCAAGACAGAAATCATGTGTTTGAACTCTCTAGAATTAGTGTATTTTCACCAAAGTCCACAGGAATCACCAAGGTTGTGTAAGGGGTTGCATTTAGATTTCACTCATTTGTTCATCCGGTTTGGCGTATCACTACTCACATGTAATGTTGCTGTTGTAGTAGAAATTCTGCAAATACTTTCGGCAGAGCAGTATGTGTCCGATATTAATGCCTGAGGGCCATGCCCCTTGCAGCATGCAGGTTGGTTCTCTGCTTAACACAGCTCAGCAGTGCAGCTCTTGTGCACGTGAAGGTCTGTCCCCAAACCTCAAACGGTTGGAGTAAAGTCTTAATCTACTCAAGAGTCCCATACTACATTGTCTTTTGTTTGGAACCTGATTTGCCTTCACAAAGCTCTTCAGTTTCCTTAGGTTTGCTATTTTGCATTCATTAGAACTCAGATAATTTACTACTATACCTATAAAATTAATTCAGTAACAGAGCCGCCATTTCAAATGGTTGCACAGAGCCAAATCCCTGTTTGTGAAAGTATCTGAACTACAAAAAGAAGCACATCTATTAAAAAGAGGTTTTCAGGTGCTTTTTATTGCTCCTTTCAATTGCTCTCATGTCACCGTAACAAAAAGTTCTCCTCCTCCTGAAGAGCAGTAAAATAAATCTAACTGCTTGCAATCTTCACTGTAGCAAGTGAAGTCCAATGTTTGCATTTTTGTCTGAACTATTTAGAAGCAGCCAGGTTGTTAATACAGCCCTGAGTTCAAAGTTTCCTGGACAAAATCTGGAGATAAATTTGTCTCAGGGTGACGGCTGAGGCTGGCAATCTGCACTTGGTTCCTACTAAAAGGAATCAAGACAGCAACAAGGAAATGCAGATCGCCACGTTCTTTGGTGAATCCAGCCGACCTCAATACTGTTGTCTGCCAAAGGGAAGGGAGTTTCAGAGGGTGCAGCTATATTGTTATCTTCAGTGTGAGCCTGAACTTCCTTCATGCCTAAACCGCTTGGTAAAAAGCCTGTGCTCAGGAGTGGGGTTTCATATGTACTTGAGCGGAGGAGCCCAGAGGAGCTCTGTTCCTTCCCTCCCTTCCAGTCTGCCACCAGGAAGCAGAAGCAGAGATTCACTGTGGGTTTATACAGGCAAAGGGGGCCTGGGGGCTCAGGCTGAGAGCTATCTCTCCCACCAGGACAGTCAAAACTCCCAGCCCCAATTCCAAGTGCTTATGTCCCTCTGAAGTTTGTACCGAGTAAAGATAAACACATCCTGAAGTGCTTTGTTAATGCCACAAGGATGGGCTTGACACAGGGACCCGGTTTGAGAGGAGTTCTCCACTCCAAATGAAAAAAATCTAGTCACTACGTGATTTATTAGTCCCTCTTCAATGCTACTTTTGTTTTAAGAGGGCTTCAGTTACCCTCTGCTGACTGGAATTTTTCATTTATGTTGGAGAAGTATTGCTCCTTGACTTGAAAAATGACTTCCAGTGAGCAATAAATGCTGCGGGCCTCATCCTGTGGCTTTGGGCATGACAGCTCACCACCGGTCACTTTGCCACAGGATCCTTGCCATTCTTTCCCTGTTTTCTTTTTCTTGCTTTATTCTTTGCATATGTTTGTAATTAAGTGGGGGTTTTTAAGTTGTCTTGTTACATCTGCCTCTGTTCCAGGCTGTCAGCTATGGGTTTCCCTGTATTTAAGTCCCAGGCATTCCTCATCAGTGTGCTTGCTGAAATGCTTTTACCGCAGGAGAAATCCTTTTTCCACATTGTTTCCAGTACAGTAAGGTAGAGTGAGTCTTTGCAGTTGAGGAAAATTCCCTCTGGGGAAAGATCCTAAGTGCAGCGAAAGACTCAGGACCGCCAATTATCCTGCTTTCAAAAATAACGGCAGCATGCAAAGTGTGGCTGAAATTCTTCTTGAGCATTTTGACCTGAGACATTATATGCACATTTCTGACAATGAAACCTCCGGCGGGCTGTATTTTTGAGTCTCCTTTGCAGGAAAGACATTGGTGTTTTGGCAGATCTCTAATTGCAGGTTGTAGCAGTAAGTTTATTCAAAACAACTATTTTCTCTAATATGAGTCCTGATCTTGTGGAGAATCTTAGAGCTTCCTGTGCTTCCACCACAATATTGCTCTACCTTGTATTAACCCGTGGTAGGGAACTGTGGGGTCTGTCTGTTCTTTCCCTGCCTTCTCCCGCTCCTTTCACTGGGAGTATTTGTTACAAATACTGTATTTCAAGGCCATTCAACTCAATGCACTCTTTTCAAGGTAAAAATTAAACAATTTTAAGGTAGGTTTGTTCCTTAACGAAGAAGCTCTCGCGTACTTACAAGCAAGAGGAAGACAGCACTTTGTCACGATGCTCAAGCGACGTTAAATGTCTAAATGTGAGCAAGCAGCCAGCAGAGACCTTCCCAGCGCAGCCGGGCTCAGCAGGGCGCAGAGCTGTGCCGCCGCCTGCTCACCCTTGCGCACGGCTCCGGCAGCACCAGGCAGAGGAAGACTGCAGTGCCCGTGGGACGAGAGGCGATGCTGACGCCCCTAATTCTGCAGCTTGGTTTTCTGAGGCATGAGAGTCCCTTCTCACTGCTCCGGCAGTGTAAATGTACTTTAAAGTTAAAATCATTCCATAATCAGTCAAGAACTTGCATTACTTAAGATGTCGTGTAGAACAGGTCTGGTATTGCTCATCTCTGGGCTAAACAACTTGATTAACTGCCTCTTGCTGTCCCAGATCCCATACTGTTCTCAAACTGGGGCAGATTTTCCGATTTGCTGCCCTAGCGATGCGTAGGGAGCCTGGCTGCTGCTGACCAGGTTTCCTGTGGCATTTGATGAGATCACATGCGTAATTTACACACCATTTGCTAAAGTGCACGTCGATCTCTCAAGAAGAACATTGATCATTTTTCATAAATATTGTGTAATTATAAGCAGGTACCAGTCTTCCCAAATACCGGGATTTATTGTAGTTATCTTTCTAGCTGATTTGCCCGTATGGATTTGGACAGAACTTCAACACTCTGATAATATCTTCCGACAGTGCCTGAAATTTTCCTTGTATTTCCTTACATCTTTATAGAGGACAATGGGAGTTGTGCCTGGGGATTCTTCCACAGCCTCCAGCTCAGCTTCTGCAACAGCAATGAGCAGCGCTCAGCCCTGTGGGAGTAACAGCGCGTCTTGCTTCACGCAAGATTGAGACTTCAGCTTTGTGCTGAGACTTCTTCAAAGGCGGCCAGGAAGAGCAAGGCTGCCAAACCTCCCTGCGACCCTAATGGGATTCAGCCAGCCAGCTCCCCACGGCAGCGGCAGCGGCTGTGAAGATCCCGTGCTGAGCTCCGTGTCTTGCGATTTCCATAATGTTCAGACCCCCACGCTGTAGCCTGGTGAGCGTCAGTCCCTAGGAGGCAACTTGCCTTTCGCTGTCTGGAAGCGCTGCTGTGCCCAAAGAACGCACAGGAAACACATCAGGGTACAGAAGGAAATTAAGAGAGTATCAGATAACTCCACTCATCCTCAGCATTGCCTTGAAAGCAATGAGCCAGGGGTAGAGAACAGAAGGAGCAGCCACCAGCTAAATAGGTCAGGCTGCCAGCGTGAGGCTATTTAGACAGCGATAGTAGGAATGGTGATCAGGTATGCAAAGCTTTTGAGATGCAGATTTAAATTCTCCAAGTCAATGGCATGGCTCCAGGTGTCCTCTCATGTAGCGGGGCAGAATTTTTTCCACTGTAATCCTGCTTTCTCCTCCAGCTTTCACTGACCATAAACTTTTCATTAGTGCCCTTACCATCAGGCACAAAAGTCTTCGAACTACCACCTGTTGCATCTATTTTTATAAGGCAAGGGACTGACTGGTTCCACAGGGGATTCAAGAATAAAACGTATTTAGTAGCCACAAAGGTTTTTGATTAACCTTATGCTTCTTTTCCTTTCAAAACTTGGGACTGCATAGCCTATATGTGCTGCCTGCCACTGTTCCTTTTTTGACGTAAATCTCTCTTTGTTTTGCTCCTTTAAACTCGGTGCCAGATTCTGCTCATGCTTGTGCCTGTGTGGATCCAAAATAACTCCTTGGATGCTAATGATGCAATTCCAGGCTCTCTCTGGGGTAACTGAGAATAGGAGCTGGCCCTTGTCAGTTCAAATTTACCCTTGATGCAACCTCACTGAGGGCGGAGGAGCTGCCACGAAGCTGCCTCACCGCCCCATGACGCAGAGTGTGTCCTGCAGGCTGCAAACGGCGGGAGCGTTGTCCAGACAGACGTGGTGAGCGCAGGGGCTCGCGTACCTCTCATCAAGCTCTGGAGCTCGACTCGGTCAGCGGAGGCACGACAGCCCGCGTCAGCTACAGAGTGGTCTACGTTCTTTATGTGAACGAAATAAAATATGTGGAGATGCATCTGTCCAAACCTGTAACTGGAAGTGACAGAGGCGAGAGGAGTTCCCCGCTCCGCTCTCTCGTCACAGATCCTCGATAATAACCCCTGACAGAGAGACCCTCTTCCTGGGCAGCTGCGGATTTAATTTGGGTCTTTGTCCAGCCCAAGCAGCTCAGATCCCTAAAGGAGAGGATTTTCTATACAATAGGGCTGGGATGCACCGAAGCGTGAGGAGGAGGCGAGACACCAGGTGTCCATGAATGAGCTAACGAGGAGCCTGAAATGCCTCCACACCCCTCCCCTGCCCCCTTGTCCTGCCCCTGGACGGTAATGTGGAGCAGCACAATGAATCAGTGCTAGCCCCGGTGCAGCTGCGAGAGGTCAGGCCCCGCACTTTTGTATGGGCGTCTTTAATTTAGGCTCCTCGGGGACTCCTTTTTCAACCGATGAGAGGGCTAATGCTCGAGCTGTCGGGGGAAATGACATCAGCCGGTGAGAGGACAGGCATTTAAGAAAGGCAGCTTGCACTTTAACACCTCCTACCACACCCTCGGCGTGATGCTGAGGCAGCCTTGTCTGCCTTGGTTGCTGTTTAGTAGTTTGTACAAAGTCAATAGCCCAAATCTGTTCACCTACTCTGCCACTGATTTTCAGGAACACAAAACTTAAGGAAATAGAGAATTGCTTTTGGTGGCATTCAGCGCAAGGTTAAGTCCAGTGAGACAAAGACTGACAGTAAAAGAGGCAGAGATAGATGCGTGCTTTTTGCGAACTGCATCATGTGGACAGCTAAAATTATCTTCATTCTGGTCTGCTCTCCCGACCGCTAAATGTTGAGCCCTTTTGACCGGCCCTGATGCTCTGCCATGCTGCCTGCTATGTCCACGCTGTTATTTTCTACCTAGTTTTATTGTCATGGCCTGTGTTACTAACAGCAAGCTATTTCTCCAGGGAAAATGAGATTGCCCAGCCAACCCGCAAGGAAAAGAAGGGATGCTTCATGCACATGGAGCAGGGCCCCTCTGTCTCCAGTCTTTGGACAATTAACAAGTAGCATTAGTGAACTACTGGAAGGTGCAGCCCTTCCTGGCTGCAATAGTGGTGTCTGTGATGGTGGCAGCAGGGAAATGCCAGTGAAAGCAACAGGAATGGGACATGCACTAGGGAAAAAATCCACTCCAAGGAGTGGGTGCTGGATGTGGGCACCGAAGGCCTGGCTGCCTTCTCACTGAGACTAAGGAAATCTGAAGTACATCTAGAAAAATCATAGAAAAAGCACCTGCAGAAAAAAATTAGAGTAAAGTAGGGAAGGAAATAGGCTATGAAAGTTGTTATCTAGCATCTGTGCTGAAAAGAAAATATAAAAGTTTCCATGACTTACACTGGTATAAATTAGTATTATTCCTACCAAAGTAAGTGGAGTTACACTGGCATACTCACAAAGGAAAATGAGGTCTCATAAAGAACAGTGGTCTCTGGATGAAATCCATCACTGGTGTAAGCAAATACATTCCACAGACCTCAAAGGAGCCATGCCTCCTTGTACCCAGGGTGAATTTGGTTCATTTTCCCCGGAGGCCTTTTTCCATTTTAAATATAGCATGCACGCAGATGGCCAGAGCCACAATGGGGTGCTCAGCTTTGTATTAAAACAGGCAGCTTGACTTCAGCTTGAATGTAGTGATGTGCTCCACTGCAATTATATTTTTAGAGCTATCAGTGAACAATATTTCAGCTCCTTGTCAGCTTGGGCTTTCAGATCCTCAAGCATCAACATACACACAAAAGGATGTTTAATATTGATGGCTATTATTGACAGGATTCCTAGTATAGCTATTTAAGCAATATGAGCTTGCATGTGTACATGCCTACATGTATGTAGGCATCATTTTATACATATATATGCTTTTTGTTACACCACAGAGACACACACGCACATATGCAAAGAGTTATTACTGATTATAATAAACCCTTGGAAATCGGACACTGCTGTGTATTTTGACTCAATTTATCTGCTTTCCCTCGGGGCCAATCCAGCCCTCTGTTCAGGAGTGC
>Ga0181612_136238_pt1 | contig 10447 bp, 7 predicted proteins | sample HoacroProtozoa21_FD_119630 | JGI IMG/M metagenome (GOLD analysis project Ga0181612, IMG submission 119630) | Hoatzin crop microbial communities from Cojedes, Venezuel. Combined Assembly of Gp0051906, Gp0051904, Gp0051908
AAAAACCAAAGCAAAGGAAAACAAAATGCCAAGACAATGGAGTCTCTGGCAGAAAACCCCAGAAACAACTTCTGCAATGAACGAGCCGTGTCACCGCGGTGGCGCTCGGACGCAGCGGCCGCCCCGAGCACCCCTCGGCTCTCACACCGGTTTCTCTCCCCCTTCCTTTCCCTCTTTTTCCTGGGGAAGCTGATCCAAAGGTAGCAACCTCCGCGTGAACCCTGGCGCCGCAGCCACCCCGGCTGTGTGCTGCGCTGATCCGGAAGGGTACGGTTATTCCTCAGCCTGCGACGCAAACGTCCCGGGAATTTCAATCGTCTTCTAAAGTATTTTGCTGGAAGTGACAGCTAAACAGAGGTGTTGATACCACAGCTCGTCCCGCACTACGTGAAATGTAAGAGTGTGGAGTTTCCTCAGTGCACTGTATTTATTTTCATTCATCAAAAGAGGCATTTTTTAAAAAACAGTCTTTCCTAAAAGTGTTTCTCAAAAGAGCAATGCTCTTTTAAATGGTATTAAAAAGTTTCTATTACTGCATTTTTACAATAATAAAAAGATTTTAAATCTGTCCTTTATTTTTCCTATTGTTGACTCAGGATCTTCCACGAATGAAGGACATAAATAAAGATCTCTTTTTATGATGAAGCAATTGATAAATTATTGGTAAATTATTTTTAATGACAAATCTTAACTGTGCCTCCTAAGCTAGAAGTCCAGCTCTTTCCACTAAACAAACACAGAACAAAAAAATCTCTCAAATGAAATCAGTTTGAATTTATGTGTCTACTTAAAAATACTCATTATAGTTTACACAGAATCAACGAAGTGCTATTTAAAGAAGGGTGTCGTGTTTATGCTCTAAGCAGTGTAAAGAAATGTACATATGCTAAGGGCTTCGCCCCATGCCAAAGCCCTTCAGCCAAGTGCTGTGCAAAGGGGTAACAGGAAAGCTGTCCCTGCCCTGAGAACATCGCAAAACCCCACGTGCTGACGGGAAGGAAGGCGGGAAGGAACCAGCTAGCAAGGTTCAGGGGATAAGCAAGGCAACGGGTTACATCATGAGACGGTTACGCCGCTTCGGATTGATGGGCTTTGGGTGTTTTTGTTGGTGTAAATCTTCTCCTGTTTTGATTGCGCCTTCTGCAGACAAGGTCTAGGTTTCTACTGTTTTCTCACAGGGCGATACCATTTATTCCTTAGACGGGGCATGCATCTTTAAACTGAAGCACAGCATACACCAGGGTGCAACCCCATGCTCACTGCTCCTAACCTCCCTAAAAACAACCCAGGGAGCAGATAACCATCATCTGAGTGGGGAGCAGCTCCTCGTATCGCAAGCCACTGCGTGGTTCTTGCTCGTGCAGGATATCAGGGCCAAAACTTGATAGGCAAATCCTGCTTTCACAGTGCGAAATGGTGACTTCTTTTTTGGTGGACACAGCAGCAGAACAAGAATCACAGAAGCATTTTCCTTAATCAAATTAATAGTTTCTGCAGAAAGGCAGGGCTGCCGGTCTACTTATTGACTTCTCTGGCATCGCTGCAGCAGATAATTTAATCCAGAGCATCTAACATGCCTTGAATCTGAAAATTCCTTCCACCGAGAAAGAATACGCAGAAGTAATGACACAAAGGAACTTTCTATACTGCTACTCCTCTTAGCGACTGGAAAGGCATTTTCTTATGCCTTTCTGAATCATGTTTCCTGTTGAAAAAAGCATTGAATTAGATAATGTTACCAAAAGGACTACTCCTGCCATTATCATATACAACACTGTTTCACCGAGCAACAGAAAAGGAACAAAGAGAAGAATTTTTTTTCCCCCCTGATCTTAAATGCAGCTTTTAAAATGTAATCATTTACAGCGGGAAAACATTTCTCTGCAAAGATGAAAGGCATTTCTGTAGGAGAAAGGAGCAAACTGTTCCCGTCAGTCCGCCAAAGGGATATATGAAACTGAGACTCTGCGAAGTGCTGGGACGAGCTGGGAACCTACCCGCAACGCTTCGGGGGCACAAAACCCGGATTTCATGAAGCGAAACCAGTCAATGGTTGTTAAAACGCCACGCGGAGTAATTAGTTTGACTTCTCTAATTTTAGAAGGTTACAGTCGAAACAGATAGAGAAGTACCACAGAAAATTTTGTGGTAAAAAGATCAGCTGTGTAAAAGCAATTTACCTGTAAAACAAAGCAAGGACAGCAATGCCTATTTTCCTACTTTATCCTATTGGTCAAATAGCCAATATTCTGCCCATTCCTCCAAGCAAAGACCCTGTATCTGCTGTACTTGGGCAGAATAGCAAGGCTAAGAATGCTGCCTATTATTTGTCAAGGGGAAGCATTGCTTTTTATGGAGCTTGCTCCACACTGGGGGAAAAAAAAGTGTATTTTTCCCTTCTTCCCAGGGGAAAGCAAAAAAATAATACAGACAATCAAACAGCATCCTCTGGTTATGAATGCAGGACAAGCCACAAGCAGTTACCTGAACGCAGAATCCAAATTACGGATGCACAAGAAAGGTGAAATTTATGCACACCTACTCCAGTCCTACATACTTTTTCACGGTGTGACATGTTCATATTTCATATAGTCAAATAGCACACTGCCTTTGATCAGCAAGAATTGCCATTTTTTGCTTATATTCATAACATCCTATGTGGTATTCTGGGATGCCAACGAAAACAGAACTATTAGTTCTTGGCACAAAAGCCAGTGTCCATTTTCGGGCTCCTTTTTGAAAAACATCAAACATACATAGCTAGCTTAATGTGTCTTTTGGAGAACAGCAGGGCACATTATTATCTACAGTTTTATGCAGATTTCTACTAGATATAGTCACAACATATTTCATAGAGCAAAGATACAAAACCCAAATATCAATGCATGCTGTCCCATGTCGAAGAAAAGACAATTTTGCTTTCAGACTCTTGAAATCAACCCGCACTAAAAAAGGACCGTTACCTTTTTTGCGCCTTGTTCCTCTTCAACACCATCCCCTATAACAACATACACTACTTTTCTTCCAAATCTTTGAATTATTCGCTCAAAACAACTTTCCTTTCCTGAAAGAGAAAGATCAGACTATTCAGGATAGGTGGTGATGGGATGACATCAAATAAATAACTTTTTAGCCTGGATCTGCTCAACCCTTTAATATATAATTAAAGCTATTGGCAGAGAAGAGTCTCTCCCATGGGATGGTGTATCAAGGCTGATTGCAGCTTTACTCCCACCACAGAAGCCGACAGGCAACCTTGAAATCTGCTCCATGAGGTCCTTTACTATACACACCATGGTAGACATAGCGGACTAGAGGTCTGCAATATCAGCTTTCTTGTCTCCTCCCCTAATCTGAGACAGGTTTCGGTGGGAATTTCCCTACAAGGAGAATTCTCTGCTGGCTTTTTATGGCCAGTATCCTGAACTGAGCAAATTGATTGAATCTGAGTTGAAATTCTAGCTTTTTCACCACAACCTGTGACAAGATTAATCACAGCTCCTGAAACAGTAGTAACCTGACTTAGAAGGTCACCCAAAAGATTTAGATTTAAACGCCTGTAATTCAACACGTGGGCAAGGTCCTTGATCCTGCACTGGGATCCATTAATGGGGCTCATTACTTCACTGCACAGATCTAGGGACATGATCCCGGTGCTCCTGTCTTACACATAGGTACTGATACTGGGAAGCTTCAGGTACCAGTACTGGGAAGCCAGAAAGAATGCTTACAGTTGAGTTTTCTCACATGTCCCCGTTCTGAAAGATCGCTTCAGTCTGGTCTTGGTACATGCTTACCTGTGTGTCTACAGCAACCGACGGAAAAAAAACGTGTTTTTCAAAACAGTTATTTCAGCTACAGAACAATACCAGCATAAGAACAAATAGGATGGAAATTTAAAAAAGGTTTCTAGCCAGCAGAGAAGCCAAACTACTCAATGACACCCTTTAACAGCAGCGCTGGGCATAAGAAACATCCAACACTAACCAGTTTGAAAATTATGAATCACATCATGTTACAAAAATCTCATGACTTCCTGTGACAGCCAGTTTTCCAAAAATACCATTCTGCCCCGTGTACGTGAAGTCACAAGTGAATGTTTATTAAAATATCTTTTAATTAGAATATGTATTTGAAGTATTTTAATTCAAAGTTTTAATTTATTTGAAAGTTTTGAAAGACACTACCATAAAATTTTTATTCAGAAAACAGTTTTAAATCTTTTATGGTAATGCTTTCAGATTTCTACATAAAACTCTCAACCAAGATTTTTTTAAAAAACAATACCAAACAAAAATAACGCACCATTTTTTCTCGGCCATTTGAGCTTCCTGTATTACAGATACTTAAGAACACATGAAAAATGTTTTTATGTAGCCCACAATTTTGAGGGAATCTGAGACAGAACAGATATGTCATAATCATGTTAAAAACTACAAGTACCGATGCCATCTGGTCCTACGTAATTCTACATACTCAGAATAACATCTTTTACATTGAACCAGAAAACAGAAATAAACATTTGCCTGGCTGAAGCTTATTACAGTCAGTATGAATGAACTTAAATAATTACATTCTGCAGCAAAACATTCTTGCTTCTGGTAAATTGTTTATCAAAATTTGCTCCAGAGCCCATGAAAACAAATGGAGCCAGGGCTTACCTTACAGAATTTCTTCGGCTAATCTGGGGACACTTAGCGTCCTGTACTTACACCCTACTAAAAAGCCTTCTCAACGGCTACATAGTCTCACAGTTTTGAGAAACGATGACAAAACAACAATTACATTTCCTCCTAGCAGAGGCTGCAGCAGCACTAACAGAGCTATATGAACAAAGATTTGAAAAGCACTTTTAGGATGCTTTAGCATGAAGTGTTTCATGAGGTCAGGTATTCCTAATCTCTTATTTGCTACAGTGAATGCATGTAAGAAATAAATATAGACTACAGTACCTTTTTATTTATAATTACAGCTTCATAAGTATCACAACATTATAAAAATAGCTCACCTATTTTAGTTGCACTGTAAATATTCTCTATGGGAAATACAACCCCTAGTCCATACAACAAGACCTTTGCCAGAGCTGGAATTAGCTGAGTAGTTGTTACGAGAATGTTCACACAGTTTGTCCTACAGAAGAGAAAACATAAACATCCTTTTTTTAACAAATCAAAACAACAAGGAAAACCCTATCCCTCCCATCAGAACCCCTCCCCATTATTATTGCCACTTACAAAGAAAGGGGTCATCTTCCACCTTACAGGAGAGCAAGGTACAGAGTGGCATGGTCAGACCAGAAGAAGAAATGCGAAGAACCTGGTCCACCAGGTTCAGTATTTTGCCCACCAGACCAGGCAGCCCCTTCTAGACCATCATCAGACATCCGAAAGTTTCCTAACCATCACACAGTCTCTGTACTCACCTTGAATGAATAAGGGTGAGTGCTTTCAGTGCAAGTGTTAACCACGAATCCGTCAGAGCTTCAATTTCTGCTCTTAGTTGTAACCAAGCCTCTCTTTTTGCTGGACCAAGAAGACCTGTGGAGTAGATAAGGGCATGTCTGCATGGGAATTTGGTAACATTCTGTCATTTTCCTTTGCTTTCATTAGCTCAGAGACAACTTTCCACACACCAGAAACTAAACAGCTCACTAAACACTACCATGTTAAAAAAAGAACAGAAACCAAAAGTTCTTCTGTTTTACTACTCCTCGTCTGTATCTGTTATATACTTCAGAGTCACTTGCCTCCAACATTATTTTTGTAGGTATTGTATATTTCTTTTACTCGTCTGTAGCGGAAAGCCAGTTTTCGCATCCAGTCCACTCCTCCGCGCACCCCTGTCGCAAGGCACAAATTCGCACTGGTGGCGGCTGCAGGAAAGCCGTCTGTTCCGAAGTTATAGGTGCTAGTCAGAGATAAGAAAAACCCCAGATTAACAAGAGGCAACGGGCTGCATTCAGCCACCAGCTACTCACACTGCCGGGCTGCACAGGGTAAGACAGCAGGCTGCTGTAAGCGTTACAGCAGTCCATCGCTTTCCTGGGAGGGAACTTGCAAAGCAACGTTTTATCTTGCTCAGTTCTCTTGTACCTTAAATCTTGACCGTTGTCGTCTGAAGACACGTCATCGATGTGAACCTGGTCGCACTCCTAAGGCGACAGAAAGACTTTATCATTTTCTCGATCTTGCAAATCTTGAAAATAAAGCTAAGAAAAACTATGAACAATCTACTTACTCATCAGGGATAATTTTAATTGTGGAAATCAGTAGATGGCAGTCTTGTTAAAACAACTATTTTACCTATTCCCTGTGCTCATTTCTTAGAATAAACGCACACCATCATTAGCTACTACTGTTAAATGGCTTTCCAAAAACACATTTTTGTGTTTAGAATGGAAAGTGGTTAAAAACAATTAGCATATGTGTTCCATAAACGTTCATGTAGCCTTTCAGGTACCTTAAAACATCATGCTGCTCAAAGCTGATTCAGTCAGTGCATAAGTGTAACTGAAACCAGACATTTCAGTAAATGTAACATATTAGAAAAATTAAACCTGATGCTAACCGCCAATGAAATTATGACCTCTGATTGCTGTTGAGCCACACACCAACACAGCCTGAGGCCAGTGTTTCAGAGGAGCGCAGACGAAAAAATCTGTTCCTAGTTTGCCATTCATTTGAGAGTTGTGAGTTTCCTTCTCTCTCTTTGGTCTTAGTGCATGAAAGCAGCATGCAAAGATCAAGAAAATCTGAACAGAAATAGCCAAATCAAACCATGTTTCTTCAACGACTTGTATGCAAACTAATAAGGCACATTCATAATTAGCTTTGTCCATCACTAAATTAAAAATCATAATGCATATTGTTTATCCACCAAAAAAACATTAGAACATTACTATTAACAATTCAACTTTTGGCAGGGAAACAAACCAACCTCTGGCACTATAGATCAATTTCAATTCAATGCTTGAAACAATAATGGATTTCAATTATTTTAATAATTTCCTCTTCTCTCTCTTAATGTGAAGTCCTGTAACAAACATGATCTGTTTTAAACACGAAAATATTGCAATCCTTTATTTTTGTGTTACTGCTTTCCTCTGAACAAATTTTTCTCTCTCCATGGATTTGTGAGGAAGGGAGGGAAGACAGAAGTGGAAAGAAACTCAAACCAGCTGTTCCCTAACAGAATTAAAATCATGACCCTCAACCCTTTTTCTAAAACATCTATTTTCCAACCAACCCTCTCCTAGCAAGCAGCAAGCTCCAAGGAGGAAAAGACTTTGACCCTGTAACCTTCTCCTCCTCTCCTGAGGTCAACAACCTCAGATAAGAAAAAAGCTGAAGAAATCTATCTGGCCTCACATGATGGCTGTGGATTCTAGATTTTTAAAAACAAAGGTCTATGAAAAATACCTCAGAAATTTTTCAAATGCTTTGAAGAACAAGGTGTGGTCTTTTGCCCTTGTACAATATATACTTATTCTTACTGTAACACGTACTCTTTTGTATTTTATGCATAGGTAGCTTATGCTACAGAGAGAGGTAAGAGCAACAACCAGTACAAGAAAGACAGTACTACATTTGCTCACATTTAACCACCGTACAGTGAATTTCCTCCTCAGGCAGGCAAACTGTGCTACACGTACAGACACAGCTGAAACTACAAGTGTAAACGTATGTTGTCAGGCTTTGAAAATCAACTTGGCTAAAAAAAAAAACCCACCTGGAAGCTTCTTCATCAAGTTATCAAATTCACAGAAATGAAGTTTTTTTGTTTGAAACTGAAAGGAACTGTCCACCCAAATGCCTATGAAGTTAACGATTCAAATATAAAGTGAGTGTAAGTTAATGAAGGGACACACTCCTGAATCTACGAGTTTCCCATTGTAGTTACTCTTCCACTGCTCAGTGACTTCTCAAAGTCTCCATGGATAGAAAACTTTAGCTCTAGTTGTTGATGTGGCTGTGAAAATTAGCAAGTCAATAGCCTCCTCCCCCAGCTTGGAAACTATGAATGCCAACTGGAGCAAGTTGCTGGAAAAGAGGATTCAAAATATAGACCTGGGGAAAAGAAACAATTTTTTTAGTAATCACAAAACTAAAGGAAGGAGTAGAAGATCAGCTTCTCACAGAAGTGGTTGAGAGATGGACTAATTCAACAGACTGACATTCAGTTCTCTAAGGCAAAAGACAGAGGCAGGAAAGATGACACCGCTACATCTTAGATCCCCCTGTTAGAGAAGACCTGAGGACTTGGAATTTTAATTTACATGCTGCAAGGTAAAATTTACATGCTTGCACTACAAGCTCTGGGACATCACAGACACCCTCCCGTTTTGTCTAACTATCTGCTTGATAAGTAGAAACTGAGAACTGAAATGATCCATTAGAAATAGAAATTATGATATTGAAAGAAAGAGGGATTTTGGAGAGAAAAACCGAGAAAAGAAATCAGAGACTAAAAATTGGTGGGGTAAATGTATAGAAACAGTGTCAAGAAAGTAAGAAAAGAGAAGAAAAGCTCATGAACGTCACAAATTTCAGGTGAAATACTGAATATAATGGAGACAGATAGTGTCCTCTCTTGTCAGGAATAAAAGAATAAAAAAGTAAAGGCAGGAAGGGAATGAAGCAAAATTAAAGCACAAGAGATGCATGTTATAATTTGGAGAGGATTAAAGAGGAATGTGATTGACACTACGCTACAAGTAAAGGAAGGTCACAAACAGTGCACGACTATTTTGTTCCTGATGAGTGGCAGGACACAGCTTTGAGTCTAAATGTGAGCTTTGAGTGCCAGGTATTTTTTCACACTGTCTAGCTGACTCAGACTTTGGGCTAGTGAGTGATGGGTGCATTTTTCAACCCCTGAACATTCATTTAGCAATTGCTCTTTTAGCAGTAAAGTTATTTAGGAATACCTCTTCAAAGAAGCCAATTACCTGCCCACCATTAATTGATCTGGTCCCACCTTCCTTCAGAATGCCTTGTACTTGTTTTCACCTGCTTGCTTTGTATGGAGCATTTTGTTTGTGCACAAAGACTACGTGAGACAGTATCCAGTCCCCTGACTAGTTATAAGTAAGCATCCACACATTCAACATTTTCGAATAGTGGTTTACTCAATATGCCCCATAATCAGGGATATGCTGTAAAATGAAGTTTGACACTGACCAACAAATAAAGCACGCACTTCCAACCAGCATATTTTTGAAAAGATGTATTTTAATAAAATTAAAAGATTCAAAATCCTCAAGTACTTCCCAAAAAAGCTTCTGTGATGGGAACCAACTTAGAGCTAAACAGCCATTCAGGAAAAGAAAGAAAAAAACTGATTTGTTTGCAGGCTTACCATTTCAAACCTTTACAGATATATTTGACACTTCTGTAAAATTTTCATAGGAAATACAATACTAATATTCTCCCCCTAATTTCTTTGGCAAGGTTGTATCTGAAATTAACACTGAAAGTCCCTGTAGAAACATTATAAATACATGTTATTTATGCAGATGTATTTTATTATGCTACAATCATTGTAGCAGTCAGCTCCAAAGCAGAACATTAAAACTGTTGGATTCTCTTTTAAAATAGGCTGAATTGGCAAGTAAGGAGCAAAATATCCTGTGGCTAATCCGTAAAGATTATGCAGCAAGCTGTGTTTTGCTCCTAAAGGTGTTGACCTTGCTACTTCAGTGTATCCAGTTTGAAATCTTCATGAGGGACTACAAGTGATGACATGTTTGCACTGAAGGTTTGGATTTCAGTCAGACAGGCTGAGATGCAGCTCTGGCACTTTGGGATCAATCCCTGCAAAGCAAAATGTGCTTGGTGTAGTTCAGGGGTAACACGTTCAGCAGAGCAAAGCGTCTGAGGCATCTAAACCCTGGTCTTCTAAACTGCACTGATTTTAATGAAACCCTTGTCAAGCTTGCATTTGAAAATGAGATGTGGGCTACTAAAACATCAGAAACTTTAAAAAACCTTATTCACAGTGCCGCGTGCATGTCCTGCGTATGAGGGGCAGACACGGGATAGGACAGGTATTCACAAAGGGTAATTCAGTCTACGGAAGCGACGCTGCTCCGATTCAGATCTCTGCTGCAGAGCCCTTGCAGCCACGGCCAGCAATCCTAGGGCAACCTGAAGCGGTTGCTTTTTCTTGGTTGGCTTTCTATGCGACCAGCACGCTAGCTTGACGGCCGCTGTGGGAAACGGCAGGAGACTGGGGCTGGGCGGTGGAAGCGGGACTGGTTCTCCCGGTGGCAGCCTGGCAGCTGCCCAAGGCAGCACCCTCAGAGCTACGTCGAGTAAGTGCCGTCTGGAAGCTGGGGAGGCTTGTTCAAAAGGCTTCATGGAGAATTACATTTTTGGAAAGAATTTGAGGCAGAAAGAAAATTCATCTTCTGCAAAGGGAGAGAGCAAGTCTCTTCAGGAATGGCAGC
>Ga0181612_176334_pt1 | contig 10447 bp, 6 predicted proteins | sample HoacroProtozoa21_FD_119630 | JGI IMG/M metagenome (GOLD analysis project Ga0181612, IMG submission 119630) | Hoatzin crop microbial communities from Cojedes, Venezuel. Combined Assembly of Gp0051906, Gp0051904, Gp0051908
AGGTCATTTCATCTTCACGATCTGTGGGGTCGAGCCCTCCTCCTGTGAGCTGCTTGTGATGCTCTGAATACCCCCAAGGGGGCTGCAGGGAGCAAGGTCCCGGCGTCCTCAGTGACAGATCCCACGCTCGCCCGGTTAAATGTTGAAGTGTTTTAGGTGCTAAAGGGGAGAAAGGGCCCTTCTAAGCATTCCTCTGTGAAGCAGATGGCCAGCAGCTGAAAAACTCCTGGAAATCTGTGCAGTTTTAAGTGGGAAACCCAGCCTATAAAATTTTAAATAAATCCATTGTAGACTGTGTAGTAACCAGTGACAGTTGCTTACAATCCACCCTGTCCTTGCTGTTTCAGCAGCTTTCTTGTGGCTGAGCATGAAGTGCTTTCAACATACCTGTCAACCTTCACAGGGATGCAGGGGACTTTTACTCCCTACTTTTGGAGGAAATCCTGCGATCAGCTCTCCCTCCCCAGACAGCTCTCTGCTTTGACGTTTCCACAATGGCCAAATTTGTTGTCACCCTCCAGCATCTATGTAAAATCATCAGGGGCTTCATGTCTGATGTCTCAGATGCTCAGACCCCAGTCTCTGTGTTGCGCAGGCACACACAGAGGTATCTCCCGACACCCCAAGGCAAAACACAAAGCACTCACTCAGTGGCACACTGCTGCTCAGTTAAGATGATGCTGACAGACAGACAGAGAGGAAACTCTTGGCTCTTAACTGCCTCCTCATTGAGGGCATCTACCATCCTGTAGAGCAATGCTGCAAATGTGCTTCCCAAAGCGAGGGTCTGCCCTGGTCATATTTGAATGTTCTCTTGCTAGATCATTTCGCAACAGCTGATGGACTTCATCCTTGTAGGCAGAGTTCTGGTGCTGTATCTTCTGCCCACATTAAAAATAAACAGAGTAGCTACGATCTACAAAACTCTAGGATGCCTAAAATTCAAACACATCATGCCCTGCTCTGATTTTTACTCCCTGCATTGCATATGTTCAACTGAAAAGGTTTCATCCCATGGCCGAACGTGAGCAAGGTGAAGAGAGGACATAGTCTGTAAGAAGACATTTGTCTTCACGCTTGCTCCTGTTATAAGAGCCCCCCAGGTGGGAGCGCCTAAATATCCCAGCACGGCTCCAGTGCTGCCCAGGCTCACTTGGCAGTGCTGGGTGTCTTGGTGCCTGGGGAAGCATGGGGGTAGGACGGAGAGAACAACAAGCGCATGCCACAGCATGTCCAACTGGAGGAATCAAGGTATTCCATTGTTCAAGGGAATTGCCACATTTCCCCTTACACAGAAGTTGCATCTTGTGCTTGTTGTGCAACGCAGAGAAGCACAGGACCAGGAGAACAGTCCCATGACAACAGAAACAACAACAAGTTCATCCTTCTCCTTTTTCAGATCCTTACAGTATTGTGAACACGTAACCTGTAAGAGCTAAACTCCTTCCTTCGCAGTTTTACTTTACTTTCAACATGGGTAATTCTCTGTTTTGCAAAGAAGCAGAGACAAGGCCCATCCGTCTGCATCTTTTGCATTTTCTGGATGTGCTGAAGGTCCCAGCTGAACTCCTTCTCCCTCCCAGGGACACAGAGCCAAGGATGGCACCGGGACAGCTGATGGCCACGTTCAGCTGCAGCGCCTCTTCCAAGGCGAGACATAACGCCCAGGTGGACAACTTGCTCTCACCGTTCTCTGAAGCTTTTCAGCAATTCTTCCCTGCTGTCTGCATGGGATCCACAGTCCTAAGTGAATTCGCTTTTCAGCTAGACACACTGTGTTATTTCAGTATAGCACTGTCTAGACAAGTGAAAAAAGTATGAACAATATGTTAATTTCCCCTTGCTTTTCATGAAAATGGTGAAACTCTGGAAGATTTCTGATCTCTTTGCAGTGTTTGTTTTGGGGTCTTGTTTATTTGTTTATATATACACAGAGCTGTAAATATTTATGTAGAGAGCTTAAAAAAACCCCACATTATTTTCAGTTAGTGAAAGGGCTTTGTCTCACCATCAAGATTCTACACGATTCAATAATTTATCTTTATTCAGACCATTCTGTGAATAAAATGGTCGCTGTCCTACCAGACAGAACGCAGATACCATCCTGCCTCCCCTTGGAAAGCAACCGACACGCCTCAGAAACAAGCAGCAGCAGTTGTTAAATGCAAGGGAACCGTCCCTCTCACCCTGCTGAACTCCATCCAGCCTCAACATTTCCTAAAAGTGAAAAAAAATAAGATGACACTGCAAAATGTCTTACATAAATTTTGCTGTCCCAGGAGCCTCCACAGCCAATCCAAAGGGTCAAAGTACTTAAAGAAACCAGATTCTTATGGGATTTCCAGCTCCCACTTCCAGATCTCAGCGATTACACGGAAAGCAGCCAGCATTGCCCTTGACAGGTCCCCACGACTGCAGAAATGAAATATGCAAAACTGTTTGGGTGCCTGAGCCTCTCGCAAGAATTCTCCAACATTTTCCAGTGAAGCCTGAGCAGGGCAAAGCCAGCCAGCAGCAACAGCACGAAAACAACCGCAATCTACTCAACTTCTGTTAATTCCTTTTTTTCAAGAGAACATTTTCTAGCATTTGCCCACTAAATACTGGAGAATAAATAAGCAAAACTTCTTGATGTCTGTGTGAAAATACATGGACAAGAGAGGGAACTCAAGTGCATCCCCGAATCTTGAAGCCACCGCTGTCTCCAGCACCAACATGAAACCTGGCTCAGCGCTGGCTGGCCGGGGACTTTCAGTTCAGCACAGGCCACTCCAAGAAACATTTCAGGTGGAACGAGGAATTTCTCCCTCAACACTTGGCAAAGCGACATACTAGCTCTCTAGACTTGGAGAACAAACACAGAACAAATTAACTTTCCCCACCACACTGGGATCCCAGAGGTGCTTCTGGGAAGCGGCTGTGCTCCCTGCTGCAATGCTGGGCACGCAGGGATGCACCCAGCGATCAATGGGCAGAGGCGCTGCTGCCATGGCTGGCAGCTGGGTAAGTGCCCAAGTATGCGGATGCTTTTCTCCTCTGCATCCACGTCAAGTCAGGGGTGGGAGCTCCAAAAGTGCATGCTTTCTGCTGATATTTCTGCTTCTCCCTGTTTCCACTGGGGCCAGGAATAACAGGAGAGCGGGCTCTCCCCCAGCCCCTCCTCTCTTGGTACGGGACATGGTCAGCAGCACAGAAAGCGGGGGCTGGTGAACATGCTTGACTTACTGAAGCAAATGTTTTTGGTGCCTCTGGATGTTCCAAGTTAAGCTCAGACCACACTGCACTTAGCTTGCATGGTATCCAAACCAGTCCAGCAGGGCCTAATCCTGATGAATAGCTGCGTAGCTATTAAAATTGTTTTCCTGGAACAGCTAAATGGAAATGTGAGGGCTTGACGCTTGAGCTAGCATTTAGAATGGGCTCAGGTAATCAAAACACCAGATCGGAGAGCACTGGGGGTTTCGGAGGAGTCGAGATTCAATTCAGCTTTGAACCTTTCGTTTATTCTAGCAAACGGTTCCCACCCCCAGTAGATGAAAATAGCCCTGACTCCTTACAGAGACTGTCTGGACCTGACCACGCAGGTTCACACTAGCTGCTTATATCATTTTGGCCAGCAGCGCTTCTTGTGCAACCTAACACCATCTGTCTGTCATTCTGTCATGTCACCTCGGGATGCCACTTGGGAACAAACACGTCACTGGTCATCTCTCGCTGAAGACATCTGAGATGCCAGCATCCTGGACCTCAGCCTCCTCTCCGTGGGGGCAGCAAACACCCAGTACAAATTTAGAGCAACAAACAGCATGAAGGCAAACCCAGTGCCTGCAAATTGTTTTTCTACATACACAGCCAAGCTGAAAACCATTATCAGAGAAAGTCTGGTAAATGTGACATTCCCTGTGATACAGGTAGCTTTTTTTTTTTAACTGTCATGCACAAGCAGCGCAGATACACAGCAGAATGATGGATAAACAGGTTAAACATATGAAATTTTTCTGCTGTGCTAACTTGCTCCAGCCCCTCTGGCATGGGTGATGGTGAGAAAGTCAGTGAAGAGCTGCTGAGGAGGTGACAAGATGCTGATACTCTAACTGGTGTAAGAGTCAGCGTGCAGGAGGAGATGGCTTGAAGACGGAGAGCCCGTGGGTCCTGCATGCTGCTCTCGTTCCCATCCCCAACCACTCTGATACTGGCATATGTGAGGTCTGGCCCATAAAGATGGAGCCCCTGACCGCACAAAGTGGGAGCATGAATGGAGGGAAGGTGGCCTCGGAGCAGCTCAATTCCAAAGCACGGCAGAGCCATGTGGCTCCCCAGGCAGAGCATCTCCCTGAGCATCACTGTGTTGGACCTGTGGGTGGGACAGCCAGCTCCAGCAAGCTGGGTGGGTGCCAGGGTGTTTCTTCTGTCCAGAAACACCACCACCAGAAAATCATGACTTACTACATCCAAACAGATGGGTATTTCTTGAAGAACAGAAACACAGTCTATGCATTTCAAGCAAGTAACCTGGACTGTATATTCATGTGCATGGAGGCAGGTGTGCTGCATGAAGGAAGCCATCAGATACCAAGCCTCACCGATCTGCTTTCCTGCGCAGGCTGAGAGCAAGCTATAAAGGATTCCTCTCCAAGTCACATCTCTACAAGGAAGCCTACATTAAAAAAAGAAAGATGAAGAAGAAGAAATGTTCTGAGCTCAACCAACGCTATGTATACTTCACTAATTGCAGCTGTCCTGAAAAACACTATCACGGGGTCAACCTGGCCGCAGAGGCAGAAGATCAGCAGCGTTCCTTTGTGGCAGCCCTCGGGGGCTGCGGAGGGCACACGTGTGCTAACTGCTCTCCAAACTGGACAAGGGGGAAGGCTTGCTTCCATAACCACAGCCATGTAAAACAATTTGGTACCAAGTCTGGCCCCTGCTAACAGTCTAACTTTCATGCTTTCTATAAAAACTAATAAAATAATCGCAATTTTCAATACTCGCAACACATACATTTCAGACAACCTGATGTTGTGTAAAATGAGGAGGGCAGCAGTGCTGCAGGGGCTGGACAACAGGTAATCCAGCAGTTAACAGAGCAAAGGGATAAGAGACACAGGAAGAAAGTCAGTGACATTTGCATAGATCTGACATACTGAGTAAGAGCTGTGACTCAGACCTCACCGAGGGACCAAAGATGATGCAAAGATGCGTTAAATGCTTCTCTTTTCTCCTTATCAGGACAGTGCACGCCAGCTAAGGGTGTTCTGTGTGCCTAGGGGAAACAAAGCTCAAGCACTGCATGGGACTCCCCGGGATGCATTAGAAAATTTGGAGGTGACATAGCATATCCCATTAGGTTGTAGAGTATCACACGGAGGTCTTTGGTACCAGTGCCAATTTTGTGGACGAAGCTCCTCTCTTTCCAGGCGTGGACGGCATGAGACACTCCACACCTTTGGGAGAGGGCCCAAAACTCACAGGGGCTCCCCTGTCATAAGCCACAGGTCAGCTGCAGCAAGGAGAGGAGGAGTTTTTCAGCTCTCCCTGCTCCGATGACTCAGGGGCAGCCCCACACCACAGCCTATCGCCCCTGCAGCACGGCAGCTCCCCGGGCGCCGCGGAGCCGGCCGGCTGCCCGCCACCCACCTGCGCCCCCCCGTGGCGGGGGAGAGCATACGGGGCAAGCCAATTCCGGAGCCTGACGTTCAACGAGACTTGACAGGTCGCACTGAGGTCTGCACGCAGAGAAAAGAGCCCGGGGCCCCCCAAGCTGGCGACAGCGCCTCGACACTGCCCAGCCCCAGCGCGCCCAGGGCATGCGGGGTTCAGCATTTGGATCATCTCACAGCAGGCTGGCAGGGACCCAGAGGCGCGAGCATCATCGCGTCTGCAGGAGCGCGGGGCTTGCTCGCAATGCACTTTTACCCTTGGAATGGGGGCGGGAGGGGGGGATGCACGTGCAGGGACATTCTTCACTTGTCACCCCCAGGCTTAGGCTGTTTCTTTCTCTACAATCACCTAAAGGTGAGGAGGAGTTGAAAAACATCACACTGACAGCACTGTCGGAGCTGCGGATATAGGGCCTTCCGCGCCACACCAAGCAAAACCTCTGGAATGGTTTGGACACAATAGGTAAACAGTGCCGGGCTTGCTCAGCAGGGAGACATTTGTATTTAGATGTTACAGATAAGTGGTGCATATTTGAGACATCTGAAAGTTATTATTCCAGGCAGTTTCTAAACAGAGAATCGCAGTTGCATAGCCCCTTAACTCCGAGCTGACAGGCAGGATAATGATTTAAATTATTGTTAAACATAGGCTGTGTTTTAAGTGGATGGAATTCAACATCATGGTAGGTTTAGGGGAATGGGGGTGTATTGCAAAACACAACATTTCCAATTGCTGGAGCTCTGATCCATGGGAGCTCCTCTGCCAAGACCAAGCATCACTATTCACCCTATGAAAATGACAGCTGTAGAGATCCTCAAAAAGGCAACATCACTCAGCTATCTCCTGGATCATTACCAGTCCCTCTAGTCGCAACAACTTTCATTAAGAGAAATGCCTTTTTGAAAGCAAAACATCAGAAGTTTTCACAAACCGTAAAACAGAGTTTGTCAGTGAATCATAATTAATTTTTATAATGCTTTTGAATTACAAGTGACTTATGCTTCCTTGAGTTCAATAGGGTTATGTTTATTATGCTATCACTCTGTTTTTAAAGAAGAATATACTGATTCTTTCTTCATTATATGTCACTTGAAGCACAACTATTAGGTTGTATTAAATCAGAGTACTACATTTGTTTCATCTGTGAGGAGATTGTTTTCCACTGTCTTAACGCAGGGCTGGTACCCCTGCACTCGGCTCCCCCAGACCCTCTCCACCCTGCAGGCACGCTCAGCAGACACCGCTGCCGGCAGAGGCGGCTTTTTGCCCCCACCACGAGCTGCCTTCTGACACGCCAAAGGTTGACAGCATACACTGACTGGCTCCATACGGCAGCCTTTACTCAAGCAAAGCTCCAGCAAAAACAAACCTGACTCTTATACGGAAAGGAGAAAGGGGAGGAAGAATTAATTTCTTGCTTATTCAGCACTGATTGTGTCTCTGTGTTGAGAGAGCTCCCAGGCAGTATCTCCAACCTGCAGTGTCCCGATTTCCCAAATGGGTGATTCCCAAAAATGCAGGGGAGAGGGTCTCATCCCTGCTCATAGCATGAAGACACAATTGGGCCTAAAAAAAAAAAGCAATTGCAGCTTGTCACTTAAGGGAAATTACATGGCTGCTTAATAATGGATGAACCTCACAAAGGCCACCCATTCCGCTCAGCGTACCAGCATCTTTTCCTAATTATCCTCACCAATAACACCTAGAATTGTTTGGAAATTTTAGGGGTAATTGAGTTCACTCACCTAGGCTTTAATAACAGTTGTGTTTAGCCTGGTAGGAGCATCACAGCAGAGCCTTTGGCATACACCACTCAATACAAAATTGAATCATGAAACAGCAACTCACATCTCTGCCAGAAACACACTCATAAGGCACAGAGGTTAAAGGTAAGGCACTTCTGTTGGACTGGGGGCCTGGATTGCCCACTTTAACACATGAGGAGTCCAATAACTCAAAAGGAGTTGAAACCCACAGTCTCCTGTCAGGAAGAAAAGCAGAATCTCCACTTGCAGAAAGCAGACACTTGCATGATTTGTCCCAGGAAGATGAGAAATCTCAGACTGAATCAGGAGATTAATCCTTTACCACTAAAATTAAGGATGGCTTTTTGTCCCTTCCTGTTAACCATTAATTATTGATCTGATGTACTCATACCAGCGTGTAAAGGCTTTCCCCTGCAGGCAGTGCTTGGTTGCTTTTCCTGCACAATTAAATCCTAATAAATATTCTTCCCTCATAAAAATAATGGACCAATCTCTGTCTGGGCATTTTTTTTTTCTCTTTTAATGTGGAAGAAAAAAATATTCCTAGAGCTTGGTAGGAAGCAAACAAGCAAACAAAAAACCCAAGTGGATATTAAAGCTACTACTTCCCTATTTGCAGAACCCAAGAGAACCACAAAAGGAAACTGCAGCAATCAATAGAAAACATGGAAATAGTTCCTTAGTCCTCAAGCTGGGCATTGAATTTGTGCAGTGACAAACTCCCTGGGACAGGCTCAGGGACCTCGCCTGCCTCCCGTGACATGCAAAAAGCAAAGCTTGCCCCTTCCTGCAGCCCCTTCTGCTGCTGCTAGGACAACACATCCTTCAGAATAAGGAGAGGTACAATGGCGAGTGGAAGCAGGATTTCCTCCTGTGTTTGCTTCCAGGGCCAGAGGCTCTCTGTCAGGGAATTGAAGCCTCCTCGTGCCTCCAAACCCCTCCTGGCCACAACACAGCCCAACGCAGAACAGACTGACGGCACTCCACTCTTTGAATGGGCAGCCAATGTGGTCCTGCCCTCCAGACATAAAATTTGAGAGACAAACATGTATTGGAGAGAATAAATGAATGGTAAGGGCCCCAAAGAGAGTACTTCCCACTTATTTTTCATTCTGGTGAACTCTTAGTTAATCCAGATCAGCTACTCATTTAACTAGTTGAACCCAAAAGGATTCAAAACCTATCTGAAACACTTCAGGACAGTCTGTTTTGGCGAAAGATCTCAGCACAGCATGGTCAGGCTGAAAACAATCGTTACTAAATTCTCATGTCCTGCCACAAGCTGATAGAGCCACTGTGTCACCTCTCCACCTGTCCCCTCTCCACCTGTGACCCAAGATTTCTTAGTCTCCAGAGAAAGAAATGCTGCTAGCTTCTGCAGTCATCTTCACACTGTAGAGACAGCATGGACTCAACTACTTGATGATGGGAAACTGCAACACTAAAACTGGTCTGGGATCTTCTTTGGTGTCACCTTCTCTTCCACCTGTGGCATCAAATGACAGAAAAACAGACAGGTCTCCAAACAGAATCACTGCAGCCTTGCCTGCTCAGCTTCACCGCAGTCAGTAAAAGGATATTAAATACGGAGACAGGGTTGCAATCAGCCTTTCTGAGGAAATAACAACCTGGGAAATTCTGACTCATGCTGATTTGTGATCAAGGACTGTGACTGAGATACCAAAAAAAGGAATTGAATCAGATTTTCATGGCTGTGTCAGAATGAATTAATTCTCATCATATAACTGGAAAAGATTTAACATCACAGAAGCATTTTTAGAATGACAGCAGGATATGGAGGCTGTGGTAAAGAAGAAAACATGATTATTGGGCTGGAGAGACTGACAGTGAAGAAAGATAAAAAAGAACTAAATATACCATAAAATAATAGCTTGGTCAAATCGCTGCCAGTAGGAACATCCTGAGGAGGGGACAGCAGTTGTGAGCATCTGGGACTGCTGGCTACAAATATCCCCCAGACAACGCTTATGCCAAAATAACCAACAGTGAAACATCTCCAGGAGTGATGGTGAAGTTGTCTTTAGGTCTACCCAGAACAGCTGGAGAAGCTGCTGTCATTCACTGCTGGTTTTCACCCTTCTGCCAAAGCTAGGGAGAGATGTCTGCCTGTGCTTGTGCAGTTGCCACCACCTGCCCCTGTTCCCATCTCAGAGAGGGGCTAAGATTTTTTTTCTCACTTTTGTGGTTGCCAGCAAACTCTTAAGGTAAATCAAATGTCAGCTGAGCTCACTCTGATTCTAGCTAAACCTAAGTCAGGCTATTTCAATTCCAAGTGCTTGCCCATAGAAATTATTCAGGTTGGCATAACTAGTTCTTTTTAACACCACATTTGCAAGCAATTTGCATTCATTTTCTAGGTTGTCCATTGTAACTAAACCCTCTGCAGGAAAATACTGCACTCAGTACCTATTTCAGAGAGGTGTTTTCCTCAATAAAAAAGGCCAGAGATGCTATTAAGTGGTAGATTAGACTCTAAAGTGCAACTCAACAGACAGGAGTTAATCTGGCAACCAAGACCACAGACACAGACTGAGGAGTGTGAAATCCCCACCGCAAAGCACTGACAAACAAAAGAGTATCTCCTCTCTCCTCACACAGCCTCCTCGCCTTCACCCAAAACACCTCTTTGATAGATCTGTCAACATTTGTTATTAGCAGAAGACTTCTATAATAAATTAACTACATGATGAAAAGAACCATTGGAACCACAAAGAGGAATAGGTGTTATCAAGAGCAGAACAAAAAGCCACCAATGTAATTTGGGACGTAGGAAACGCATCTGACTCAGATATTTCCCCATGTGTCATTTTTCTCCTGTATCTTCATGATCCCTTTGATAGAGAGTGTCAGTAGTACGGCCAGGCATCCACAGTGACCCATGCAAAATGGTCCAAACATACCTAACACCTTGTGCTGTCCAGATAAGTCGGGGGGGGGGGGGGGGGGGGGAGGGGGACAAGAGAACAAAGCACTGTGACAACAGAACAACACATAACAAT
>Ga0181612_147180_pt1 | contig 10446 bp, 4 predicted proteins | sample HoacroProtozoa21_FD_119630 | JGI IMG/M metagenome (GOLD analysis project Ga0181612, IMG submission 119630) | Hoatzin crop microbial communities from Cojedes, Venezuel. Combined Assembly of Gp0051906, Gp0051904, Gp0051908
GCAGTTAGACTAGATGATTGTTGTAGGTCCCTTCCAGCGAGAACTATTCTATTCTATTCTATTCTATTCTATTCTATTCTATTCTATTCTATTCTATTCCTAATAAAGTGCAAATGGGTTGTGAGGACCAGCTCTGTGGTTGGTTAATATCTAACACAGTAGGGTCTTCATCCATAGCTGGGAACCCTAGGCATTTATACAAATAAATAAATCATAGTTCTATGCTTTCATGTCTGAATGTAGATAAAGGAAATTAAAGTCTAAACTCTGCCTGTTTCAAACTCATATTTCGGAACCTTCAAAAATTCATTTTAGCTCTTTGCATTTTTTGTATTTTAATATACATTATGAGTCATTCCAATTGCTGCCTTACAGTGATGTTATAAAGCTACATTCATTAAAGCTTTAAAATCCCACATTTTCTCTATATACCTACATACATATAATATCTATATTTTATATAGAAGCATATAAGTGCCTATGTGAGTGTCACAGGGTGATCACGTGCCTTGATGAAAACTATGGTTAAAGTGAAAGTTAAATCCTATATTCCAAATCTGAGAAACAATTGTAAAGCTGTTAAAAACATTTCAAGTTTAATGAGACAGTGCATAAGTTCTAATATTTTAAAATAACTTTTATGTACTTTTGAGATCTAAAAATTACATAAGTGAATCTCAGTCAAAACTTTAGAAATAATATTTACTGAACTCTTAGGTTTGAAAATACTAAGAATAAAATTACCTGTCTGAAAATAACACAGGATACTGTTACATGTTTTACTTCTGTGGATAATAGCCTTACAATACTGAGTACTGTATTCTATATATGATATACCAGGTTAATTAATTTAGTGGGACATATTTGGAAAAGATCCGTAGAAAGTGAATAATATATACTCAGGATAGATGGATGCAGAGGTGGTAGTACAGTGTAAAATTTTCATTAACATTCATTTTGAGAAAACTGTAGTTTTTGTAAATTGAAAAGCCACAAATGAGTTTCATATTTTTAAAAATGAGTGAACTAAACATTCTACCACATAAAAATGCTACGTATTCTCTTAGGATTTCTTTTTTCGTCAGAAAATACTTCTAGAATTCTTTCCAAATGTTTGAAACATTTTTATTTGGACCTTTATACACATATCCTTTCAATTGGATAACTTCACTGTAATGAGTCCAGCTTGACAGGCCTTGGATACAGAGTAAATAATTAAATATTAAATCTCAGGAAGAACCAAAAACCCTCTGGCAACAGTAATATATGCATAGTAGAATGTTCTCTCCATCCACCTCCTTCTCCCATTTACAAGTTGATTGTCCTCTGCATCAGTTTTGAGACACCAGACCGTATATAAAATACTTTCTTTTTTCTGGTCCAGTATTCAACACTGACTGCGCTGCACTGCAGAATGGTTTGGCTCTACAAAAAATGGAGAAGATTTTTGTCACTGCTGTCTTTAAAAATATGGAACATCACTGAATTTGCACACTGGAAATGGTGTTTGAAGTAGTTTAAGAAGGAAAACCTTTAGTTAGTGAAATGTAAATCAGATAGTCAAACAGAAGAGATAAACCTACCTCATTGTGTGATCCCATTAGCTCTTACCTAGACAAGATATATACAGAACACTCATACTTTCCTTGAATTTGCTTTATATATTATCAAATCTGTTCTTGTTCCTCTTGCTATTCAAAACAACTCAGATATGACATTAAATACTTGGACTGTTCCAGAGAAGCAATAATATGGAACATAGCTTTCCAACCTGGTTTTGGGTTGCATAAGTAGAAATGAAATTACAAAAAACACTTTAAAGTACGTTTCCAACATGGACTTTTTACGTAGGAGTTAACAGCATGTGTGTGTTGATTCTAAATCCCTGATTATTTGTAGATGTCAAACAGTCTAACATTTAAGGAATGGATAAAGGGGAAAAAATATGCTAGAGACTTAAAATACTAAAAATGTATTGAAATTAGACAGTCCATGACTTAATTCAGTGTGTGCCTAAGTGCTGGTGTGTAACAATGGATCAGTTATGTAGGATTATATTTATTTTCTCCTTTTGTCATGTGTGGTTTCGTTCATGAAAGTCTGTTGTAAACCTGCAAAAGAAAATGTGAAAAGGACCAATAGCAGGAGACAGAAACTTGACTACTTCACTTAGATATTAAAATAAGTAGCAATCAGAAGCTAGCCACCAGAATAAATTACAAAGCAAGCGATAGATCTCTTGATGTGCTAAAATTAAAACTGGATGCCTTTCCTATAGTTATGTTTTAGCCAGATACACTTTAGGAAGCATAGTCACTAGCTCAATATGAAATATGTTTATCTGATCTCTTAAAAGGCTTATGGATCCTTTCATTTTATGTAATGGTCTGAATCTTATAGTATTTAATCTCTAACATATGGCAGAGGCGAACATCTGACCACTTCAGTATCTACAACTACAGGTACAATTTGCACACTAATGGGGACATGGGACATGGAATATGTTCTGTACTGGAGGCCATAAACGTTAAGCAAATACTCCCACTTATTAATTAAATATACTTTCTGTAATATCACAGAATTAATAAGGTTGCAATGTAGTTCTGGAGATTACCTAGTTCAATAAGTCCTGCTCAATAGAGATTCAGCTACAGTGAGTTGACCAGCATTGTCTAGCTGGATTTTGAATACCTCCAAGGAAAGACACTCCACAACACATTTAGGCATCTTGTTCCAGTGTTCAACCACCCTCACAGTAAAGAAAGTTTTTTCTTATGTTTAAATGGAATTTCTTATACTTCAGTTTCTGCCCATTCCTTTGTGTCCTGTCACCCCTGAGATGAGTGTGGCACTGTCTTCTCTACTCTCCCTAACAGGCATTTATACACATCGATGAGATAGCCTGGAGCCTTCTCTTCTCCAGACTGAACAGATCTCACTGTCTTCTCATATGTCAGATGCTCCAGTTCCTTAATGATTTTTGCAGCCTTTTGCCGGACCTACTCCAGTATGTCCAGTTGTCTTGTAATGAGGAGCCCAGAACTGGAAACAGTGCTCCAGGTGTGTCTCAGCAGTGGTGAGCAGAGGGGAAGGATCACATCCCTCCACCTGCTGGTGACATTCTTCCTAATGCAGCCCACAATGCCATTGTCCTTTGCTGCCAGAGCATATTGCTGGCTCATGTTCAACTCGGTGTTAAGCAGGACCCCAGGTCCATTTCTGCAAGGGTGCTTTCCAGCTGGGTGACCCTGAGCATAAAATGATGCCTATGCTTATTCCTCCCCAGATGCAGACCTTTGCACTTCCCGTTGTTGAATTTAATGATGTTCCTGTCAGCCTATATCTCCAGCCTGCAGAGGTCCCTCTGGATGGTGGTGCACCCATGTGGTTTATTGACTGCTCCTTCCAGATTTGTATCACCTGTATATCTATGGAGGGTGCACTGAGTCCCACCATCTAGATAGTTAAGGAGGACAAGAAGCTAAATCAGCCCTGCTATCAGTCCCTGGGGTGTGCCATTAGTGACTGGCCATCAGTGTGACTTCATGCTGCTGATCACAACCCTGTGACACCAGCAGTTCTGTCAGTTTTCACTCCATGTAAATGCTCTTTTATGTAGGCTGCAATCCACCAGTTTGTTAGCAAGGATATTACGGGAGACAGTGTTGGAAGCCTTACTACAGCCAAGATAATCAACATCCACTGCTCTCCCCTCATCCACCAAACCAGTCATTTAGTCTTAGAAAGTTATCAGTTTCTCTACTCCTCACTTAAAATAGCTTTTTCTATAAATCATTGCTGCTGTTATACTAGATGCACAGATACAGCAAGATCTTTTCTTAGTTAAGTGAATAGTCATAGAAAATGTTTAAATGTATCATTCATAGTGGAAGTAGGCTTTTTGGTCCTTTAAAAGAAGCTACATGTGTAACTTGACTTTATAGGCTTAACAAGGTGAATCTGGGAAGTTTAATACCTAAGAAGGTCCTTGAAATGGGAGTTTGGGAGGAACAAGGAAGTTGTTTACGCAAAACAGATTTCCCATGGCATAATAGATCCAAGAAAAACAGTTTGCTGGAGAGTTCTTGGAAAGGAGAATCTGAGCAATCTCTGGGCACCACCTATTTTTGGAAGGGAGAAAAATAAATCATGTAGGCAAGGAAGATGAATGAAGCAATGAATGTAGGCAATGAAGTGCCTGAAATATTGCCCCAAATCAAAGAAGACATATACTTTGTCAAAGAAAAGCCATATTCTATAATGAGTTGCCATCAATGGAAAAAAAACCACTAAAACAAACCAAAACCAATCAAACAAAAAAAGAGGTTGGTCAGGAAACAGGACCCAAGTCAGTGGCTATATCAAAGCAGAGAACAGTAGGCTTCCTGAGAAATTTACTCAATGCGGGGTGAAACCCTGCAGAAACAGTCACCCGTTCAAAGAAGATTAGAAAACCCTTACAGGTAAAGGCAGTTAAAAATTCCTTGACTAGCCTTATCCACATAACATGAATATTAAGCACCTTCATGAAATGACAGCTGTTTAGCTATGGCTGTTCAGAAGTTTCTGTGTATTTACAGCTTGGTAGGTTCTCAGTCCAACATTAATTTCAGTTTTTGAAAATTAAAATAAAAATTAGATACGTGCTTGACAGAATACAAAGTAATCAGTCTTGAGGCATGATTGATAAAAATATAAGTTTTTATATGATGCTTAATTTGTTTTCTCATCTGACACAGGTGCTATAATGATACAGAGAAGAGCAGAAGGAGGTATAATAAAGATATGTAATGCATAACATAACAGTTTGATGGGTGACTACTTTGTCTTATTAGACCATGGTCTCAAAGGGTGGAATGATATTACTGTTAATTTCGTCTTTGACATTGCAGGCTGAGCATCCACAGGTTGCAGGATTATTCTTGCAAGGTTGGTGCAAGTTTGGTATTTGTTTTGGGTATTTTTTGGTTCAGCATATGTAGTCTTCTGAGTTAGCAAGGGCATTTTATGATTTTTTTAGAAGTGGTGACCGAAGAGGTCTCTATTTCCTTGCAGTTTTCACTGATAATGAAGATATTTGCAATGCATGCCATTTGCATGATGGCAATAACAATAAAGAGTAGCAAAGTAATAAAAATGTAATAGCCTAATAAAATGGAGTAAATAGTGGTAAAGTTATCTATTAAAAGTTAATAACAGTAACAAGAAAATAAATAATGTATGATAATAATTACAATCTCATGGCATCTCGACAAAGTTAGTAATAATAACTATGTCCATAGTTGTAAAGACATCTTTTGCCAGTGTAAAAATTCTTATCATTTTACTATATTTGGTAAATAGTTTTTCCATAAATTCTGCTTAGCAGCCTAAATGCATACACACAACATGTATTAGTCTTACAAAGCCTATCTATACTGTATTTATAGAAAGAAGATAAATTGTACAAGGGGAACTGTATGAATATTAAGTATCTCTCCACTTTCACAGGTACATCAATAGGAAAATCTGACCACATAACCTGCCCAATTAATTCCCAGTGAATCCCTGCATCTTAGGATGAGTAAGGTCTGAGGTCAAAGGATTTTTCTACCTAAAATAAGAGTGAATTATAAAGAATGTGATCTAACACCATTTAGGCAGATAAAAGACCATGGTGTCTTCATCTTACATGCAGCTTGAGAAATAAAAAATGTTAACACAGCCAGCTGACAAAGAGCCGGTGGGACGATGGCAATAGTGTCTTAGTGATTGAGGGTTGAGTTTCTTTTGGACAGCATCTGGATAGACCTACAGAAAAAAAGTACTGAATTCTAGGAACTGTCACAGCAGCTGGGAAGAGGCACTGCCAAAGAACGGGAAAAGCTGTGAGAAAGGGACTGGACTTTGGGAAAAAGATTGAACTGTATAGCATTTCTTCAGCATGTGGCTGAACTGAAGAAAGTACACATAGAGCTGGGCCTTATTCTTAGAGCAGACTCATGGCCCAGCATAAAGCACTGTGTAGACACAAATAACAATCTTCTAATCCTCAGTAAACTGCAGGAGCAGGAAAGATAGGACATACTCCTTGGCTACAATCACTAGTTCCTACTCTACCTCTCTTTATATCACAGAGGAAAGAGAGGCTAAAAAGGAAAATAAAGCAAGATGAAAGTGCAGGGAGCAAAAATGATCATCACTGCTGATATCTCTGATATCTTCTTGCCATTTTGCCATTTTGATTTTTTTTACAAAATGCATCTTTCTTTGTGTGTTTATTTCACATTTCTTCTTGTTTAAATTAGAACTATGGTTTTATCTTTGCTTTGGTTTGCAAATCATTGTGATGTCTACATGTCCATTTCAGATAGTTGTTATTCTTAAACTGCTTCTGTTTTCCTCAGTTTATTGAACTTTCTTGTTTGCTAGATTACTCTCTTTTATCCATTCAAATTTAAAGAAAGGGGAAGCTAAAATATTTGGTTGAAATACAATAGTCAATGAAGCACTTCACAGATCGTACTGAATTGATGCCCAGTTAGCACAAAGAGGCATAATTAAAATCATTACCCATGTCAGTAGACAAATCAACATGGTACCTATATAATCAGTTAGTTCCTCTCAATCCACAAAATTATTCAGGGACAAAATTGCACTTACTTCACCCAAGAGACGCAGTGAATGTTCAGAGCAAGTAATTTTGAAATAGCCAAAGTCTCTAAGCAATTACTCCTCAAGACTGTCATGTGTGACACGGAGGTAAAATTACTTGGCATGCCTTTTTCCTTCAGCTTTCTTCAGCTGTGGTGCTCTCTGTTTGTGGGTCAAGCCCACTAGTCCATTTTTCTCTGTAGTCTTTTCTAGATTTGTAAACAGGTCATAGGAATAATGTCTTTCATACATTAGCTTTCAAGCAATTTTGGAAGCAAGATTTTTGTCATCTTCAGGTTTCCAGATGCACATCTGCAGCCAACACAAGCAAAATGGAGGTTTTATATATTACTAAACTGTAGGATTTTCACATGTACCAGTAATAATGTCTGTTGCCAAGAAAACTCTAGGGAAGTAAAGGACAGCTGGTTGTCTTTAGTTCCACCTTTTCAGTGTTTCATATTATAATTACCTGCCCCTACTTCTGAATGCAGAGAAATTAAGAGGAAACAAAGTCATATGTCTTTTGGTTCCCTCTGATTCACCATGGCTTCTGGCCTAGATTAGGAGGAAAAAGAGTAAACCCATATAAAATCACTTGCAACTTTCCCTTTCTAGAGGACTGTATTTTGGCTAGAAACGGGGAGTCTAAAACAGAGTTCAGGATGAGAACATTTTTTGATTGAAACCGGAAGAGTGCTAATTCCAGTGGCCAGCATTTTAATCAATATGACAGGGACTGAAGATCTGATCCATGTAACATTCATGCAATGCATGGAGTAGTGCCATGTAAGCTGGGGACCTAAGGTTCGCTGCTGCTATTCCTACCTGCTGAGGATTGGTACAGAGGGAGGAACAGAAAGAAACTTGCACAAGTGAGGTTCATAGCTTTCCTATGATCAAGGGCATCGGCATTTTTTTTCTTGTGCCCCACTCCACTTTCCACTCCTTGCTGATGCAGTCTCTACCTATAGACACTGAAATCTGGGGTTCATATGTGGGAAACACATCTCTTCTGGGCAGACACAAGTCAACTCACAAGAAACTTGGCCAGATTGAGGTATCTGTGGCAGGGGAGATCACAGAGAGGTCTTCCAGCAACATTACTAGAGGCAAACCCCAATGGTAACTAAGAAGGAGTCCATGCAATTGGGCTGCACCAAAGGGGCTACTGGAAAGAGCAAAAGCAGCAGGTCTCTCTGGTTCTTGAGAGTTACCACGAGACAAGAGACGACCAGTATGTTTAGAGTTAAGACCCATTCAGCGTAGAAGTTCCCAGCAGCAATGAGTTTCCTCTTCTTATGTTCTCTGTGCAATTGTAATGTGGCTGACTGACTAGCCCTCAATCATTATATGGCCACAGGGAGCTTAGAAGATGGTTAAATAGTGAAATCTTTACTTCAAGGAGATCAGTCATAGTATTAGTCTGCATGCTGGGGTTCTCACTTTATTGGCTTGAACATAAGTACATGTTCACTTAAACAACTGTTAAACAACAATGTATATGTGTAATATTGAGGTCTTACAATAGGCATATCTACTGTTCTCATCAGTGGTTGTGATATCATGACAGGGGAAGGCATTTACAAACACCCATGTGATTTAGGAACATATGCTCCATTATCTTTATCTTTCTTTGGTCAATCCTCATGTAAATGTTTTTGAAAATGCTGTTCAGTTATGCTGCAGGTGAAAAACAAGATAGAAATAATAAGTAAAGAAAAGGCAACTAAAACCCCCCAAATAAGCTAATATTAAAAAAAAAGAGCTGGCAAGTTTTTAAGTCTTTGATAAGAAGGCTGAATAACTACTGCTTTGCAGGAGTCAATGTAGATGCTTAAGGATACTAAGGAATTAGTTTAGAAATTACCTTTCATTTACTGAGGGAATGGATCAAAATTGCAAATCTCACACCAATGCTTTTAGTCTAGGAAATTCTAGTGTGTCAAATAGCTTATTTAATAATTTAGCTTCCTTCCTTCTTAGTGAAAAAGAGATGTTTTCTGAGAGGGTAAAGGGTGATGAAGTTTCATTACACAGAGTGGTCAGTATAGAGTAAATCAGTAGCTCTGAGAAAATAGGCAGGTATTTCATTATTTGTCTGTACCTAGTTTCTGACAAGGCAAAATCAAAGGCTTTCATCTCTGTTGTTCATCTTCTCCTGAAGGTTAAGCATATGACCTTTAAATCTTCAGCCTCTGTGAGAGAGAACAAGTTAGACTAAACTATGAAGGAAATTAAGAAGTTCATATTTGACACATTTATAACAGGATACATTGCTCAAAATGGCTTGTGCCTTTTTGCCCTAATTTTTAAATCTTACTGAAATGTATTTATCTCACCAAATTAAACTAGTAAGTTTTTCTTGAACTTTATTCTCCACCTTGTGGGCTGGAATAATACCATATTCGTATAAAGAAATTGTCTATCTTTGCATTGACACTGGGTAGACTTTTTTACCAAGATTACTCTTTTGAGCAAGTAGAAATTCGCATCAGGGGCCTCAGAGCAAAAGTAACTATTAACCACACAGCTGACATGCTGTGTCACAACAGTGATGTCTCTCAATGGGGACATTTCAGAAAACTCTAGGCTACCTCACCCCTCCTGCATATTAAGCATATTTGCATGAGGACTTAGTGTAGAGAAAGTAGCGTTCTTTAAATTCATATGCTACCCTTCTTCATGGTAATTTTCCCTGCACATTTCTGTATGCGGAGTCAAATCTTACTTCTTTGCTATGTAATCCCGTAGCAGGCTTGTGTCAGCTTCAAGTTAAGTTAAATGACTGATATTGAAGACAGTTACCTCGATGGAAGGAGATAGATGTAAACCTAGGCTAGAAATGTCATTAATGAGAATGAAATTGCTGCCTCAAAAACACTTGTCATGTATTTTTTCTGTAAATATTACCTCCGCTCAACCAGTGAATTGTGATGCTTCAAGGTCTTTAAGAAGAGAATATTGGGGGGGGATGGAGGATGGACATTGGCGCCTGAAAGGGAAAGAAGAGAAAATAGCTCCTGAGTGAATTAAAAATAAGCATGTTGTTATTCTGGAGAGGTTCTGAATATCCCTGCAGACTTCTGTTTCTCTGTCTCACTTGTCTTGAAATCATGTAATATATTGGTTGTGTGAGCATTGTTTGGAAACAAGTCATTGCATGAGAACAAACCCCAGGCACCAATCTGTCCAGGATTTGAATATGGAGTGTGTTGATGTATGTATACATGCATAGATACATATATGTAATGATCTACAAATGCGTAGCTTAGCTTTTGTTTTGGTTTGGTTTTACCATTTCCCTCTATATCAGTAAGAATCTAGGAACATGAAGACAGATTTTCAGAGGAGGAAAGCACCACAAATTCTCACTGACCTTTAATGGGAGCTGTGTGTCTTACCCTTCTCAATGACTAAAATCCTTTCTGCAATATATACAGCTGTGTAATCTATTCGGTGTGCTCCCCATATTGGCTACTTGGAGTATTATAATTCCAAGACATTGTAGTAATGCAATAAGAAAGGTGGGGGGGTCATGGTTGTTCTTCTTAATTTATCAAAAGATTTGTAAGCCTGATGCTGATTTAGAGTATGTGCAAGTTCTTATGGATACAAGATCACTATGTATTGCAGATTTTTTCCCATTGATAGTATAATCAATGATTCTTCACTAGCTCGTCTCACACTTCACCCTCAGAGGCTCCTAAAGGCTTCTAGCTGTTCCATACACTTCTTCATCTGAAATTCCCTCTGGAATGAAAAATATCCCTCTTGCTGTTTGAGTTGTGAATGTACTGTGTGATGCGAAAA
>Ga0181612_171393_pt1 | contig 10446 bp, 7 predicted proteins | sample HoacroProtozoa21_FD_119630 | JGI IMG/M metagenome (GOLD analysis project Ga0181612, IMG submission 119630) | Hoatzin crop microbial communities from Cojedes, Venezuel. Combined Assembly of Gp0051906, Gp0051904, Gp0051908
ACCGCAGTGAAGGTTTGGGAGGTGCATGGCAGTGGGTGACAGGGAGGCAAAGGGGGGAGAGGGTGGGGAGGGGGGGGCAGCCAGTTGTAAAAATCATATTTGGCTGCTGTGGAATCAACAGAAGCCGGCAGGAGAGAAGCTGCTGGTTTGGGTACCTGAATAAAGAACAGTAGGGCATCTAGATTCTGTCAAAAAGAAAACCTCAAAAAACAGCTGGCATTTTTTGCACCCTGTAGCTGCACCAGGAACAGTGACTTGAAATATCAGTTCCTAACCCTCTTTGAAGTTTGTTGTCCAACCGATGAAACAGTAACACTCCACATCTCTTTCCTTCTGCCTGCATAGGTGACATACAGCATCATCTTAACTTCTAAAACTCATTTTCAACTCTAATTTCAAAATTATGATGGGGACTGGTTGGGGTTTTCCCATTGTGAACAACATGGCTTCATTCTAGTGTCATGAAATATAAAACACACTCTATTCTAAAAGGTAATTCATTCCTAATTTTGCCTTGTAGATTTTCCCTTAAAAGGAAGATAATTTTCACACTTGTCATCCTCCATGAACACCATCAATAAAGCAAACATTATGTACCACTGAATAATAAGATGATTAACGAGGAAGACGACAGTAAATTTACACACTTGAGTAACTGAATTTTAATTTTAAAATTATCACAGAAGTATAGCAAGAGAGCATGTTGGAAGTCACCAGTGTGTGAAGCTCCAGTAAAAACTACCTGTGGACTTTAAACTTGCCCATCAGCTTTGCTGTAACTTCTTCACAACAAGAAGAAAAGGATGCCTTGGGTTATCAAATTGGAGACCTTGAAAGCAGCTCTTTAAAAATGAAGAGATAAAGTAATGAAAATGCTTTATTTGACATTTTCAGATATACTCGGGAAAAAGATAAAAACGGATTGCCACTGGACTTCATATGTAAGTGTTCAACAGCATTACATTTAATGCATCTCTCTTTCCACCCTTATGATACTGAGACGTATTTTGACACATGCATACAAAGGCACAAAACCAGAAATTAACAGATAATGTGGTTCACGGCTTCCTGGTTTCACAAAGTTCACAGCTTTGTAAAAGAAGAATGAAGCACCAGTGGCTTCCTTCCACCACACCGAACAAGGTAAGATGGTTTTCCCCACATTCTAATAATTTTGGAGCAAAGTTCACATGACCAGATACGGATTTAACTGGCTACAGTCCTGCTAAAGATCCAACAACTGCCAACTACGCAAACCAATGTGGACTGCTGGCAAACATAAGTGCACATCATACTCCACATACATGCTACATCACCACAGTCAACTATCCTTTCAGAGTCAAAATCTCCTAACGCTAAGAAGTAACCAAGTAAAACTGCACCACTGTAATCCACCTTCCATTTCCCTTGCTTTCCAAATTCGTCTTTCCACTCAAGGTATTGAGGATCTTTCACCTGCCTCATTCCTGTGGGTTTTCTCTAGACAAAAAACATGTACGTCCAAGCAGCTATACAAGTTGCTTGTCTTGCCAAATCTAATTAACGTGCCACTTTAGTTTCACCTCAATATAAAAGTCCAAAAATAGGATGTATAAAGACAACTGTGACAGAACTGCTACAACAGTTCAGTATCTGAAGCTGCAACCAGGCACTGAAATGACTGCTACTTCTACTCCAAGAAACAGCAATTAAGAGACCTGAAAAGATGTCCTCTTCACAGTTAAGCAACATTTGAGATCTTAGGACTGCCCAATCCAAGTCTAGGAAAACTACAAATGGATCACTGAATATGAGAAGAAAATTCAGGGATAAAAAGTAACTAACCTTTTGAAAATCTGGAATAATTTTACAAAGTATTTATTTACAAACTTTCTTTAAATGCCAGACCAAGATCAACAGTAATAGTGTAATATGACTGACAGCATCACTCTGAGAAGCTTTTACACCACCATCTTTTTTGAAACTGGGACAGAAATGTTATCTGCTCACAACCAGATACAGAAGCATACGAAGCTTTTCAAGTTCCCTTTTCCAACACTAATAAAATTTCTCAAGGATGTATCACATGGTTATCTCCTACAGCACTTCAAGTAAAGAACTAAGAAAAGCAGCATATTTTTTAAAGAAATGGTTCTATCAGAAGAACCGCTGTGGGGGAGAACAGTTGAAATGAGAGAATCCATGCAGCCTCATGCACAACACATCAAGTGTCACCAAGGCTGATGATCCAAAGATCAGTAGCTGGCAGGATTGTCGTTCTGATGGATACGATTCCAATCTCGGATGACAAAACCTCTTCCTTGAACTAAAAGTAAATTCGGAAAGATCTTAAAAAATCTGGAAGGTTTAGAGGGGAGATTAACAAAAGAAGTTATAAAGTGTGGAGTGTTTAATAAAGCATATAGGTGATCTGACCATTGATTTTATTTTCAGTGCGTAAATGATGCATAACCTCTGGAATATACTTAATAAGGTAGATTCCTGTGATTTTGCTAGAGCTGAACTGAGTTGTCACACCATAAAGAATGTAAGAATGTTAACACTTAATACATTTATTGAAAATTTTTACTGAACAATGAAAAATGTCAATAAAAATGAAGATATCCACACAGAACAGAAAAAAAAAATCTGGAAATATCTGATTTTCCATTTGCACTTTTCTAAATACTACAGTTAACAAAACTGATGTAATACAGTCTTGCCAATGAAAGACAAACTTTGGCATAAAGAAAGCACTGGAGAAACATTCCAAAAAGAAAATCATCAAACAACTACCCCAAAATGAAACACACACACATGCACATCCAAACAAACAAACAAAAAACCTCCAGATTTTACTTCTCAAAAAGAAAAAAGTGTCAAGTTTGAACCGCTCTGATCCTAATTTATAGGTAATTTACAGAAAAATGGATCCACAGTATTGAAGACCAGAAGGGACTTTTAAGTATGATTTCTTGTATACCGTAACTACTTACAGTTGGCTAGTCATGATTCGAACCAAAGGGAATTTAGGATGTTGCATTAAACCTAACTTCCCGGAAAGTTTTCAGACTTGACTTAAAGGTATCTTGAGAGAGAGAATTTTAAACTATGCTTGAATGCTTTAAACACTTGGAGAGGGGGGGAAACAAAACACCAAACAATCAAACAAAAAAACACCAAACCAACTGTTTCTAACTTGTTCTTAAAAAATACGCCTACTTTATTTATGGCATATGGGTGAATTCCTTATTATTCAATACTACTATTGCCAAGAATGACACAAGTAAGTTCATAAACTTTATTCAGCTTACACAAAAACATTTACTAATGCAACAGCTATGTATGCTATCATAACAATGGTGCAGAACTGGAACTTTCCTAATTGTGTTAGCCTTCAAAAACAAGATGCACGGAATTTCTATTAATAGGACAGAAATTCATTTAGTCGAAAACTTAAAATTTTGTATTTTCAGTAAGATACGAAGAACAGAGGTTAAGATCAGCAGTCAACTAACTGTAAGAAAATAATGACTACTTGAGTCAAAATACAGAACACCTAACATACAGAGAGACCAATGAACAGGCCAAAATATCCTGTTCATGTTAGCAAAAATTAAAAGCGAGAACATCTGACAAGTACATATTCAGCCCCCATTTACACATATGCTGCTTTCAGGAATCCTTTTCTTTCAGAGGATTTACCTTATCAAAATGATTACCAATAGCCGACAAGAATCCTTGTACTTCTACTGGCTCATGCACTTAGTATTCTATGGCACATTGCTACCATAAATGTATTTGAATTGGTTTATATCTAGGCAGGTCAAGTCCAACCACAATCTCACTGCAAACTCACAACAAAATATTTAGAAGTATGAGTTGTCACTTATTGTCAAAGATAAACACTCACATGCTTGATTTTCAGGGTGCAACTTGTCTTACCAAAGTCAAAGGGATAACTAATGACTGAGCTTCAGCACCCCTCAGCTGTTTGCTGGTCTAAGCCTTACAGACTCCTGGTAAATTATTTCTGTTCTAGTATTTGCAGAGAAAAAAATTATCTAACCCAAACAGAACTGACAACTATAAAATAGAGATTTTGTAAGAAATGCCAAGAGGAAGCACCCAAATGCCATACGCCCTATCAAGTGCCTGTGTATCAATTCCAAGACACAGTTGATTGAAATAACTGAGACACCAGTAGCTAAACAGGTATGAACTATCTCAGTTAAATTCATTTTTTAAGAAATCAGCAAGCATAAAGAAATGTAACCCTTTAACAGCTCTTCACCAAGGGAAACTAAGTGGTCATGCAGGGGAAACAGCACAAACGACATGCCCAAAAAGAAACAGCCCAAAAAAAAACAACATAGGTTAACCGTTTCTTACCCATCCAAGGGTTGGGGTTTGTTTTCCTTTTCAAACACTAGACAAAGAAATCTTCAAACAAACGCCATTTTAAAAATCAATGCTACTCTGTGGTCCAAATGTCAAATCACTATCACATTTTCAAATATAATTTTTCATTCAAGTAAAAAAGTGTTCAAATATAAAACAAGCTCAAATAGAATATGAATAGCACAGCTCAAGCTGTTTGCCTCAAATAATGGAAGGCAAAGCTTGAAGCTTAGCAAAATGGTTATTTCACAGTCGTACCACATTAATGAACAGGCTTCACAGACCCACCACGCTGTATAAAAAACAGCACTGAAACTTTTCTAGATCCTATTTTAATGCAAGTTGCTACGCGGCCATTTATACTAACATTACTGCTGCTCCCCCTCCTCACCTCAGTTTAGTAACAAATCCACAGTCTATGCCTGGACAATGGTTTTAACTTTACCACTATTTACAAAAAAAAAAAAGGACCACAGATGTTCTATAATACTTGATTAAAGGAATTGATCTATCAGAAAATGCAGGCAGAGAGGGAAATCTTTTGACTACAAAACACATTCTAGATAATCCTAACTGCTTCCACAAAGCACAGGGTACAGCTACACAGGTGGCAGAGACACACAATAGCTTATTTAAAAACCCTTCAAAATATGGATAAAATAACCAATACAGAAACATTTGCCAATATGTTGAGCAGCAATTCCAACGAGGATTGCATTTGTACTGATGATTATCTGAGCTATCAAAGCTGATGCATTCAAGGCAGCACTTAACTAGCTGATGACTGAAACTGCACAGAACAGCAGCGATCACATTAAAAACCTAATGCATCATTTCCCAGAGTATAAAGCAGGCGGCAGAACTGCAGAAAAGGAGATGGATTATTTTCTCTTATGTGAATAACATAAGAAAATGTTCCTCAAAATCTTGAAAGCTGAACATCTCCATTCAGTAGCAGGAAAATAATTTTCCTAAAGACTGCACTAATATGCTAGAAGATCACTTGCTTGAGATGCACACAGTAACAGCATACAAGCTTCTGAAAGAACATTTACGTTACCTTTTTAATACTCGCTCAGATACTTGATTTTTATAGCCATGTACACACACACATATATATAAAACCAACATGCACTGTACTACTTAAATCCACAGCAGAATACAGTACATTCTGAGAACTCTAAGCATGTTTACACAAAATGGTGATTCCTGCTTTCTTTAGAACAGTGGACTAGGCTAGCACGACCTCAACAGCCCCCCAAAGATCAGCTGGGCTGAACAGAAGCAGTACTGCGAGGCAACCTCCCAGAAAGGATGGCTCTGCAGAACACATGTATGTACCTTCTGCCTACCAGACCCACTTAACCACTTCAAACAAGACTCCGTAACTAGAGGAGGAAAAATAATTGCCAAGATTCTTCTTTTCAAAAGCAAAGAATTTTCATCATTTTTAGGTCTACACTTCCATTATCAGCTCACTCCCAACTTCCCCCACGAACGGCACTCCTCCACACAATTCTCTAGAGCGCTGTTCTTCCTCCTCCTCCCATCTATCTTCAAGGTGCAGTGCTGGGAAGTGAAGAAGACTATCAAAAAATCTGAATCAGCAGACATGTCAGCTAAGCCTGGCAGAACTTTAAGCCCCGGTCTTGAAAAATTATTCCATACTTCTCAGCACAAGGATGAAGGGGATTTGCCACAACACTCCTGCCTACATGGTAGCAGTCCCTGAACCCTCCAGAGTCTGTATTCTGCATAACTGCATCTTCAAAACACTGTGTGTTCCGAAGTAAAACTGCCCTACTAGCAAAGCCAAATAGTTCAACAGGCCACCACCCTCTCCATCACAAAAGACTTGTTCCAATGTTAATTTGAGTGATAATAAATCTCTCATCCAATTAGCTGGGGGTCTTTTTAATCAAAATCATTCCTGTGGGTTTGGCTATGACTCTCTTCCTCCCAGATGAGCCCAGCCAAGGACAATGGATACAAAGGGCAACGAGACACCACCCAATCTAATTTAGCAAGAGTAGAAAATGGCACTTTGTATGAAGGGCAACACATAACAATTGCTCGTATGGCAGACAGTTTTGTGGTAGTGCTTTATATTCACATGCCAGGAGCTCTCTGCATCAGGAAAAGACACCTGCGATGGGCTATGCTGGCAGCTGGAACCCTTGTCAGTCCCCTATCCCAGAAGGAAAGCATCTCTTCCAGGACCCCCGGGGAGAAGCTACAGCCTGTCTCCCTCTCTCCCACTCTTGTCCAGCTGACGGTTGTGTAGCTAGAGCCACCTTCTCTTTGTCTGCTTCCTTCTCGCCAAATCAAGCCTACAGTTAGAGGACATTGTTAGATCCTTTCAGGCTTGAAGTGCACAATTGGAAGGTGACCAAAAGGGACCGACAGTTATATCCAAGTCTGAAACAAAGTTCACAAAAATCACACAGCTAGTTCTAGCCTTCCCACCTGTCCTAGGAACTTCTGAACTCAGTATACTGCAAGCAAAATGCAGCAACGTCAGTTGCAAAGGCACTGAGACACCCCTGTACAGTAAGTGGCCAGGAAGTCGCAGTACTCGCTACAGTTTTTTGTTTCAGCCATCAGCATCTGAATCATCACGAGGTATTTTGGATCCTGCAGAAAGGCAGAGGCTAGGCTGACGGACCAGCACATGCCTAATTCTGGACTGACCACGGCCAGAGCCACCGTTGTCTACTGCCTTGCTGGATGGACAAGCACAGCTGAGAGCTGGAGCGCTGCAGAGGGAAGGGGAAGGCACACAGAGGAGCTGAAGGGGAACAGGGAATGCACAAAGGGTCCAAGAATACTGCAGTTCAATCACAAAAACACAAAGGCCACGGAAAAAGGTTTCATTAGGCTCAGTGTACACAGAGCCATTAGTTCCTCCACTTAGCTTTTCAGATCATGGTAACACAGCACCATAGATTCAAAAATTCTTTTTCTCTGCTACAGTGAAGCAAACATTTTTAAGCTACAGTGATGAATCACTTCCTTGTACTTCCCTCAACAAGGTTTGAGTATATAACAACATCCTTATGGGCTGGGATTTGTTCAGAACAAAATATGGGAATCAGATTCAAAAACAAGCATCCAGAGTTAATTTTTTTTTAAAGAAAAAGTTGCAAACAAATCTGCTTCAAATCACTTGGGTATCCACTTCAGCACCTAAAGTTTATTTTTAACTTAAGCCTTTATTCCAGTTTCATATGCAAATCAGCACCCACGAGGAATCCCAACAGATGACTACCAAACTACATGTGTGATAACAAAGTTCTCGCTCCACAGACCCTACAGTCTTCATACCCTCAGAATAACTTAGACATTACTCAGCTTCTATTTTGATGAAAGCTAAGCAACCATTTCCCTCTTAGCTGCTTTATAATGCTTCTCTACATCCCAAAAAAGGTTAAACTTAACTAACAAACAGGTCATAGTAAATTTATGTCAATAGCTGAACATCTGTTACGAGCACTGTTTCTCAAAGTGCAATCCACAAAGAGCAGGAAGCTTAGATGGTGCTGGCTTGCTTTCATTCACACCTGCTTAATTACATGAAAAACAACTAAAACACACTAGGGATTTTTCAAACCTCGATATCCTTGCAGCCAGGAGCCAGAGTCACTACAAAATTGTTTCAAAATCACTAGAGCTGACTTGCACAGCCATCGCCTGGACAATCCCCGATGCAAGAGACTGTATCAAATGCATCACGGGGTACGTTTCCGTTGAGAGTCTTTTTCAGTGTTTCTGAAGGTATTCAACCTCATTCAAAAAGCTCATATTTTCAATGACAGTGAGATGCTGAAGTTCAAGACCCTGACCAAAGAATGCTGAATGATTTTCAATATGACAGACTGAAAAAATCCCACTAGAATCCTACAAGATCATACAGTGGGCAGTACCTGCACCTTTTCATTCTTCAGTCTGCAGCTATCTGGAAGGCGAGGAGCATTTCACCCAATATTCAAAACAAGTTTCACATTGGCCAAAACCATACTGTTATTTTTACATCAGTTCATACTAGTCAGGTGCTCTACAGAAAAGCATGTGAGAAATGAAAACACTCTATCTTCGGAACAAGATTCAAATACCACGTAGTATGTGAGGCTTAGAGCCGCTGAACAGTGGAAAAGAAAATGAATAGTTGCTCATTAACAGAGGATCGGTCTCCCTGATGTAACGAATCAGGCTAGGTTCCTACATGGTATCATTTACTGTACTTTTATAAAAGAGCTTAAAAGCAACTTTAACTGTGGAATTTCCTGAGCCTTGGGTACTTCCACTGGCAATCAATGTATTCTCTTAGAAGCCTGTGCACATATTTAATACACTAATTTAGTAACAGCTTTGTGTAGAGCCTTCATGAGCAAGAGAGCGGGTTCATTTCTGTATGAGACTCCTCACCCAAATTAGAACTATGCCAGCATTTAAAGATACAGGATATGGGCTCCTCAACTTTCTCTGGAATCCGATAAATGAAAATATTTTGGCAAGGAAAGAGTCCCTTGCAAGCAGAACTTTACTTAGAAGCTCCAACAGTTTCTCATACTGAAGAGCATTGTATTCAACAACACCAGAGACTCTAACCTTAAAACAAGCTCTGCTTTTTGTTACTAAATAAAATGAAGCTTCTCAATAAACAGGTTCCCTCCTCTTTAAGCATTAACTAAAGGGACACTGTAAATTGAAATTCTGGGTAGGAGCTCTTCAGCCGTTTCTCAGAGTACAGAAAGATCAAGTGAACCGCATACTTAAAGGCCCGCTGTCCCACATGGTCCCACTTCTCGCTGCATGGTCCCACCCCCTCCAGCACACCTCTGACCACTCACAGAGCCAATTCAACTCAGTAATCTGGCAGAAAATTATGACTCTTCCCCGCTGCCCCCGCCCAGTTATTTCAGTCTTCTCCCAGAATAACAAACCCAGTCCGCTCACCAAAAGGTCAGACAAGCATCAGGCCAGCACAAGTGTTTGGAGCGTGATGCTCCTACAGCACGAACTAACACCTTGCTGCTGCCTGACTCACCCAGCAGCGGCCTTCAAAAGGCTGAATGTTAAAATTGCCCAGTTTCCTCTCAAAAACGAATGGGTCTTCTTCTCCTCCATTATAAATTAAAACAAAACAAAAACAAACCAGGTATGCCAAATGCTTACTAGCATTAGCTTCTTCTCTGTATAGGAACATACTTAAAATTAAATGCAGTTAGCTGGAAATAAGATGAGAAGGTAAGTCAACATGACTAGCCTGCTCTGTGGACACACCTCTCACCTTTTTCCATTCAAATAATTAATTAAAATGTACGCTTCACAGTACAGTGCATGTACTTCCGATTCCCTTTGTGCATTTAGATGCAGAATTTGTGACATTCAAATATCTTTCCATCTCTCTTTGACATGCACGGAAAGTTACGTGAAAACAGAGCTGGGTTTCCAAAACAAAGCAAGACCAGTGTGAGAAGCAAGCGGAACTGAAAACCGTCAAATTTCTCAGCCCCTGTACTCAGAGAAGCGAAAGTTTCAAGAGGCTGCCAAAACACTGGCTCCCACCACTTTCTCCCGAGCATCTGATGGAAGAGACGGTTACTGTGGCACCCTGCGACCTTCTGCCACGAAGCCACCAACCTGTGCCTCGTCATCTTCAGCGCGCTAAAGCCTGACCAGCAATTCCACCCGAGGAGGAGAAATCTCCCCGACTTCTCCAAACAAAATCACCCCAGAGCCCTGCCCGTGGCGGACTGCCCACTCTCGCCCCTCCGCACGCCTCTGCGCGGCCGGTTACCAGCTTACCTCCACAGCAGGCAGCATCCCCCCGCCACCCGCCTCCCTCCGCTTCACACGGAGCCCGCGGAGAAACCACCCGGGGGTCACCCGCGGCTCGGGCAGCCCCGGGACCGCTCTCCAAGGCGACAAACCCCGCCGCACCCTCCGCCTTCGGACCGCCCCTGTGCCCCCAGGCCACCCCCGCAGCCCAGCCGCTCCCCCCCGCTCCACGTCTCCTCGTTCACCACCTTCCTGGAGTCCGGTCAGTCTCAGGGTGTGAGGGTG
>Ga0181612_176090_pt1 | contig 10446 bp, 5 predicted proteins | sample HoacroProtozoa21_FD_119630 | JGI IMG/M metagenome (GOLD analysis project Ga0181612, IMG submission 119630) | Hoatzin crop microbial communities from Cojedes, Venezuel. Combined Assembly of Gp0051906, Gp0051904, Gp0051908
ACACATGATGGAGCCCTGCTTTCCCAGAGATGGCTGAACACCTGCCTGTCGATGGGAAGTAGTGGATGAATTCCTTGTTTTGCTTTGCTTGCATGTGCATCTCTTTACCTGTTAAACTGTTTTTATCTCAATCCACTATTTTTACGTTTTGTCTGTTCTCCTCCCCAGCCCACTAGGGTAGGGGGAGGAGTGAGCAAGCAGCTGGCTAGTCCTAGTTGCCAGGTGCCATGTTAAACCATGACATCCTCATTTGGAAACTTGAAAAGTGCATTTTTGTCCTGTAAAAGTATAATTATCAAAAGGACAGTTAAAAAAAAGAAGAGAGATTCACCTTTTTCTTGATTTTAGAGAGGCCTTGCAGTTATATAAGAACCATCATGCTGTTTCTGATGAACAAGAGATAAAATAATAATATTAATACATTTTCTTGAAATCTTTAAAGTTTTATAAATTGCCCATGGAGGTTTGTGAACCAAGGTCACTCTGTCTCTTTTCATTCTTTTAATTATCTAGTTCCAGCCTGATACACTAGCCTTACTAATTGGACACAGAGAAATCTCTTATCAGTGAAGTTAGAAAAGGACCTATGAAAAGGGTGTGGGAGACTGCTGTAAATCAAAGAAGAGGAACTGAACAGAAGGGAAGCCAACCAACTGTATCCCTCCGAGCTGTGAGTTTACAGGAAAAGCAGAGCCTCATCGGATGGAGGAATAAGAGGCCAGCAGGTAGTTACACATGTCATTGACCTCTCCCTGATAGGTATTGTTGTGAGGGGAGCCAAATGCAGACTCACACCTGCCTTTAATGTCTTAGGGAATGGAAGAATTTAAGCACACCTTGGGCTTTAGGGTGTGTAGGTGTTGAATATAATGCTATTATTTTCTTCCATTCTCATACCCCGAGAAGCTCATACACACTCTTTCAAACCCCAGTGAGGGAATTAATTGTCTTGTCTCTAGTTTAGCATTTCACACACATATGACAGGTGTGATGCACACAGTGAAGTCTAAGCTCTGTCAGTCTCTGTTTAGTGGTATAAAGATGTGCATATCTGCACTATCCGTGACTTTGATTTCTCACCCATCTCCTTTCCCAGAACTTTTGCACATTCTCGAAGGTTGTCAGTGACCCTTCTCCCCTAAATTATAACTTGTCATTTGAACAACAGCTTCCTTCCATCTCAGATCTTCCATTTTGAATGGTCTTGTTAAGCAATTCACCTTCTCTTCTCCTTACTCATCTTCTAGTATGAAACCTGTTTTTTCATCACCTCTTCCATTTCCCCTGTGTCTGAATGAGTCTCTGCAGTTTACATGCCAGTATCTATGTCTTGTTCTTCTGCCCCTAGATGGTTTTGCCAGTGCTCAGATGCCAGTCATCCACAGAGGTATCCAGAAATATCACTGAATTTTGCAAGCTGTATTTAATCCACAGTTTTAAGGTGTTTCCACCTAAAAAAAGGCACATGACCACAAATGCACTGTTGTCCTTAAAACAGAAGGAGCTTATACACAAACTACTTCAGAAATACTGGACTCACTTTTCACCAGAAGACACGACCAAAGCAAAGAAATCCCATTACAACGTCAACTAGAACTCAAAAACTATACAGAGAAAAAAATCATTCAGGCTTCCGGAGAAAACACAAGGAAGTTGGAGGAGAAAAGACAAGAAGACATTATATTGCAGTCCTCCTTCTATGTCAATAGAAAAATATAACTACTGTTTCATATGTATGAAAGTTACACAGTTTGTGAGACATGAAACTGAAAGTTCTGGTCATTTTAACAGCTAAAATTTCCATAGCATCGTGACGTTGCCTTAGCATATGGCAGATCATAATCCATTCACCTGCAATTGCTCTTATACTTTCATTTAGCTGACTTTCTTCCTGTGTCACTCTATCATGCAGTTTCTCAGCACACGCTGGGATTTACTTCCAATTATCTGTAGCTTCTCTCACATCCAATGTTTTGAAGAAAAATACCCTGAAATTCTGCACACTTGAGACTATGGGGAACATTATATGTATTCTGTCCATTTAGACACCTAGCTTTCCATAGCTGTTAAAGTGTTGCTGTCTGTATAAGTATGAAAGAGTTAACATCATTGCTGTTTGCAAGATGTCCAAGTCCAGAAACATCATTTCATGTGAAATACTTCTTGTGGTAGTAACATATGTTTGAAAAGTGCTACATAAAAAGTAATGAGCTCCATGCTCAACACTGGTAGCAGAATGACTGTGCTGTTTAAACATGTTCCTTAACACGGTGTCATGTTCCTTAACATGGTCAGCAAGCACTGTACACACAGCTAAAGGCACAAATTCAGTGTTGGAGTCCACATCAACAGGCAGTTTTTGTGCAGCCACTTGTTTTGGAGAGTAAGAGAGTTTAAAGGTGTGGACATGCGACTGTTCCGTGCAACTGGCGTTAGTGTTAGAGAATCCCAGCACATTTAGCATCTTCTTACGGTAATAGCAAATAGCAACTGAAAAGATCAGAGCTGGCTCTATTCACTTTATTCAGGATTTAGTGGATTTCTACATTTTAAAAATCTTGAAATCTTTCCACCCCATAAATTAAATCCCACCATAATTAAATTACAGTAACATTTGAAAATATGAGACTAGATCAGAAAGCTTTCTGATTTTTTTTTTCCAGAAGCATAGGGCTATTTCACTTTTTTCCTAGTCTTACATGCTTTCTTTTAAGAAGCCGCTAATACATTGCATGCTTTTCTGCCAAACTTTTCCAGAAGGATATTCTTCTCTGTGTATTTTATTCACACTGCTTCCCAGACCTCTCAATATCTCTTGTTTGGTTTTGTTCTGTTTTCTTTCAGCAAAGAGGAATCAAACAACATCAGACAGAATATTTTACAGTGGTCAACTCCAGGGCAAAACAACCATGACAATCTACATTTTAGAGAAAGCATTATCATCTCCCTCTCTTAGCTCTTGTCTACATCATAAGGGGCATCTCAATGAATTGGGAATTCCTCCTAGCAGAGGTGCATCTCTTACCAGCAAAAGTGATATTTTGCCAATGCATTTTATGCTGACTACATGCATAAAATCTGAAGTTGGAATATAGTTGCTTATATTGCTGGATTTGTCAGGATAAAAATGTCACTAAATGTCATATCTTCTAACTGGCATAGCCATAATGACAAAAATGCTAGTACAGACGTGGTTTTAGTCTCCACTATAGTGATAATAAAACATCTCATTTTTCAATTTCTGACAGAGTCCTGAGAAATTTAAAGCTTGCGCAAGACAGACAAATAGGTATCACAAGAAAATTAATCTCATCAAATGCAGATGTTTACTATGGAGTCTTCCTGTGTCTCAGCTAGTCACCGCAAGCTCTTTTCGTCATGAAAAGGGCATATTTACACTTTAAGACTAGTAACAGTCTTATACTTAAGACTAGTAAAGTCTTATAGTTTAAGACTAGCAAAAATGATGAGTAAAGTAGGTATTTAATATGCAGCAGATGGAGAGTATCAACCATGTCGTACATGCCTAAAGGTAACAGAATGGAGTGCTACTCTACGTAGTTTAGATTTCAATTTAAATTTCATTCAATAGAAAATAATTTATTTTTCCCAGAAAATTCTGTCTCCATTTAGCAGATATTCTAGCAGTTATCTAGATAATTTACTGTCCTCTACCACCACCCTCAATAAAAACTTTTTAAAGATGAAATATGAGATTTTATGTCTTATCTATCCTCTATTCATCCAATTTTGGACAATAGGTCAAAGGTTTGTTGAAACCATAAAAATGAAAGGAAAAAACCACCAGATATTAGCAGACTAAGTTTGAGATGGATGTTAAACTATGTTTGATGGTAATTAGTGATGAATGAACCTTAAAAATTGTGTTCTAATTAAAATAAAAAGTACAACTTGGACACTTATCTGAATGCTTCCACTTATTTTTCTTCAGGTTTAGACACCCCTTTATATCCCTTAACACTGTTTGGCCTGAACTTCAGAGTGTTAAAAACTGCCTCTTTTATGGTATTTCAGTGCTTCTAATCCCTGCAAAGAGGGGGAAAGTAGTTAGCAGATTTATTTTTATTTTTGGGCAAAGGTTGAGAACACTTTTCCCATTCTGTCTTAAAAATAGAAATTCTGACTCAATAGCAGTACAGTGACAATATCTTCCAGGCTGAGTCTCTCCGTTCCCAAGAGCAGACAATATCCCCCCTCTATTACAGTAGCCAGGAAGAATGAACAGAAGTTCCAGTAATAAATATAGACACAGAGACGCCTGGTTTCTTTTCTGCCTCAGAAGCTATCAAGAAAATTTAATCAGGCTTTTCTTTTCCAGTCAATCCACAGATTATTTTAATACTTTCACATTCTGTATTGAAATTCTGTCATCCTCGTCAGTGTTTTTGCCTGATGGCTGCATGCAGTCCTTGCTAAACAATTTGTTACAGTGTTACATTTTCAGAGAGGTCTGTTCACTTACCATCTAATGGTAATGCCATTTTGCAGAGGTCATAAGGAAAGAACATATTCATGATGAGAAAAAATCAAAAGAATGGCAAGACATAATCATGTTTCTATCTCATTCCCTCTGCCTCCCTATCCGTTTGTAGGCAGAGAAAGAATAACTCACACCAAACAGATTTTTACCGTATGTAGAACTAGCCTGGTGTTTTCTTCCCTACACTAAATTATGTAGTGCTTCTGCAGAAAGTGTGTACAAGACCCGAATGTAAATCAGAAAAAGATACAACAATTGTGGAATTACAAGAGAGCCACTTCTCTCTAAAACCACGTTGGTATACGACATGCTAGTGTGCCCACCTTATAGGATCATGGGACTACCGTAGTATCTTAGGTACCAGTGTGTGACAGCAATGAATTGAAAATGCATCCTGACCTTCTTATGAAATAACTGACACAGACTCGAATGAATGTGGCAAAAAAGGAGTGACTTTTTACTTCTAGAGACACAAAGATGCTTTCTACATTAAAATTAATGATCTATCATTAAAAATCAACCTTTCGGTTTTCTGTGCAGCTGTTAAACACAGGCCAATACAAAAATTTATATGCTCTGCACTAGCTTGGGGTGGGTAGGAGAGAGAGAGAAATCCTCCTTATTTCTGAATTGCAATATAAATAGCAGCAGCAAAAGAGAAACACACTACATAAAGTTTTGACAGACTTGACTGATCATTTTAGCTCTTACCTTCTATCTTCTGAACCTCTTTCATTGCTCCCTTGTTTATCATGTGCTTGTTAAACACAAAACAAAAATCACTTGTTGAACTTATTGACAGTTTTTAAATACTGCAATGGCTTTTACTGCCAGTCTTTACTATCACTTAGACGGTACGCAACACTTGCATTACAATCTTATACACAAAACAAACCAAAGTACAAAGACTCAGAAAATCCTTTAGGCCTCTCTGTACCCCTCATCACAAGCCTCTTACAGCTATTTTAAAAATTATGCCAAGATAGCCAGTAGATGTGTGATTTATATCTTAAACAACTCTTCCATGACCTTTTGAATCTATAGGTATTTATGAAGCCTGGAAGGAACAGTGTTAAAATTAAATTTTATTTAGCTGATTGATCTTTTAATGTTACACACTCACTAGAATGGGGTTCCCGTTGGGACTAGGCAGAGAGGAGTGTAACAAAACTGTAAATCACAGTCTCAGCTAATACTTGTAATGCTGTTCTACACCTCTCATAAATAAAGTCTAACACAAACTTACACAAGTGCCACATAACTTACTAATGAGTCATTCACTGGTCTTTCAAGAAATTCATTAGTATTAAGGATTTGACTACCTTCTGCTGCTTTGACTAAACAGTTATTGTAAAAAAGCACTCAGCCTCCTTTCTCACATTACTTATAGACAAAAACTGTTTCTTCCAGTTCATGGGAGAGTTGTGAAATGGAGTGAGAACCTTGCTATGACTTTTGGTGAAATCTAACTCCTCCTGCTTGTTCTGAGCTACTTCTTTTTCTGTTTTCAGGCACGTGAAACCATCTTTTCAACTCCAGTTTCTAACAGATCTGAGATTTGTGAGAGCAAATTATACTTAAACTTTCCCAATGCAAATTTTGTAACTTTAGAAGACCAAAGAGGCCTCTGTCAGCCCAATGGTTTTGAGTGTGCCCTGTAAGGTAGAAGGTAATAGTTCTGTTAAAGAAAAGAATATTTGTCTGTATTGTACACTGATGATGAACAACACTTGAAGTGTCATTCTCAGCTCCAGTTTTCATTAGGAGCTAAAGCAGAATGTTCCTACATGCAAATCCAGATGCATTCCAGTGGGCTTGGGATGTCAGTTCATATTTACAGCCCTCACTTTTAACATCTAAGTTAAGAAAGCTGCGTCTGGATTTATCCTTCTAACTGCAGTACGTAGCCTGGTGCCTACATCAGGAGGCTACTGGGATCAATGAAATTAAAAGAAAAGACAGTCATCTCCAAAGTCAGTCTCACCCACGTATAAAATTTCTCACTCTTTTTTTGTATTTACAATATTTTCATTTTTTAGTATCCACCATTTGTATGGCCTATGTTGCTAAAGTTAACAGAATTGTAGAGATTTGGTACAGTCACAGAATAGCTGAATGTAGTCTAAAATTAAAGTTTTTAATCCATGTGTTTTGAAGACATGACATTATTTATGAAACTGCCAGTGGATGGAGACAAATGTTCTCAGAGTTTTTTTGCAGGAAATCATTTGTTCTCCTAGTCACGCTCACACCAGGAATGTGTGCATATGAGATTGATCCAGCGATTTCTGATACATCACAGCAGGAGCAGTGATCCATATAACCAATTATTCCTGTACCTTTACTGACATAGTGAATCATGTAAGTTTTTTCTTCAGATGATAATTTCATTGCTGTCTTAGTTTGTGCATTTATTTCTTTATTGTTTCCCTTAGCTGAACTTTGTATGGCATGAATTCATTAATGTTAGGTAATGAGGTGGAGATTCAGGCTTATAAAGAAGAATTAACAGAGACAAAATTGCAACTATATTATAGTACCTCCATCTGTTTTACTCTCATAGAAAATTTGCACATTCCCATTTCACTTAAGTGAGATGGTCAAAATAATTGTAAAATCTTTCATTCTTTCCCAGAGATTACAATAAATAAAGATATCATTACTTCTTTGAGACTTGATAACACTTAGTGTAAAACCTGTACTTCTATTCAAGTTTTACAACCTTGTAATTATCACCTTTTTTGATAAATATCACAGTCTAAGCAAAACAAATGGAACATTTTCATTTTGTCAGCTAGGATTAAGGTAATACATATTTAGCACACGAATAGCCCACATAGTGTTGTTTTAAGCAGGACTGAAAACGAGGCACTGCAAAATTCTTAGTCAAACTTAGTCTGAAAGAGCAAAACTGCATGTATGTTTATGAATCAAAACTGGGGTTTGGGACCCAATAAAAATTTTCCTTTCAACTACTTCCAAATTATTCCATTTGAGTTTGGTTGTTCATATTTTCTCCAATTTGCTCATATTGTGAATGACAAAAAAACTGGGAAACCAGAAACCTAGCAAAACTGCTTGAAGGAAATGTGATATTTTGATCCTTTAAATGCTTTTCTTCTGATATAACATTTAGATTTGAGAGTTCCCTTCTTTAAAAATATACTTTCAAAAAATCATCCTCTTCTTTTAAAAAAATTCATAAAATAGTTCACTGACAGGTCTAATTTGGAACTCAGCACTGCACTATGCTTCCTCAGTAGTTATTCCTTTTCCACCTTACTTTTACAAATAAAAACAATGAGCTTGCACTGTTTCTAGCTTCACTTTTAATATGCTATTTTTCATGTTTCTTCCTTGCAATTCTCAGAAGCACTTCCAAAGTTTTTGCTTATTTGATTTTCTAGTTTCCTTAGGCAGAACTTCTCTCTGGTGAAAAGTGTGTTGCCAGCATGCCCACTAATTTCTGCAGGTACTGGATTAGGCCCATATACCGGCTGTGTTTTTCATTTTCTCTGGCAATTCTAAAAGATTTGGGCTGCTTTAAAACATGTAAACCTCTCCATTATGGCAATCTATTCCTGTACCGAACAGTACTTTCATTATACTGGAGACAAAAGTGAAGAAAATATCAGTAACTTAGAGCTAAAATTATTGTCTTTAATCTTTTAAAGAAGATTGTATTTGTAATATCATGTACTTTGGAGTCTACAAAAAAGGAAGAAGGTAAAAAACATCACACAAGCCTTGGTGTTTTAACCGAGATATAACTAGGAGTGAGGAGGTCAACATTTTTTTTTGACTGTGCTGAGCATGTTCAGATACCTAAATGCAGATGCTGAAATATCAGTGATTCAAAGTGAGTCCTGCCCAGTCATGCCACAAAATATGAGTGGCATCCCTGAGTCACTGCCCCTGAGGAATATCTATTCCCTGCCTCAGAAAGACATCAGAGCATCACTTATTCACATTGTCAGAAAATTTAAAGACTTCTAAATTGAAAAACTAAACACCTGATAACTATGGATGGCCTTGCAAACCCTCATCAGATACATTTTAGAGATCTGATTCAAAAACAAGACTTCATCCTGCTTCAGACTAACACAAATAGAAACCTCATTCCTTTTCTGTAGCTGTCAGGAAAAGCTCTTATTAACTATAACGTAATTGAGACCAAATATTTGAAGACTTCACAAGATATGTTTTCTGACTTTGACTGCAGAAGAATGGTAGACAGCAATACTTTATCGCAAAGTGTTTCTTACACTCACTCCAGAGTACTTTTCCACAGCACTTCCAATCCTTGTGGTGACAGATAATCCACAGAGCATCCTCACTTTTCCAGATTATTCTGCATTTTTTCATTAAATACAAAATCAATAATCAATTAATAACAGCAGCAATGAAAAACATTAACTGACTACAGCTTTGCTGATTCTTGCACTGTCTAACAGATGATGCCTCTAGAACTAATGGGAAAATTCTGTTTCTATTGAATAAAAGACGCAAAGAGCCTGGATCTTTAGAAAACTTGAACTAGAAACTCAGGGTCTATGTAATAAAACACACATATCCCCTTCTTGAAGACACTGTTTATAAATAAATAAATGAACAAACAACGCTTAATCTTACTTTGAAGACTTTACATCAGGCTCTAGAGAGAAACCAGGCAGCTTTCCAAAAGAATTTTTACAGTCAGCACACTGAAAGCAGTCTATCAGTAACAAATGGGGAAAAAGCAAATTCAGCTGAATTAAAACTGCCCTAGGAAAAAGGAAGAGAAGACAACAATGATGATTAAGAAGAAAACTGGGCATATGGTCACCTTATTCTACCGCTAAAAAGTTCTAATCAATCACAAGGAATTAACCCAGTTAAAAGAAAAAAGAAATTCCAATGTAAATAAATTTTATAAGCTACGTGCACCTGGGCTGCTAGGAGAGCAGTCAATAAGAAAAGTTAGTTGTTTTCCTAGAGGTCTATGCATTGTCACATCAGCACCTTTTCAAATGAAAGCATGTTTGGGGACTACACAAGAGAGGGGAATAGCAGGGAAGAGTCAATACAAAAATACTGTCATTTTCAAAGTGTCTAAGGTTACCAAGAGGCTGGGGGAAAACTGACTTACCTGATATCAGTGAAAGCTTTAACAGGCACAAGAAAGATAAGTGTCCTGTTCGACGACACTACTCTGGAGTCCCTGAGCAGCTTTTTTAGAGAGCCATCCCCTTCTGAAATGTATACTTTTTCAATAAATCACACCTCACTTGGATGAAATCTCTCAAGAACTGTCCTCCTGATGAGAAAAGGTTACAGGCTTCATATCATCAATAGAAGAAACTGCAGAAATTTTACAAGTCCAGAATTTTTTTAAAAAGGGAGACTACCTTCAAGTCTTCATTCTCCTGGTTATATACTCTCATTCTTCTCTCCTCAGCGCCAGTGCTGTCACATGTAATCACACACAAATTAAGGCTAGCAGAAGAAACGATAAAGGAAACCAAATGCAGAATCTGGTTTCCAACAGGACAGCTTCTACTTTTATTGAAAACAGGCAGAATTTCAGCTTATTTAACTAAAAATAACTCAGAAATGTCTTTAAAAGCTCTATAGATTTACATGCACTCTAGTTTTGCCATCTCTGTAACCCATATAGGGGAATGTGTTGGCAATCACCATTGTTTTCCTTCAGTCTGTCAGTTGGGTTTCTCTCTCATAAAAATGAAGGAATGATGTACACAGGGGTCTCCTCCTGCTCTTAGATGTTATAGAGACACCTGGCCAAAAAGAAGAGCCTTGCATCTGGAGAGACATAGATTAAGTGACCTAAACAGATGTTTCGTGTCGGAGTGGGAACTCGGAACCGGTAGAAACGATACAATCCCAATGTGAGTAAGATCGTTCTGCTTTATTAGTCATCAAAACAGGGTATATATAGCAAAGCA
>Ga0181612_180204_pt1 | contig 10446 bp, 10 predicted proteins | sample HoacroProtozoa21_FD_119630 | JGI IMG/M metagenome (GOLD analysis project Ga0181612, IMG submission 119630) | Hoatzin crop microbial communities from Cojedes, Venezuel. Combined Assembly of Gp0051906, Gp0051904, Gp0051908
CTGCAAAGTGCAAAACCTTGACAGTTCCCAAAAGTGGCCTCCACGATAGACTGCGCTGGCTTCAAAGAGAACATTGCCTTCATTATTGATTAGAAATCATCAAGAATAACTCCTATTTCATCATTTCACCAGCCAATAGTATGCCCCTTGCTGAACTCTGACTGCTTTGAATGGTATCACTTGATGTCTTTGATGCTTGAAATTCGCAATGTCACCAAAGAATCCTCTGCTTCTTACAGGTCAATTTAATTAACCAGGGCTTTGGCTTACAGAGGAACATATTAGGACAAGAGCAGTTTTGCAGAATCGTATTTGATGTAAAAACTCCCTTTTAATTCAGCATTTTTGTTTTTAAACAAGAAAAATCTGGTCAGATGCCTTCTGTCTGAGATGTCTGGAAACTAAATAGAATATTCAGGACATGTAATAAACCTGTTTAAGATGTATTTCCTGACTAATTACCACTCACTCTCATCTGAAAAATACTTCATGAGAGTTTCACATATGGACAATTCTTTCCCCACTTCCCTTCTAAAAACTAGCACAAATTTATCACGAATGAGGTACATATTCAATATAATACCTGATGTGGCATCAAATGTTGGATTTGATATATTTACAATAACCTCTGTGTCCTCCTTAGTAATATCTCCACTGATTACTTGGAGCGTAATGGAACCAATCTGCATTTCATGAACTCCCAATGCTTCAGTGGACACAGGCCTAGAAAACCCTGCAAGGCAAAGAAAAACACCTTAAAACACCTCTCCTATAGTTTGGGGTATTATTCTCTTCCATTGATAGAAATTTCAACGTGTCCTTTTGAGGAATATGCTCTAGATCAGTCTGAGGGACCTAGAGAGTCTCTGCCTTTCTCTTTATTCCATTTCTGAAAGCAGGAAGGCACGGCATTCTTCTCATTTAAATGATGTGAAAGCGAAACCACCTCTGTTCCTGTAAATTCACGCAATATAAATTCACAAAGGACTCCTGGGCTTATCTCCTCTGTCCAGCTCTGTAACAGAGTTTCCTGAACTACCTCTTACAAGAAATGGAGTACCCAGCTTAAGCACTCCCAGTGACGGACGTCCCATCACACTACTTTTCTAAGTTATTTCATATTTACCCTCACAGATATAAAACTGTTCCTTACTTCTAGTCTAAACCTTTCTAATTCACGTTTTACCTGCACACCCTTAACTTCATCTCACCGATACTCACAGCAACTGAGAAGGAAAAGCTGTACTATTATAAATAAGCCTTTGCCGTTGGTGCAGTTCACTCATGTTTTTGCTCCTGTGTCACACTACCGTCAATTAATAAATGGAAAGGAAATTATCCATTCTGTGTATCTCTATATAGGAGATAAAAGCTAAAGAAATATATGCTACTGACGGCTTGTTTGGTAAAGTGATACCAAGTTCTTTTAGCCTTTGAGTATGACAAACTAACGGTTCTCCTACCAGGATATCCTCTTCCATGTGGTCAGACTGGCCTCACTAAGAGATGAGCATGCCCTCAACAAAAGATTCCTCTAAGATTTTTACAAATGGAGTTTAAGAATGCCAGTCCATTAGGAGAAACAAAACCGCTCTGTTTCCTGACAGGTATAAAACCACTTCACAGTATTCACATTCACCCTTGTGTCCCACCAGCTGCCCCTACACAACTTACTTGACCATGGTGCTGCAGCATTGTGACCTTCAGCTACCCTACGTTCCAGTTCAATGCTAAAAGCCTAAGAAGAGAAAAAAGACAGTATTTCAGAGTTTATATACTGAATACTTCTATAATTAACACTCACAGTCACGTAGCGCTTGCTGAGCCATCTGATGCACTTTACAGTCATGTTTAGGTATCATTAACAACAGTGGAAGCCTCAGCGTGGACAGTGCGGTAACAGATACTTGGCTTTGCGTCGCCAGAACTCCTCTGTCAAAAGATGAGTGAGCATCTACAGGTGTTCACAGTGCCAGCAGCGAGGCCAATTTTGTCTGCAGCTGTGCTTGCTGAGAGTTTATATTTCAGAGACACTGAATGAGACACTGGAGAGACATCCCACTGTCACTGGCCCACAGTGCTGAATTATTCCCTTAAGAAAGGGATATAACTAAAATATACTATTAAGGCGTAACTAGAACAGTATGTAACACAGATGGCTTTGCCCCGAGAAGAACTACCTGAATGTTATCCAAATCTTTTGGACTCAAGAGAAAATGAACCTCCTGGAGACTCTTCCGAGCGTGACTACTACTGAACTTGAATACCACATCAAACATTAACTTAGAAACAATGGTTTTAGGAAATCCAAATCCTCCAGTTCCAATAGCTGGGAAAGTGATAGAATTCAGTCCAAGTTCTTCAGTTTTCTTCAAGCAGAAATTGATTATATCTTCTAGGGTCTGTAAAACACAGCAAAGATCCTTTTTAAAAAAAAAATTAAAAAATAAAAAAGCATCATTTATTATTAGTACCACAGAGGCTATGCTGGTATGAGGAAAAAGCTCTGAGTGCATCAAGGCATATTTGAAGTCACTCAAACAGAAGTACACGCAGTTGAGTCATCTAAGCTAACTGTTTTAAAACCTGAAACTTCAGACTAGGATCCCAAACAAATCTGTTCTCAAAATCAATTTTTTTTTTTTTAAATAATTAAAGCGTACCTTCAGGCTCTGTCCTTTTCCTCCATCCCACACAGGAAGCACGGCATGCAGCACAGACTTGCAGGCCAGAGCACATCCACTGGTGCAGAGCACACTCCCTTCATCAGCATCCTGTCCTGCTTCTTCTTGGTCAAACTCTGCTTGGAGTGCTGGGCCAGCCTGTTCCAGCAGGGCTTTGCAAAGGGGCCCCACGCCAAACTTCAGATCTGTGCCAACGCTGTTGACAATAACATCCGTCTGCAACAAAATCACAACAAAAATATCTATAGCCAGACTTCGAGTAAAAACAGGCATCAAGACTAATAACACTACCAAAGCAACGCACAGCATGAAAAACAAGATGCCAACAGAGAAATAGCCTGGTTTTCAGCAAGCTTCTGCGTACTGAGTATTCCTGGACTTGTAGGAAACCTGCAGTAGGCAGGTTCAGAGCCACTGCGAGTACCAACATCACAGGCATCTACGTGTGAACAGGTCATCCACCCATTCACCCAGGCAGAGCTGTGAAGCCCTCAGGGGAGGTAAGGCTGTGACTCGCCTCGTCCGAAGCAGATGCCGATGTCTGGGCAGGTGAAACAAACCCAACCTCTGCAGCCTGCCTCATCCTCTGCAGCCTGCCTCATCCCCTCTCCCCATACCCTGCCTTTCCCACATTTCCTTGTGAAGAACTGCTGCAGTATTGCTCCTTCTTCTCTAGCATCACCACAGTACATAAAATATACATATTGTATAAGGTACACGTAATGTAGAAAGTTGAATGCCCCTTTCCCTCCTTTCACTGAAGTGGGATTGCCTACACCTGAAAAAGCAGCACCTCGTGCACCAAAACAAGGTGAAGGGAGGTGGTTGTGCTCTCATGAAGTAAAACAGGCAGAGCCCTGAAGTCTGGTGTTTGCTTTGCTTTTTCCACTGGAGATGTTTTAATTACAAAGTATTTTAAAAATGTGTCATACTGAGCTTTTTTTACATCTAGTATTGCTCTTTCATTGGAATAGGCTTTCACAGGCATGAAAATGACCACTGAAGCAAATAATATGGAAACAACAGGACAATAATAATACTTTAGGGCGATTTTAAGCTCCCAAAGTATTGGGGAATGCTGAAGAGCAGAGATTCATCAAGATGCACTTTGCATCACTGAAGAAAAAAACACACGGGAAAGAAACTACATCCGAGGTGTAAACTGAGTCTTGATGGTCTAGATGAGTAGTAACTAAACTCTCTGTTAGCAAAAAGAAAAAGCAGCAAATGGAGGAAAAATTAAGTAGAATCAGGTATAGACTTTGCCAAAACAATCTGAGAATGCACTCTTCTATGGGGTCACTCTTCTAGAGCCCAGTAACTTCTTCATAGACTGTGTCTTTAACACATCCAAAGAGAAGGGAACTAAAACAAAAAAAAAATAGGCTGTATACTCACTGTTAGCATGGCTCACAACAGCAACTCAGACAGGTGCTGATTTCCTGTACTATCCAACCAGAATAGCTACAGACCATACAAATGCTTTTAGAAAGTATCTTAGTATTTCCCTTTTAGAAAAAAAGCAAACTGTTTCACACATTGACCTTAGATCTGCAGAACAAATAAAACCTATCTGGGAACACAAGATCCCAATATTCACAGCTGCCCACTAGAAAAAGCCGCAGAGTGACAGATCGCAACCCGAAATCCATCAGTTTTGCAAGCTGGCATCCTTGTTCAGCTAGCACATAGCCACTGTTTCCTTACGTAGCAACTGCCCTGTAAAACAGCATACCCCACCGTCCTTCTTTTTCCATCTAAATTTAAAGAAGATTTTCACATCAAGTTGGAGAGGAACTGGAAAATTAAAGACCTACCGTGGCTTCCTGAATGTTTTTCTCCACCACCCAGATGCAAAGTCCTTCCCTTGTCGTAACCATCTGCAGACCCTTTCCTCTCTTCTGGCCTTCTCTTAGCTTATGGTTTTCCAAGTGTGGCATCACCATTGTCGGGGAGGATGACTTAGCTGTAAACACTTTTTTTACTGTCTCACTCAGAATCTGAACCATTTCTTCCACACCATCCACAAGATGAACCTCCTTCAAGCTGCTGTCCCCCATGGATTCTTCCAAGGTCTCCTTGATGGAGGATACAATTGAATCTGCACATGTCTGCAGTGGGAAGCCAAAAATCCCTCCGCTTATAGCAGGCAGGGCTATGGAACGATAGTTATATGTTTCAGCTAGCTGTAGACTTTTCTTCACTGTCTTTCTTAACAAGTGCACGCACTTGTCTGCTTCATCCTTCCTCCACCGCGGCCCAACAGCATGAATGACGTTCTTGCAGGGGAGCTTCCCAGCGCCCGTGATCACTGCGCACCCGGGCTGCAAACTCCCGTTCTTCCGCACCACCTCGTCACACTCCCGCTGCAGCTCTGGACCGGCCGCTTTTAACAGCGCCTCAGCAAGGCCACCGACGTGTTTTAAGTCTTCATTAGATGCATTTACCACAACATCAACAGGATGTGTGCACAAGTCAGCTTTATAAACTGCTATTACAGTTCCACTTACGGTCACCTCCGCGTAGGGCCTGCCTGTATTACTGTGCTCTTGCTGTTCTTCCAGCTGTTCTTCGGACTGTTCTTCCAGCCTGACTAGACACTTGAAGTCTTGTTTTGCGGTGGCGGCAAAAAAGTGTTCTCGCTCTTTGAAGTACGACTTGGCTCCTGGCTCGCTAATTACCACACGCTTATAATGCAGGCCAGACAGAATTTGCTCAACTAAGGTGACTCCCTTCAACACTTCTCTCCTTGACCCACTCAAGGATATAACTCTACATTTCTTCTGTGTGCTAAAGTCAACTTTCACACCTTTATTCTTTAAGTCACCCCAAACATTGGCCTTCTCTTTCTCAAAAAACATTATGACTGCCATGGGCTTTCCTCCGATGACCTTTTGTATTTGCGTGTTTTCATCTATAAAGTTAAAAAGTTCCTCAAAGGCTTTTGCTACTGCTTGAGAACAACCAGCAATGATGACCTGACTCTCTGCCTGAGTGACTGTTACGGCTTCATTAGAGCAGTTCTGCTTAGTGAGCATCGTCCATTCCTTCTTCTGGAGGACTGACTCATCCTCCAAAGTAATGCTTTTGTAGTCCAGTTCCTTCTTTATTTCTTCTTCTGCTTTTAGGAGATCTTCAGGAGCACTCCCTTTCAAGATGATAGCTCCCATGCTAAGCTCATAAAAGGCACTAATTTGTTTTGACATAAACAGGCTCTGTGACAGGGTTTCATTATCAATATGTTCTAAAAACTGGAAAATATAAGGGTGGACATTAACTGTTTTCTTTGCCATTTTGTGTAGATTATCTAGTATTTCTCCTTTTACTTTATAAGTTTCCTCAGGCACTCCATATAGGTTAATTATCTTCTGCAAATGATCATAAGTTATCTGCAGGTCTGGGAACTCCGTACGAATTTTTTCTTCAAGACCAATACTCTGTAAAATTGCGTATTCCCCTGGACCCATTACCACCATTTCTTCAATTCTTTGCTTTTCTCTTTCAATTTCTCTGGTCGCCTTTTCTATCAGAAACTTCAGTTCCTGTTCAGCATTCAGCACAACTTCTTTTTCACCTACTAGAACAAGTAAATCCTTGGAAATATATGGGAGTATCAGAACTTCATTGTGAGTGAAGCTGTTTCTAATGGCTTCCCACACCTCTGTGCTTATTTTACATTTAATTGCTTTGTACTTCGACATGCTATCTGAAAATGCCGTGGAAACATTATTGTTCCATGTCTTCACCAATCGAGACACTAATCTCTTCTGCTCAGACAAAGTAGCCGAAGGATGCAAAGTAACTTTTGGGTCTGCACAGCCACGTTCAGGCCAAGCCAGCTCACAATTACACTTCGCCATTTCACAACTTATTGCTTCAATTTGCGTATTATTTCTCTGCAAGTAATACCAGATATATGGATCCAGAGGCACTGTAATTGGATCTGGCTTCTTTATTTGCGGCCCTTTCTTTCCATATAGAGCTGTTCCCAGCGAGGTGTAGTAAGGATAGAGCGAGACTGGTGTTTTGTTGAGTGAATGCTGCTTTGCCAAGATATTGGTTACATCTAAAATGAACAAACAAAAACCCCAACAATTAATGCTAGCACTTAAAGCCAAAGATTTTGTGGACTTTTTTTTTTTTGTAACTTTTTAAACTGTTTTCTACATAATTATGTTTGTTATAGAATATTTTCACAATAATTTTCCCCCCTTCCCAGATAGATATAATTCCAAATTATTGACAAGTTACTGATTTTAAACACCAAAAAAGAAGTTAAAGAGAACCAGGTAAGAACCAACACTGTCCACCTCCAGAAGGAGGTGTGTACAGCCATGTCTCTGGCCCAACTTCTGTTATATGCTGTACTTGAACACCCAACTCAGTAGCTGCCTGGGCTGTTACTCAGCAGTATCAAACCACAGCTCCTCCGTCTCCCTCAAAAAGAGCATCTGTTTTCTTCGACTTCCCTTCAGCTCTCCCCTTAGCTGCAATGCCTCCAGCTTCCCCCTTGTCCTCCACCTTCCACAGATGCTGATGTGTCTGCCGCTGGCTGGACAAGCCACAGCACCTCCTCTCTGGCCAAACAGCTGTCCAAAAAAATGTCCTCAGACGAGCCAGACAGCACACACTGCCACGGGACAGCTGGTGGTGACGGTGCAGGGGGAGAAGTCTCCTGCACTCCGTGGGGCTGTGCTTTCTCTATTGAACACCAACTGTAACCCGAATTCTCTAAGGATCAAGGCCTGGGTGAAATACACTGTGCATAAAAAGGAGAAAATTCTATGCCTCATGCCCAGCTGGTGAAAACTTGAGCTTGCACTCCAGTTAGCAGAGACCTGCTGACAAAGCACCAGATCTGGTGTTCTACTAGGGCAAAGTAGCCATTTCTCTAGAAAATCCACATTTTGATCTTTAAGTGAAAAGACCTTGGAGAAATAAAGGCTTCATATTTCTGCATTACCTCTATGGTCACTGAATGTAATGATAGCTGCATCTTCATCAGGCAGCTGCTGAACATCCACCACTTGCGCACCTCCGTTCTTCTTGTTTTCAAAGTAGACGGCTATGAAGTCACTGGGCGTGTTAGGCGGTATATTTTCAGCCCTAACGCTTCTTGTTAGCTCGAGGCACCGTGCAGTAATATTTTGTTGCTTTGCTCTGTGGTTTCGATTAAGCATTTCAGCAAATTCCCCTGCAGCTAGAAAGAGAAGGGAGCAGAAAAAAGAAAAAAGAAAAAAACAAACCAAAACTACACACCAAGCTCAAACTAGTAGCTTGCTTTTCTCCTGTGATGTTAGCAGACTGTCACCATGTGCCTTGACCAAAGCACTGAATTACAAAGCATCTGCCAGCTCGGAGGTGCCCACAAAGCTACTTCTTCCCACGTGCTCAGTATCTGTCACCTAGTATTCACCATATGGTTGATCACAATTGTTGGCTGTAACTACCACAGCCAGAATTCGTCACTAGTTTTCCTACTGAGTAGCACTGGGTCTCCTTAACCCAAAAATAAAATAAGATCAGGTTCATTTTTGGGCTATGGCTTTATACACCACTAGTTAGACATAAGTCAACAGTTCAAATTTGGATTCTTTCAGTTTAGGATAAATACATTCTATTTCTGGCTATTTCCTCCCCCGTTATCATCATGGTAGAAGATAGTCAAGTCACTTTTATGTCTGTCAGGCAAACACACAATTCAGTTTTTAAAGGATCTACTTATTTCCTAAAGGCTGCACCACAATACGAGAGGCAAATAACTTCCGACTTCTAAAGCAGAAAACCCTACGCCTTCTCAGAGACTAAAAACTTCTTTGGTTTAGTTATACCACTGACTAATCCCTTCACAACTTTAAGATTTCTGAGCAACTTCATTCTTACATATTACCAGTGATACAACTATTCCCCTGAAGTTGATTCAAAGCGGCACATAACTTGTTTTCACCACATTCCACCTTCTAAAGAGATTTACAATTTTTCCACACAGAACACAGAATTATCTCTTCTTTCCTGTCCCATTTCCTCACCTAAAATCACCTTGTGCCTAAAAGGACTCAAGCGCAGCAGCACTCAAAGAAGTCTGGAACCAGTTCACCACTGTCAGTTTAATTCAGTCCTCCTGGTAACGCAGCGCTGTTATCTCTATGACATCTGCTTGTTATAGGAAAAAATAACTAGCTGAAATACAAGAAGAGTTGCTGTTCTGTGTTCTGGTACACTATTCACATATAGATATATCTATAAATATATTCCTAATGCTAACCTCCTTAGCGTTAGTGGCTGACCTCACTCAAGCCTTAGCGCTCACGCTGTGAATCTGCCACCTGAATACTGTGGACTCTCACTGAACCCTGCCAAAGGCCCCAAGGATTCGGTTACAGCTAGAAGACAAGGAAGTTAAGTCATCCATTGACAGCAGCAATCTGAAGAGAGGGGAAGAATCTTCAGCCTGCCCAGAGATAACAGAGGGCCCCAAGGAGGGACACAAGCCCCCAGACCTAAACAAGACCATTGGATCAGCTGCTGCTTGGACACAACGTGGAGAACTTGTGTGGGGCAGGGAACTTCGATTGTAAGGGTCTAACTGCCCAGGGATTTCTTTGCTCGGGGTCCCTCTCCAGAGGCACCCAGCTCAAGCTGTTTTACACCACTGTACCACTTAATAAGCTCATCTGGCATACGTCATGTTGGAGACTCTGCTTCGGGAAACCTTGGGTCAAGTCTGAAGGATGAGGAAGCGCCTGAGAGTGCATGTGTGTGTATGTGAGGAGTCAAAAAGGGACACCCATCGGCTCACTGCAGTCGCCCGCTGCGAAGGGACTCCGGTCCCAGCAGTTAAAGTCTGGGGTGGTGCGTTCATGACTCCTGGAATAGTGTGTGAACGCTCAGGCAGCAGCTTCGCCCTTAACAAGCTATGGCACTGGCTTGCACTGTGTCTGAATCTGGTCTTCTCATACCACTTACTGTTGCTCGTGTCCTGGGGTGGAATTTGTTAAAAATATCAACCATAAATTTTGGCAGGAACGAGAAAGTCCCCTCCACCTCTCACTAGTGAGAAGTAGGAGAAGACATTTCTCCATCACCTGGAAAATGCCTTTGTCATCAACCACTAATAAGGCAGAAGAGAAAGTGTATGGTATCGAAAAAAAGAGAAAAACCACAGAGGGCATGCAGTACCTTAACAACTAGTTGGTACTGCAGCATCAGGGAAAGCACACAGGATTAAATCCATGCTTCACATAACCGACAGCTGCCACTCTGCAGAAGGACAGCTGGACTTGCCTCAGCATCCCAGGGTCTGTCCAGTCCAGGATCCTGTCTCCAGCAATGCCCACAGCAGCTGTCTAGAGAACAGCTGAAAGAAGATGCTGCATCCCTAACCCTCTCCCAGGCTCCAACTATTTTTTAGTACAGTAGATTTCCTAAGCCTGATGCAGTATACTTAACCTTAAAAAGCTCTGTTCCACGTACTTGTTCAGTTTTCCCTCAAATCCACACACACTTACGACATGTCACACCTTTTGGCAAGGAGAGTCTTTATCACGGACCTGTTCTAAGACCGAGTACACCCTTTTGTTGCTTGTATAAAGTTACAGTTTTAGTCCTACCTGTTCCATTTACTATTCGAATCAGAGCTAGCCCTCTTCTGACTTACACCGGCCTCTATACCTTACAAAGCTATGTCATTAACTTTAGTAGAGTAAATCCTCATTTAAAATGACGCAATATCAGATTAAACCTTAAACCTAGGACAGAAAAC
>Ga0181612_110547_pt1 | contig 10445 bp, 10 predicted proteins | sample HoacroProtozoa21_FD_119630 | JGI IMG/M metagenome (GOLD analysis project Ga0181612, IMG submission 119630) | Hoatzin crop microbial communities from Cojedes, Venezuel. Combined Assembly of Gp0051906, Gp0051904, Gp0051908
ATTTTTTGTAGCTAACAGCTACAGATTTTGAGGGAAACAGCTACATTTGAAAATTTGTAGCTGTTTCAATTGAATTTTGTAGCTAACAGCTACAAAATTCGGGGTCGATAGCTACACTCGAAGAGTCCGGCTTGCCGACACTCTAAGAGTCCCGCTTGCCGACACTCGAAGAGTCCCGCTTGCGGACAAACGGAAATAGGGCCAAGGGGAATCCACGCCAACAGCGCTCAGCCGCCCCGAACCTCCATTGACACATTAAGAATAATTCCGAACGAGATAAAATTAACCAGCATGGCTGTTCCGCCGAGACTTATGAACGGCAGCGGGATACCTGTAATCGGGAGAAGTCCGACTGACATGCCCATATTTTCGATATAGTGGAAAGCGAAGGATGCGGCGAGGCCGACGACCATGTACGAGTATGCGGCGCGCGAGGCGTGAGAGGCGACGTACATGCAGCGGCACAGGAAGAAGAACGCGAGCAGAATGACCGCTGTCGTTCCGATAAAACCAAGATGCTCCGAGATTGCAGAGAAAATAAAGTCGCTCTCCTTAACCGGTACGCTGACGTAAATTCCTGTGTTGTTGCCGGACAGGCCGCCCGATGCGATTGCCGCCTTGGACTGGACGAGGTTGTACTCGGCCTCCGGATCCGTGCCTTCGAACACGAGTGAGAGAATTCTCTTCTTCTGGTAGTCCTCGAGGTAGAAATTCCACATGAACGGCACACCGATTACGATGACCGCCGACGCCGCGAGCAGGTAGTACCTGTACTTAAGACCCCACACGAAGAAAATGCACACGAACGAGAAAACGATAACCATCGCGGTACCGAAGTCGGGCTGACTTAAAATCAGGAGCATCGGAGGCGCATACGTCAGAGCCAGCAGGCCGAAGCCTTTGAGGACGCTCACCTGCTTTTCGTGGATGCGCTCGAAAATATCCGCGGCGGCCATAGTCAGTCCTATCTTAGCAAGCTCGGACGGCTGGAAGTTACCGATTACCGGGAGGTTGAGCCAGGAGCCCGCACCCCAGGTGTAAGTTAAGTCGTAGCCGTCGATAGGAACCAATATCAAAAGAAAAAGCGAGACGCCGTATACGGCCCAGCCGAACACGCGAAGAATCTGCGTGTCCATGAAGCAAAGAACTACCGCTATCGCGAAGCCCAGAACTGCCGCAGCCGCCTGACGGTAAAGGTTGCCCGGATATGCCGCGTAGCCGTCGGATAAAACTTTGTTGAGAACGTAAATGCCGATAATCGTCAGAAGCAGAATCGGTACTACCAGATAGTAGTCCACCTGCCTGAAATACTGCGTATTGCGCAGTTTCTCGATACCGGACTTGCCGGGCATTTATCCCTCCTGCTCCTCTTCGCCGTTGCTGTCGCCGGCAGTGCTGTCGTCTTCTTCGATTTCATCCTCGGCAGCCTCTTCCTCCGCTTCATCAATCGCGGCCTCGACCTCAGAGTCGTGATCAGCGTCAGCATCAAAATCACCGGCAGAATCAGCATCCGCGTCGGCTTCTGCAGCCCCTTCAGACCCAGCCTTCTCTTCAGCATAAAGTCTTTCCGGAAACGGCAGTCTTGACCAATTATTAACGTGTGATACGAGAAGCATGATAAGTCCCGCGAACACAAGAATCAAAGACAAAAGCTGCGAGATTCTGATACTCGTCGAGGCAAGATATAAAGAATCCGTACGCAGACCCTCAATCAAGAATCTTACCGTGCCGTAAACAATCATATAAACGCTCAAAGTATCGTATCTGTGCTTGCTCGCAGATCTTACCGCAAGAAGGATAAAGAACAACGCGAGGTTGCAGACCGACTCATAGAGGAAAGTCGGATGAACCGGCATGGAAGGATCGAGTCCGTCGCAGTACTTCACGAGGTAGTTGTAAATCTTATCCGAAGTCATTGCCCACGGCAGAGAGGACGTCGTTCCGAACGCCTCCTGATTAAAGAAATTTCCCCACCTTCCGATGGCTTGGCCCAGGGGCACATAAACTATGCAGTAATCAACGCAGGATGAGAACGGAATTTTGCGAATCTTCGTCATGATAAAAAGTCCGAGGAGTGCGCCGATGATTCCGCCGTAAACCGCAAGACCGCCGGACCTCGTATCAAAAATCCGCGTTAAATCCTGCGAGTAGTAATCCCACTCGCAAAAGACGTAATAAAGTCGCGCACCGATAAGCGCGCACGGCAACGAGACCAACATAATGTCATAAATCAAACCCTCGGGGAAGTTATTCTTCTTCGCGGATTTAACCGCCAGAAAGCCGCACAGCAAAAGCGCACATGCGATGATAATTCCGTACCAGTAAATCTCGAAACTTCCGACCGTAAACGCGACCGGATCCACATCAACCGTAATTCCTATATAGGGAAAACGAATCACATCAAATTCCATAAAGTCTCTCCTTAATTTACGGACAAATTATACCGCTGTTAATCAGATATGTCTTTGCCTGCACCTTATTTGCCTCAATCTCGCCCGTAAGCTCTTCCAGTGAATCAAACTTCTTCTCGGGTCTTATAAAATCCAGGAGCTCGACCGTAATTCTCGCCCCGTAAATATCATCATCAAAATCGAAAATATTGCTCTCACATATCGCAGTCGTCAAATCTCCCACAGTCGGGCGAAGACCGATGTTGCTCATGCCGTAAAACACACTCTTCCCTATCTTTATCCGCGACACATAAACGCCGAATCTTGCCTTGAATTTATCCCCTGCAATCTCGATGTTCGCGGTCGGAAAACCCATCGTTCTTCCAAGCTTATTTCCCGGAACAACCATCCCCGAATACGAAAAAGGCCTGCCCGAACAAAGAGACGCATAAAGCCCCGCATCGCCTTCCTCCAACGCCTCCTTAAGCCACGTCGAAGAAATTCTTCTGCCCGTGTCCCCGAAGTTCATATCATCGAAGATTTCACACTCTATCGCATTCTCTTCACAAAATTTACGAAGAGCACTAACGTCCCCCTTGGCCTTCGCCCCGAACCGGTAATCACTTCCGGCAAACACAAACCCGGACGACAACTTCATCCTTATAATCGTACTCAGGAAATCTTCGCTTTCCATATCAGAAATCTCAGAAAAGTCCAAAACCAGCAGCTCATCAACACCAAAAGACGACAAAATTTCACGCCTCTCTTCAATCGTTGTAAGGCAGCCCCTTTGGTCTCTGTCAAAATTTATAAACGTCATAACGGTCGACTTAATACCGTTCAAAGCAGCGGTCTTCACGCACTTTCTTATGATGGCTTCGTGACCCGTATGGATGCCGTCAAAGAAACCCAGCGCGACCGCCCTGCTTTGGTGCGAATACGGCAGTGTATCAAGATAGTAAACCGTGGTCTTCTCAGTCAACTGCAAGCATCCTCTCTATTCTCATAATTTCACCTTCTCGGTACAGCACCGCGATGAGTTCATCGCCCTCGAAAGCCGCGACACGAAGCCCTTCATCAAGCTCACCGAACGCGCCGGAAGATATCTTCTTTCCAAGCTTCACGTCAGCCGTCTGCCGCAAATTCAAATCAATCCTCTTCATCCCGTCAAGCGCCTTCTCGCGAGGGGTCACAAACGAATAATCACCGCGACCCGCCATATCACTCAGCGCTTCTTCCGTATAAGCGTCATCAACTGCAAACGGCCCGCACTTCGTTCTCCGAAGCTCCTTCGCGAACGCGTGAAACCCGGTCATCTCGCCGCAGCTGTCACACAAGGATCTTATATATGTGCCCTTCGAACACTCGACATCAAATGTCACTTCAATCTGCCCGTCCGCATACTTCATATCACAGATATCAAGCGAATAAATCTTCACGGGGTGGCTCTTAAGCTCAACCTCAACGCCCTGCCTTGCGAGCTCGTATGCTTTTCGGCCGTTAATCTTCTTGGCTGAATACAAAGGCGGCGTCTGCGACGTAATCTCCTTAAGCTGCGCGAAGGCCTCCCTGATGGCATCAAACTCGGCCCCGGTCCCGTGAAGAACACACTGCGCCGTAACAACGCCTTCGGTATCCATGGTATCCGTCCTCTTCCCGAAAACCGCCACACACCGGTAGCCCTTATCGTAGTCGTCGGTGTAGCGCATAACTTTAAGTGCCCTGCCCGTGAACACCGGCAAAAGGCCCGTTGCGAAAGGATCGAGCGTTCCGCTGTGGCCGACTTTACGGGTATTCATCAGTTTCTTGATAAAGTTATCCGAAGCCATGGAGGTGATACCCTCCTTCTTGTCGAGAAGAATAATCCCCTCCGGGATCATAAAAGCTCTCCGGCCTTCGTAATAATCTCTTCGGCGAGCTCGTGGATGTCTCTTCCCGAGGCTGTAAAACCTGCAGCGTGCTTATGTCCGCCGCCGCCGTAATTAGATGCGAATGCTGCGCAGTCAAACTCGGACTTCGACCTTAAGTTGCCTCTTATAAGTCCGCCTCCGGTTTCTCTTAAAACGCAGGCAAAATCAACGCCCTTAACATCTCTTAACCGGGATACCACCTCCGCGATATCATCGGTTCCCGCACCGCACTCTTCGAACATATCGGAAGTTACTACGGTAATCGCAAGCCTTCCGCCATACTCGAATCTTGCTTTAAGACACGACAGGCCCGAGATCTTAAGTTCGGCCTGCGTCTTCATGTCAAAGAGGTTGTAGCAAACCTCCGTTATATCGCCTCCGAGCTGCATCAAAAGCCCAGCCGTCTCAAGCGTCTCGGGCTTCGTATTGGTATATGTAAATCTTCCTGTGTCGGTCACAACGCCCGCCATCAGGCAGCACGCCGTTCTCTTGTCGATAACCTCGGAAAGTTCGACTCCCATAAGATTTGCAAGCTTAATAGCGACATAAAAAACCATCTCGCACGCAGACGACGCACCGGGATCAATCCACTTGATAGGGCTTCGAAGATTTGTCACTTCGTGGTGATCGATATCAAACGCCTCTTCAAAAGAGTCGAACAAATCGCTGTTCGGGCCCATACGATGACCTTCGGAGCAGTCAACCGAGAACGCACTCGAGCAGAAGCTTCCGTCAATCTTCATATCGGTCTTCAAAAAATCATCGGGAGGATAAAAGAGCAAATCTTCAACTCCCAGGAAACTCATGTTGTCAGGCAAAAGCTCGGGCATAGCAACCCACGCGCGGGCACCTAAGTTTCTGAATATTCCCGCGAGCGCGCAAGACGAACCTATGCAGTCTCCGTCAACGCTTTTATGAGGAAATATCAGGATTGTCTCACCCGCCGCCTTAAGCTCGCGGGCTTTGGCCTCAATCAGGCCTGCAAGTCTTCCTGCTCCTTCTTCATATCGCTCTTTCACGACTGTCCTCCGGAAAGCTCCTGTCTCTTCTTCTCATCGTCGGCCAGAGCCTTATCGATGAGTTTATCCATGCGCTCAGCCTCATCGAGCGTGTTGTCGGGCTTGAAGTGAAGCTCTGGGGCAAGCCTTAAATTAATTCGCTTGCACATCTCGTAGCGGATAAAACCCTTCGCGCCTTCAATCGCATCGAGAGCCTGCTTCTTGCTTTCCTCATCCCCGAAAACGGAGATGAAGATTGTCGCGTGAGATAAGTCACGTGTCATCTTAACGGACGTAACCGTGGTGAGGAAAGGTACGCGAGGATCCTTAAGCTCATTGCTGATGATATCCTGCATCACCTTTCTCATCTCATCGCCGACAATTTCCGCTCTGTTTCTTCTCATCAGGAAACAACCTCACGATCCTCGAAAGCCTCGATTACATCGCCGATCTTGATGTCGTTATAGTTCTCGACAGTAAGACCGCACTCGAAGCCGGACTGTACTTCCTTAACGGCATCCTTAAGTCTCTGGAGAGAACCGAGCTTACCTGTGTAGATAACGATGTCGTTTCTCAGGACTCTTACGCCGCAGTTTCTTGTAAGCTTACCGTCTGTGACGTAAGATCCTCCGATGGTTCCGACACCGCTGACTTTGAACAGCTCACGAATCTCGGCATGTCCGAGGACAACCTCTTCGTATGTGGGTTCGAGCATACCCTTCATAGCATTCTCGATATCCTCTGTGGCCTTGTAGATGACGTTATAAAGTCTGATGTCAACGCCCGCTTCCTTGGCCTTCTCTGTAATGATGGCGTTCGGGCGGACATTAAATCCGATGATGATGGCGTTCGATACATCCGCGAGTGTAACGTCGGACTCATTGATTGCACCGACCGCACCATGGATAACCTTAACACGCACCTCGTCGTTCGAGAGCTTCTCAAGGGACTGTGTAACAGCCTCGACGGAGCCCTGGATATCAGCCTTGATAATGAGGTTAAGATCTTTGACATTACCCTCTGCCATCTGGGCAGCGAGATTTTCTAGGCTCATGCGAGAGCTCTTTCTCATGTGCTCCTCACGCTGCTTGATCTTTCTCTTCTCAACGAGCTGTCTTGCCATCTTCTCGTCCTTGACGGCGTACAGCGACTCACCCGCGGAAGGAACCTCAGGCAGACCCAGAATCTCGACAGGGATGGAAGGTCCGGCCTTCTTAATCGCAGCACCCTTGTCGTCGTACATAGCTCTGATGTTACCGATCATCGCACCGCAGACAACAGCGTCGCCCTGCTTAAGCGTTCCTCTCTGAACGAGAACGGTCGCAACAGGACCTCTGTTCTTGTCGAGCTGAGCCTCGATAACAACACCCTTTGCCTGTCTCTTGGGATCGGCCTTGAGCTCGAGGACATCAGCTACGAGGATAACGCTCTCGAGGAGGTCATCGATACCCGTGCCCTGCTTAGCCCCTAATAACTTAATTAACTTATACTGTAAATTATCAATATCCTGGAACTCATCTACCAAAATATAACTAAAGCGACGCTGCCACTTTTCCAAGACTTCATCAAACTTCTTAAACATTCTTACGGTCCAAAGAATTAAATCATCAAAGTCTAAAGCATATAATTCTTTTTGTCTATTTAAATAATAAGCATATACATTAGCTTTATCTATATCATCACGACTCTGACCAGCAATCTTCTTAGCGGCATCAGCACTCACTTCAAAGGTCTTATTATTAGAAATATAGTTAATATAATCATTAGGAGAAAGGGAATTATTTTCAATTCCTAATTGTTTACAAGCCTGTTTAACCACACTCTTTTGGTCATCACTATCCATGATTGTAAAGTTACGTGGATAACCCATCGTTAGAATATCTTCACGAAGAATTCTTACGCAAAGAGAGTGAATCGTACTAATCATCGGGGTACCCTCATCACTATCTAACATATCCCCAATTCTCTTTTTCATTTCATTAGCTGCCTTATTCGTAAAAGTAATCGCTAAGATTTTACGAGCTAAGACATCTCTATCCTCAATTAAGTGCACAATACGCATCGTTAAAACACGGGTCTTTCCAGAACCCGCACCCGCTATAATACGCAAATATTTATCATCAGCTAACACTGCATCTTTTTGATTAACATTCAATATACTAGTATCTATCATTTATAAACTCCATTTAAGCTAAAATAGTTTATCACATAAAACGAACATATACATTATACCATCTCATGATATAATGCTAGCGAGGTATTAAGAAAATGTTATTAAAAGCAGACACTTGGAAAGACTATGTCTTATTAGATGCCGGAAATGGCGAAAAATTAGAACAATGGAAGGGTATCACTCTTCGCCGACCAGACCCTCAAGCAATCTGGCCAGCCAATCAAAATAAAGCTTGGAAAGATGTCGATGCTATCTATCACCGTTCCAATAAAGGTGGAGGAAGCTGGGAATACAAACAACAACTACCAGAGTCATGGACGGTTGATTATAAGAATTTAACTTTTAAAGTAAGTCCAACAGGATTTAAGCACACCGGGCTTTTCCCTGAACAAGCTGTTAACTGGGATTGGATGTCAAAGTTAATCTCAGAACACAAAGATGAAGAAATTCGCGTTCTTAACTTATTTGCGTATACAGGTGGAGCTACCATGGCTTGTAGTAAAGCTGGGGCTGCTGAAGTCGTACACGTTGATGCATCTAAGGGTATGGTTCAATGGGCCAAGGAAAATCGTGATTTATCTCATCTTCAGGAAAATAGAATTCGTTTTATCGTTGATGATTGTTTAAAGTTTGTGGAGCGTGAAAAGCGTCGTGGTCATACGTATCATGGTATCCTTATGGATCCTCCTAGTTATGGTCGTGGTCCAAATGGCGAAATGTGGAAGTTTGAAAAGGAAATCATCAAGTTAATTTCCGCTACCATGGAAATCTTAGATGATAATGCCTTATTCTTCTTAATCAATAGTTATACTACTGGTTTTTCATCTACCGTATTAGATAATATTATGAAGACAATGATTCTTCCTAAGCATCCTGATGGTAAGATTACAACTGGTGAGATTGCTATTCCTATGAAAAATAGAGACCTTCTACTTCCTTGCGGAATATATGGTCGTTGGGAAAGACAATAGTAAATACTATTGTCTTTTTTAATGGTATAATTTACATATGAAAAATGAAGTTAAATTAAATATATTATATGAAGATAATCATGTGCTATGTGTAGAAAAGCCATGTAATATACCCGTTCAAGAAGATGATTCTCATGATGAAGATCTTCTTTCTATTTGTAAACAATATTTAAAAGAAAAATATAACAAGCCTGGTAACGTTTATTGTGGTCTAGTACATCGATTAGACCGACCAGTTGGCGGAGTTATGGTCTTTGCGAAGACTTCCAAAGGAGCTTCTCGTTTAAGTGATTCCGTTAGAACACATAAACTAGAAAAAGAATACTTAGCTATCTTAGATGGTGTACCAAATAAGAAGAGTGATACTTTAGTTGATTATTTAGTTAAAGACCAAAAAAGAAATATGGTCACGACGACAACTCCTGATAAAGGTAAGAAATGTATTCTACACTATGACACAATTGCGACGATTAACAATCAAACCCTCGTTCACATCAAATTAGAAACGGGTCGTTCCCATCAGATTAGAGTCCAATTCGCATCTCGCAATTTACCACTCGTACATGATCAACGCTACAACAAGCACACAACTAAGGGACAAATAGCACTATATGCTTATCGCTTAACCTTCCCTCATCCAACTCTCAAAACCCCAATTACGGTAACTCACCGTCCACCACTTCACAATCCATGGACAACTTTCGAGGACTATTATGAGTAAACCAAAAAGACATATTAGAAAATCGCTACTCATTATTATTTGTGTAGCATTATTAATACTATTAGGATGTTTCTTAATTCCAACGATGCTCACAAAAAATAAGCTCAAACAATTGGGATATGATAAAGCATCCATTAATAAAATCTTAGAATTAAATATTCAAGACCAAATCATTAGTCGTAACTATTATTCAGATTACTTAGCTCAATCCATTAAAGATGGTTCCATCAATGTGGATTATTTATTCCTATATACTATTATTCCAAGTGATAGAACCTTAAGTGATTCTGACTTTGTCTTATACAATCGTTTATGTGAACTAGGATATGAAAATGATCAGATTAAGAATCTTTATTCCCAATTAGAATTTTATGAAATAACTCCCTTATTAGTCTTTGATTATCAATGGGATGAAAGTGATTATATTGCGGATTGTATAAATAATCGCGATAGTAATAGTCTAGGTAGCTTTACGCTTACTTCTTCTTATATGACTAAATATAAGAATGAAAACTTAACTTATTATCGAGATAATAATACCTTAGTTAACTATAATTATTACTTACCAAGTGATTATGAACCGAGTAACTTAGTAGAGATTAGTACGATGTATGCGGCTAGTGGTCAACAATTAGTTCAAGAAGCCGCTGATAATTATATTGAAATGTCATTAGCGGCAATGAATAATAAGACACCATTCTTTATTTCATCATCCTATAGATCATATGCTGATCAAGAAGCCTCTTATAAACAAATGGCAAATAATGTTGGGGATAATAACGTTGATAAATATGCGATGCGTGCTGGACACTCAGAGCATCAAACCGGATTGTGTGTTAACGTATCCGCTACATATGAAAGTAATAGTGATTTTACTAATACAAATGTATATGCTTGGATTAGAGCTAATTGTACAAATTATGGATTTATTATGCGTTATCCTATAGAAAAGAGTTCTATTACATCCGTTGATGATGAACCAGGTCATTTACGATATGTTGGTAAAGAACTAGCTAATAAGATTAAAGAAAGTGGTCTTACTTTTGATGAATACTATGGACTATATTTAAAGCCATGGAATGAAAGTAAATATGTGCCAAGTGATAGTCTTTGTACATCAACAAATTGTACACAAATAGTTATGGAAAATTAAAAAGTGGTTATATACTGTAGTGAACCCCTAAAGTTGGACAATAAACTTTAGGGGTTTTTATTATGAAATTTACATATGAACAAAAAGTAGAAATATATAACAGATGGAAATACAAATATGAATCAATAA
>Ga0181612_160247_pt1 | contig 10445 bp, 12 predicted proteins | sample HoacroProtozoa21_FD_119630 | JGI IMG/M metagenome (GOLD analysis project Ga0181612, IMG submission 119630) | Hoatzin crop microbial communities from Cojedes, Venezuel. Combined Assembly of Gp0051906, Gp0051904, Gp0051908
ACACTTCTTCATGGACGCACAAAACGACGAGGGGGTTTTGCGCCGTCCACGGGGGGGCGCCCGCCCCCCTCCCCCCCCCCCCCCCCCCAGCAAATTGTCTCTCACTACATATGTAGCCCAGGCCTTCCAGTCTGGTACGTGCACGTGCAGTGAGTTAGACCATGCCTCTTTGTCCAATCAATAGATGCAGTCACCATGACAGGATTCGCAGTTGTGTTTGATCAGTTGGTGAGTGAGCTGATAAGATACCTGCTCCTCCATCTGTTCTCCCTTTGCTCAGTGCTTCTCAGTGGTGCAGCGTGGATGCACACGTGTTTCTTTGCATCATTCTCTCCCCGCATATATCTCTGTGTTTTTGTTGTCATACTTCACTCACAAATGAGTGATGCTTTGCAGCCTCTTCCCAGTTGGCACCAGATCAAATTCTAGCTTTTTGCAAGGTAGTGAAAGTGGCATAGCAGATCTGTCTGATCAGGCTTGCCCAGTGGCCACGTTATCCTATACGCTTGGCAAGAAAGGAGCTTAAAGCCAGGGTGAGAAAGAGATTCCTCTCTAAAGATCAGCTAAGAGTCGGGTGGGATTTCAGCCATCCGACTCTGACATTCAAGCAGGGCACGTGGGCACCCCCTGTCCCTCTCCTGCTCTGCAGCGTGAACTGGGAGGGACCGCAGGGGACTGGGAAGGGGGAGCCGAGCTGAAGCAGGAAGTATTCAAATGTATTTCATTTCAGGGTGACCTTTAACAGGTGTGGATTTACTGATGGGGAGGGGAGAGGGAAGTAAGCGAGGGATTAAGGGGACTTTACCCTCCATCTACTTTAAGCACCAGCTTGCACAGCATTCCAGCACTGTGAGATGCAATTTGTGGCTCTGTGGCATTATATCTTCTGCCTCCCTCGGTTCTGCTCGGGGTCGTGGCTGCCCCTGGTCTTTAGCAGTGCTGGGGATTCGATAGATGGGATACTTCCCGTGGAGACAAGGCATGCTGTACTGCCAGGTGTCTCAGATACGAACCTGGGGTGCGAGGTGGGGAGAGCAATCACCCCCTTGTCTGCAAGAGCTGGCATTTAACCCACAGTGGAAGCGCACAGTTCAGGCAAACCCAAGGTGTGTAGTACATTCGCTGGGTGACTTTGCCTGGAGAGCTTCTCCTCCTGTCCTAGCGCTGCCGCATGCTGTTGAACAGCTGCTTTCCTCTAACCCAGTGTCTGCTGCAGTTCGGTGATGGATTAAGAGCAACTCTCCATTTTCCTTATCCCTCTCCGAGGGGAGCTGTAAAGTTTAATTAATTACATTTTGTAAAACATGATGAGATTCTTGGATGATAAATGCTACACAAATGTAGAGTATTTTTTAATGAGCACTGTATGACGGCTGCAGCAAAATGCTTGTTTAATCAAAGCGATCTGAGCTGCAAAAAATCGTCACCCTGCTGCTATCAAACAGAAATGTTGCCAAGCACTCTGTCTTTCATGAGCTATTTGATTTGAGGGTCCCAAGGCGTTTTTCAAAACTTTAACAAAATAAGAATGCAAGGACTGTATGTATAGCTCTGTATATTATAGCTCTTTCCCTTCATGTGTGCAGTCTAGGTTATATAACGATACCACTTCACAATAGGGAAGGCAAAGATCAGTTAACAGCGTGGTTTGATGTCATGGCTGTGTGGCGTGGGTATGTATACCTGCTCTAGCTTTGCCTGGCTGTGACAGGCACCAGAGTTCTGGCACCCTGTATTTTGTGTTTTACAAGTTTCCCGCAGCTGTGGGTATGTGAAATCAGCCTGGATGCAGCTTCTCTGGCACTCCCTCCTAAGCAAACAAGGTTAAAATGAAATCTGGGAATGCCTGTCTTTGTTGTACACTGCAGTGTAAGCTTACCCACAGAACTAAAGGTAGTTTCCATAATGAAAATTGCAGCCTGCTGTAAGTGCAAGCAGAGTGCCATTTCTTTTGCTGGAATTCAGTCAGGAAAGAAGAGAGTAATTTCTTGAGCTAGAAGACCTGCCTTGGGCTATTCGGTGGCTAGAACTTCAGCCTTACACTTCATCCAGAAAGCTGCTTCTGCTGTTAGCAGAATACTGAAGCATCAGATCACTGGTGAACAGAGGAGAGATATGACTTGAAGCAGCACTTAAAGCAGAGCCTGGAAGAAGCAGCCTATAGATTTCCATCCAGTGACGACACAGCCCAGTCCTACCCAGCCTTTGGGATCCAAGGATGCTCTCAGCAGAGGCTGCTATGGTTTCTGGGAGTGGTGGTGTGGGATTGAAAAGGTGGCAGCAATCAGTCAGAGCCCCCTGTGCTTCATCTGCACTACCATTTCCTTAGAGCTGCTGCTTTGCAAAACTTGCCTTTTCTGGACCTTTTATAGTCTCTGCTTCTTTTGGTCAGCTGGAGTTTTCCTCAAGGGAGAAGAAGAGGAGGATAACGGCCTCTGTGCAGATATTGGCTGGCTGTGCCAGGAAGGAAAAAGAAGACATAAGAAATGAGCTGTTGAACCCATGTTGATATGAGGGGGTTGAGTGAGACATTTTAGGGAATAACCAACCAATCAACCAATCTCACAAGCAGTTTGTCTTTCCTCATTATAAAGCAGCACCGTAGTGGGAGAAATATAGGACCGTTCTTCAGAAGATTTATTGCCCTGTAGCATCTGCGTGAGAAAACTCTAAGTGCTGAGCAGAGCAGGAAATTGGATGTAGATTGCACAACCCGCAATTCAACAAAGTTCTTGGACATTCCATGGAAAGAGAGTGCTGGAGTTTCAGAGTTGGCTCTAGCTTGTAAGGCTTTCTCAGTCCTGGGAGAAGAACCGGTGTAGGTTTGGTTGGAGCTGATGGAGGCTTTGTCATTTACTGGTCTAGGTAATAAGAGCATCCCAGAGCGCTGCTTTAACCAGTACAGAGGAAAATACTTCCCAGTGCTGTGAAGGATCTAACTGTGCCTAAGATTGGTGAACCAAATGCACTTACATGAGCTATTGGAGTTTACAGGACCTCTGACAAGAGAGAGGTGTCTGTGTTTCCTGCCTGTGAACATATCTCTTTACAGCCCTCTGTATGTGCAGCATTTTCTCAGAAACCAGCCTCAGGGACAATTATACATTAATAGCTACTTCTTTCAGAAGCAGCCAGCCCTGCTCCTGAGAAACAGCTATTTTCAGGCAGTCTTGTTCCTGAGGAACTGCTATTTTTAGTGAGTTCTATTTCTGATGCAAAAAAAAAAAAAGAAGAAGCCATTTCTGCATCCCTCCACCATGGCCCAGACCCACTGGCTGTGGTTGACTTGCATTTTGCGATAAACATTTCCTCTTTACATCTCAGTAGCCTGCTGAAAGTGGCTCTCCAGCCATTACAGCAAGCAGCAATCTGAGCTGGGGCTAATTATGCAGGGAGGGCTTGTGGGAGGCGAAGCCGTGCTCACATACTATAGATTCCATTAGAACGAGTAGGGAGATGTAATGGGGCTCTCCTGGGAGATGCAGGACTTTTAGATACCTAATTTGGAAGTCCGTTCTGGTATCCATTTTCAACATCCCAAGAGGAATGATTAATCCTGTACTCCAGGTTTCTCTGAATCAGTTTGTAGCTGTAGTAAATATGGGCTGAACATGAGAACGTCATTGATGCTATGGGTAAATGACTTGAGGCAAGAGAAGCTCAGGTTCTGTGGCCATTAACTCATTGTGCACAGTCATCTGGCAGCGATTTCAACTCAGGAATCTGCAGCTGAGATAAAAGAGGCTCCGTCAGAGCTGAGGAATGCGGTGTTTTGCAACAGAAGTATCTAATATGCTGAAGGCCCCATAAACGCACCCCAGCAATGCTGTGTGCTCATTCCTGCAGCATCCCAACCCCATGGACCCGGAGATCTTCCGTATGTTCTTGCGGCCATGGCCTTTCAAGGGGCATTTGGTAGACGCAACCACATGAAAATTCCAGTAATACCTTTTTGTTATTCACAGATTTAATGCAAAGACTGGTGTCCTGACACAAGGGTGAAGTGTTTCTCACCATGCTGAAGCTGTCCTGGATTTCAGCAGAGCCTGTGCAAAGTTCATCTCAGGCGTGTTATGATCTCTTCCCAACAGCTGCTTCTGCCTCTGATAGGTGTGTGGCTGAAGGTAACGGGTTTGGATAACAGCGGCATCAGCAAAGAACATACACTGGAACACTGTCTTGGCAGGTTTGTATATAGTAGTAGGTCTTTCCTTGGCAGGGCGTTGCTATCTGGATTCAACAGAATCAGCAGCTTTAGTCTTTGAACAGGGTCACGGCAGTATTGAAAAAAAGCCGCCCGTCCTTGCGCCGGCATCGTTTGCTCAGGGGCTGCTCTCTAAAGACTCTGGGGTGTGTGGTCTGAAGGTCACTCTTTCTTGGAGAGAGGCTTTTCTTTCCTGTCTGAGTGAGAAGGGGAGGTTGTTAGCGGTTCAGCATTGTAAGCAGTTTCCCTTTACTCTTGTGCAGGCAATACTGATGAACTTGGTCTCTAAGTGAGGATTATTTATGTTTTTAACCCTCTGCAAGAGGGGAACTGGGCTGTGTTTGTCCTGCAAAACAGACACTCCCTCAGCCCTCTTTGTTTTTAAAATATTCCTCATATCCTGCCATCTCCAGGAAAAGTCATTATCTCTGGACAGTTTCTTGAAACCCAGTTGCCTTTGTATTCTAGTCATAAGCAGAGCATTGTTCAAAGTGCGAGTGAGTCGTGGCTGCTTTTATCACGAGAGCCCATTATTGGCACTTTTCCCTTTTTACTGCTTCACTAGAGAAAGGCAGGCGAAAAATGGGACAGAAATCTAGGAAATGAAGGGTAATTTACAGTTCACAAAGGAGCAGTAAAAATTAATTAGCTGTCTGAGGATCCATTCCGACCTGGCCCACGGAGTGTGTGCCAGCTCTTTACATTGCATAAACTGTCTGTGCTGTGCTCAGCTGCTGAGATCAGGCTTGTGCTGTGAAATTAAGGCTCTTTGCTGAGGTAGAAGTCCTTTGGGGCATGCAAAATGTGTATGCACACCTAATTTGGTGTGCCAAAGAGACATGATGATGCATAAAACTCAGGTCATTACAAGCTCAACTGGCTACTTATGACGTTCACTACTAGTTGTCACAGTAACTGCTCATGTAAATTACGGATGCAGTTATCCACATAATTTAACACTGAGCTCCTTTGAAAATCCAGGCCCAATTCCTCCCCCTTTTCCATGTTGGAGTCTGCATGAATGAAACACACTTTGCACACCATATCCATATGCTCCAATTCCAAAAGGGGACAGAGCCCCAGAGGGTCTGGAGAGGTCACAAGACACTGGCCCAGCTGGCTATGGGCCAGTTTGGTCCTGATGTGGGACACAGAACTGAGTGACTTCAGCATCTTGCCAGCCATGTTTCCAGCCCTCCAGTCAAGCCTGAGATCCCCACCTGGAGAAAGGACTTCACAAATCAGAAATGTCCTAAATTGGATCCTTTTTTGGTGCATAATTTTCAAAACTGTAATTTCCATTTGAGAACTATTTGTCCTGATCCTGAGCGTCAGCTGAACTCATTTTTTTCCCTGTAGTTTAATTTAGGCAGCAGATGCCATCAGAATGTTAATGCCTTCTTAATTCTCACCTACATGCTTTTATTCTTATTAATTTGTTATCTGGGTCTTTAATTTTCTATTTTTTTCCTACTTTGATCAGTTGAAATAATTTGATGGCAGCATTTCAACAGGGCTTGCAATGGGAAAGTGTGTAATGGTGCATCACCAATGTATGTTGCTGTGTATCCTGCAGCGTGCTCAGCTGTTGTACTGTGAGAGCATGAATCATGTGATGTTTTTAGGTGATTATAGATGAGGCCTTACTTATCCCTGCTGTGAAGAACTAGAGAGAGAACAAGCTTTAAGGACCATTTCCCCGGTTCAGAATTTTGCCCAGTGCAATCTAAGGGTTGGCAATCCAGCAGTGTGATCCTAGCCCCTGGAAGTGCAACTGAGCTTGTATGCAGCACGCTTGGACAGCTGCCCGGCCACAGTGGATGCTTTCAGGCAGCACCCTTAAACCATCGGGACGGGGAGGCAATGGAGGTGGACCCACAGGACTCCCTCTGCTCAGCTCAGGGATGGTGCTTCCTAAAGGAGAGCCACGGGGAGCAGGGCAGGGACCTTTCCCAGCTGGGAGGCAGTGCTGGAGGACGTCACCTGCCAGGACCAGCGGGCAGCAGGAGCTCTTTGCAGAGAAGTGGGGATGGATGGGTCCGTTGCTGCTCCCCAGATCTGACTGCACAGGAGCCGCTCTGTTGCTTGGGTGTAGGGAGGCAGCAGGTTCTCAGATGGGTGTAGTGAATGTTACATAGGAAAGGGTGTTTCAACCAACAAAAATAAAGTTAAGGAGTGCCAGACAAAATGACTGGTTTTCCTACTGTAGTCAAAACACTTCTGCTTAAAGGAAGAGGAAGAAAAAAGCCCAAGTCCCCGTTTCTCAGTCAGGGCTGTTCACTCCCTCCTGGCAGCAGAGAGAGGGGAAGCCTCAGCAAACCTTGCTGGCTACTTTGGTACAACTTCCACAAGCAAAGAAGCCCTTTTGCCCAGGAAAGGATGGGAATGACCTGAATCCCCATACCAGGAGGTAAATAAATAGAGGGAGAGGGGAACTATTTGACCCTTTACATTCTGACAAAACTCCACTCTTAGTGCACTCACAGGTAGCTTTGGGGTAGGCAGCTGGAAGGTTATTTTATCACAACTGGAAGATACAAGATGAGATGTTTTTGGAGGCACTCTTCCCCACTGTGAGACAAAAGACAGAAGAGAAAGAAAGGGATGAGGATGAATCAACATTTTGCTATGTTACTTCTCCAGCCCAGTTTCTACAATGGGTTCTAACACATGCATACTTGGTGCCCTAAATTGGGTTTACCTACCCTTAAATTATTCAGTTTCTCCTAGTAAATCTAAGTCTGTGGGCTTTCAAATACCTAATTCCTAATGCCACTGGCTGAATTTTGGGAGACACCAGTTCAGGAATAAGAGCGTGATTTTCTGTGTTCTGATTGTTTAGGGGATGGAATATGTGTCTTGGGTTGTCCCCCAGACTTTCTGGGAAAAGCGTGGGACCAGGTTCCATTTTACCCCTCCAATACTGTTTGCAGATACCAGAGGGGAAGAGCAAACATCTCTTTTCACTGGATCCTACCTACAGGATGACGGGTGCAGAAAATTGCGAAGTCATGTAATTGGCTTTTTGCAAAGGCGTTTCTGAAGGTGAGGTTTGTGTTGAAGTAAGCAATGGCCTGCATTTGCACTCCCAAACATGTCTGAGTAAAGTCTCAATCCAGATGTGCCCTTTATAGACTGTTATGAATAACTGGCTAGTCTGTGTGGGTTTTTGCACAGGATCTGTGCTCCAAGCCGGGAAAACACTAGCCAGTACTGTGCTCAGAAGTGCTGATTGTGTTCACGGGATCACAGTGACTCCAGATCAGAGCTTGCTCATGTCCAGGCAGCCTGAAGGGTGACTGAAATGGTAACGAGCTTGTGAAACAAAATCTCTGCATTCAGACCAAAGACTGCATAAGGAAGGGGCCTGGGTAACAGCTGCATCCAGCAGTTTGGTGGGAAAAGTCTGAGTAGGGTGAAACCGTGGCTTTTATTTGGGTAGATGCAGTCTGTCTGCTGACAGGATCAAGGATGGGACAGCATCCTCTGGAAAACTGGGATTAAGATACACAAGTGGTGCATGCAAATTAGGCACCAGATTATGCACATATGAACCATGACGGTCTTCTGGTATTTTGGTTGGCTTCCAGGTTCGGATTTGGAGTCCTTTATTTGTAGTGCATGAAGGCAGCAGTGTATGGGCTGTGCCTCAGAAGATGCTTCTGCTACTGACATCCAGATTCCAGCATGACCCGGTGCAATGACAGTCACACACCTAGCACAAGGTGTTCCCCCCTCGTCCGTACTTCCCTCCGCAGGAAAGTGGCTCCTTCTGCAAACCGGTACCAGCTTGGATAGAGATGCCAGAGGAAAAAGTTTCAGAGGCCAGGTCCTGCCACAGGCTGTGCCCTGCCCATCACCCTTGAAACTCAGTCCCATTAAGAGACGATAGCTTTCTGGCTGATGGGAACTGCTGCTTGACACATCAGATATTGTGTATAGGACTTGAAGAGGTCGATGAGAGCTATCTGAATCATTCATTACCCAGTGAAGTAGGTGAGTGACCGCTGTTGTCCTTATCCTTTTAGAGAAGGATGCACAAACACAAAAAGGTTGAGAGATTTAGTGAAGGTCCCTAAAGGAGGAGGCGTCAAAGCTCAGAAATAATGCTTGGTCCCATGCACAGACAATTATTCTTTACCTGTTTCTCCCTGAAAATTGCGTACTAAGGATTAATGTTATTACGGCTGGTCAGCTTATGCTGTAGAAACACCGTAATGTGAATTTAATCTTTTCCGCTATTATTTGGTGGTCCATGTTCACCGAACATTTCCTGCTGTGTCTCTGTGATAAGCTTTCTCTCTTGGTAGGTATTCTGTTTGTTTGGTTGGTCATTTGGTTCATGCGAGGGTTTTCCTGATTCTTGTTCAGAGGAATGAGGCTTTTCTTAAAAACAAGGTAATCCTAAACGTTAGATTGCTGCTAACATTCCCTGGGGCTGCATGGAAGGGTTCATTCTTTAGGCTTCCTGAATGGTTTCTCTGGTTCTCAGCAGCTCTCACGCCATTCACGAACAATGTTATTTGTGTTGTTATTGCAACCAGACATTGACTTGGGCACCAGTGGTGCTGGGTGTTGTACAAACATGGAGCAACTGGGTGATTCTTGTCCTAAGGAACTTATGAGATCAAGGTTTGCAGTGTGCTGCAGGTCAGGTCTGTCTTTATCCTTCCAGCTCTAGTGCAATTGTGAGAGGTAAATAATAGAAAGAACAGAGTGGGAAGAAGGTCTTCTGCCTGAGATATGTATCTGAGGTGATTCCAGGATAGTGGGGAATAGAGAAATTCACATATACACACTGGTAAATATGTATAAATGAGGGACTTGAAGAGACCTTCTGTCTATTTGGGAACAACTAGAATTCCTGCTAAATAAGACTCAGCAATTCATGTGGCAACTAGGGTGGTCCTGATTTTTAACCAATGAAAGAACCAGCCTCTTGATCTCTGGCCTTTTTACAGTGTCTGTTTCTTTCTCTCTTTTTCCTTTTCCCAGCCAAATGCTCAAATACCCAGAAAAGCCTGTTCTTTTCCCAGCTGGCTGCATCTCTGTGGAGAGAGTCTGTGGCCCTCTCCCATTTCAGGCCCGTTTGACCTTGCCTTGTAACCAGATGTTTCACTGGAGAGCTTAGACTTGGGAGAGCCTGGGTTGCATTCAGCTGCTGGTGAACTCCCTGCCTCGGTCAAGCGGCTGTAAACAAAAACAGCCCAAGAAAAACAAAACCTTTTCTAAACTGAGTTGGCCAAGGACAGGACTGAATCCAGAGATGCAGATGGCTGTTAGGGTGTCAGTGAGGCTGCAGAGAGAAGCTCTTCTGCCATCTCTGATCTTCAAAAATGGTCTTCACTTAGCTGAGGGATCGCTTTTTGGGATAACAACTGTTGTTCCCCTGGTGTCCAGGGATTTGGAGATATGTGACACAGAGACCCCTTCCAGTGCTGCCCACAGTGCATCATACTGTTTGCAGCTGTCCATGTATTTGAGTGAGTTTCTGGCCAAGAATGTTTAGAAAGTGGTGTCTTGCTAGCCTGAAAGTCTCAGAAGAAGGAATTACAAGAACACAAGAGCAAAGCGATTAGTCAGGGACATCCTTTCTTCTGAAAGGCATGTCACATGCCTGTTGAGATTATTCACCTGGTGCTTGTAGATCAGCTTTATGCAGAAACAGTCCTGTCTTCCACACTTGGTCAGGAGAAGATGTGAGCAATGTCTTCTGGGGTGAAAACTACAGCGGGAGTTTAGATTGTCAGAACGTTGTTCTTCAGTGTGGGAAGTGGCTAACTCTCAGAGTTCTCATTTTTCACAAGATGTAGTGGGGCTGATCATTAGCTTAAATGCATGAGGTCCCCTCATCCTGTTACCATGACAAGTTACAGGAGTTGGGAGCTGCTGCCCCAGCCTCTTCAAGCTTGGTTTGGACCCGGGATTCAGATCTGAGAAGGCTTTTTCCATGTGAGTTGTGTTTGCCCAGGTCAGAGGGCGGAGGAGCTTTGCAAACAGCAAGATTTTCCCCATCATCTCTGAATAGAACCAGTTCTTGAGCCAGAACCATTTTCCAGTGAGAGGATGTGTTGAGATCACTGGAAGAGGGGTGGCTTGGCACACTGATCATTGCTGTACTGGGAAAGATGGAGGCCTGTGACTGAGCAGCGTACACACAGAATTGTGTTGATATCCACATCAGTGATTTCTCCTCCAACAGGGTCAGGCGTGCCTGTCCTCAAACATCTGCTACCACTCA
>Ga0181612_147524_pt1 | contig 10444 bp, 9 predicted proteins | sample HoacroProtozoa21_FD_119630 | JGI IMG/M metagenome (GOLD analysis project Ga0181612, IMG submission 119630) | Hoatzin crop microbial communities from Cojedes, Venezuel. Combined Assembly of Gp0051906, Gp0051904, Gp0051908
AATCTTGTGTCAAACCCTTATTCCACAGATTATAAGATTTCATTTGTTGCAACATACTATTCTGACAAGCTTCCATAATCGTATTTAAACTTCTCAAAGGTTTTCTGCGCAAAACCAAATTTTTTCTAAGGTGCTCTAAAAGCTTTAAAGAAAGGAAGAATTAAAGTTTATTCTATTTGCATCTGTAGAACCCACACTAGGAAGGTATGCAATGGTGGAAAGAATGCATTTTTCAGTCCAAGTTACTAGTTTTCTGAAACTTTCTCATTTTGGCCCAAAGTTTCCCATGTCATGTCCATGCCATATGCTCAGTATAAAAGCTACATATAACAAAACATGTTGTCTTACAGTTACATTTTAATCTTAAAATAATGAAACATTATTATGTTAGATTAAATAATACTAAGATCTCTTCACTGATTGAAGTTTCCACTGTGCAGTAGCCAAAGACTGTAGAAAGAGCGGTAATAGAAATTAGCATGGTACATATCAGGGCAAAGGCTAAGAAGAAAAAGGTGTGAAAACAACCCAGAGACCAGACGACAGTCGGACTTGTTGGGACTTCTCATTACTTTGCTGTGAACATACTGTTTATACCATGAAAGTCACCTGCAAGGCATGCATTTTATCCCCTGTACTGCTAGAAATCCCCGAGTGAAAACACTGAATTGGTTAATCTATACAAAGTAGTGAAGCACTGTGTCATTCATGGATGATATTTTAAATATTAGAAACAGAGTAATATGGTAGTGGGCAAGCTCTCTTCACTGTTACACTATTTGTTCAGAAGGCAGATGACTGTGTAGTCAGTGCACCAGTTCAGCTTGTCTAGATGAATGATGATGGTGTCAATATTATTAATACTATGGAATTTCTGTTTTTACAACTGGCATCTTTTTTACATCTAAGATCTTTTTTACACCTAGGAAACTACACAAATGCACATACCCATACCCCTACCCACCTACCTGAAAAGAACACTATTAAATTTGCAACATCAAGCTTACTAAAAGTCAAAAAAAAAAAAAAAAGTAAAACCATCATCTGTTTGGCCAACTCATGCAATCATGAGACCAACTTTAATGTCATGATCAGAAATATTTTTTCAGTCGGACCCTGATAATCCTGTCAGTTTGTTCCCTGCACTGAAAGGCCTTAAGGCTGTACAAGGAAGGACTGTCAGAAAGATGCCTGCTCTACCTGTTACAGAGTTTAGCTGGAATGCAACAAGGCAGGAGCAGGAAAAACAATCGTATGGTTAAAATGTCAAAAATTCCCCTTAACTCTGTCCCTGGACTCCCACAAAAACTCTTTGTGATGCTAACCAAATTGCTTGAAATCAAATTTCCAGTTTCCCATAGGTGGTTGCTAATTGAGTAGTCATCAATTTTTTCATGTGTCCAAACTAAAAACCTCAGGATACGACTTGCAGAACTGCTCCATTTTACAGCTGTCACCAAAATAATTGAGATCCATGCTTCAAACACATAAGAGGAAAGGTACTTTGAAAAAACAGAGCATAAGAATCTAAAAATTTGCATTGAAAAAAACCGCTAGTAGGCCTTTTCACTGTATCTCAGTCATCAACTATGAAACCAGATCTAAAACCTATTCATAACACAATGATGTTATGGAAGTAGCTTCTTTCATACAGATTAATAGCTCACCCTCAGCAGTGAAGCTCCATGCAAAACACGAGGAAATTAATCCTGCCTTCAGTGTTGGACTGAACCAGTTTTATAACATAATTCTGATGCCTTATTTTGAACAGTGAGAATAAAACAACATCCGATGTTTACTAAATGTGTACTATTTTTCTGCACAGTAAGGCAGTAGTAATTCTGGGAGGCAGAAACCCTATGTAACAGCACATTTAAAATCATATCATAAGAAATAAACTCAAGAGGGAAAATTTAAAATTTCACAGACATTTGACCTTTTTTTCTCAACTATAAAAGCATAATATTTATGTAGTGGTTTGGGGAAATTTTGTACTAGACTATAGTGTTTTTACTGGATATAGCGATTATGATCCCATTAGGAGTAGCAACAGATGTATGTTTCAATCAGATACCTGAGTTTAAAAAAAAATTCCTAGAAATGTTAACATGCTTACTCACAAACACTTTTACAAGAAGCTGTACTGTAATAATTGTTTTTTCAAAGACAAAGCCTTAATAGATTATGGAAAAACATCACTACATGGCTTACATTAAAGAACTTACTTGCAGTGCTAAGACAGATACAGATAGGAATTCTGGAGCATCTACTTACATTCACACTGTATCACATCTAAATTAAACTGCTGAATTGCTCCCATGCTTATTTGTTTTAATTCACTGTCCAGTAGCATCTGCATTAGGGACGTTGAAAGATGCTGGCAGGCTGACATGCAAGCTGTCTGGGCCACCTTCCCCTAGTAGAAAGAGCAACAGGTTTTAAGACAGAAACAAATAATACGTCACTAAAGAACTGCTTATCTGATTTGATTTTAACATACCCTCAAAGCCTTAATGCAGCAGGACTTTAATTAGAAGGAGAAAGATCACACTTGCTGTTATTTGTTTGACCTGTTTCTATTTTTTTGTTTTGCTTTGTTTCTATTAAATTAATCAGGGAACTAAACTAAATATATGTTAAAGCAATTATTGGTACTTCTTCCAGAAATCCAACAGTCTTCATTAATACAAGGACATTTCAAAAATAATAACAACGTAAGCTGACGAAGCATATAAACAGCTTTGTGGATTTTTTTTTTTTCAAACAGATTGAAAACAGGAATGTAATGAAAATCAACATGCTGTATATTTTTAACAATAGTTAGTAAAAAAACCCCAAACTTTATATAAATCAAACCCACTGTTCTCAGTTGGAGCATTTCTCATAACAGCTTGTGCTAATTATTGGCACTTTAATTACTTGAATTCTACATCAAAGCTTGTTGCTAAATTATTTAAAGTATTCATGCTTATCCACAATCTTTTCAGGTGCTTAATACATCAGTGCTGTCAGTAATCAACTACTTACAAAATGAAATGTAGCCCTCTGCTGTACAAAATAGAAATAATTTTCCTATCACAGTCTAGTTAGTAACATTTCTCTTTATGATGTATATGTAATTGAGACAAATCATTTTCCAAACGAGACCAAAACCAAAGCATAAAATCAGACATTAATTTGAGAAATGATTAAAAATTTAGTACAGAAAAATGGAAATGTACGGAAATTCTACCTTAGAATTAAGAGAACCAATTAAGACCAGATACTCAATCAGATGGCACCATTCTATTCACAGCAGTGCAATCTTTTAGAGCAGAGTGATCTTGGCTTTCAAATGCAATTATATGAATCTCTCCAGTTTCATACATTTATTAAACCATGCTTCTCAATCCAGGACTATGTTGCAATACGTACTGAAACAATGGTAACTATCAACACACTTACATGAAAGAAATCATAATTATGTAATACGCCTACTGGAGCACACACGACTATTGTTTTACTTATATCCACCAGATGACATGTATTCTCTAAAGCAATGGTTATCCAGCTATTTACTGCAAAGTCAGGTTGATCAATTCACTCTTGACTCACAGAAACACATACAGGCAATGAACAATGATAGACAGCAGTTCACTGTCTCAAAAATTTTGGAAAGTTCTGCTCCAATGTCTGAAGAAACAGATCTTGCCCTTCATAAGACAACTTGCTCATATAATTGAATTTTCATGTATATATACAACAGAAAGCAAATTTCGCCCTAAATATTTTGTACTTTTAAAAATCCATTCTTTGTTAAAATGTAATTAAAATGCAGACAATACAATGGAAAGCGTTCACTGTCCTCACATGTCACACTGAAACATTAAATGGCTTTTGCTAATACCTCTTTAGCATTAGGACACCTTGAACTGTTAGGAGCTTTATATCTAAAATGAGATATCAGTTTCTTAATTGAAAATCTCAGAAAAGCAAATAACATTTTTGACCAAAACAGATGAACTGACAACTAGGAACGTAAGAAACAATGCAAGAACAGCATGCTTAAAAGTCTCCCAAACCCAATGGTAATTACACTGGGAGACATGCAGCTCTATTCCCCAAGCAGAACAATGTCAATATGAATGGAAAAAAAATAGGAAAAAAAGTGGAAAAGAGAAGGAAAAAAGGAGGTGAGAAGGGGAATCAATGGGCCACAGTTCATTTAATTACAGTGTAGTAGGTTTGAAATACTTAATGGAAATGTCATTTTGATTTAATGGAACAACTAGTGCATCTCTGTTTAACATACTGCTCCATCAAATCAGCTCCATGTCCTATTTATGCTGCCACTATAATGTAATAAAAGTTCAACCAGATTAATAGGTTGTCAAGCAAGATTTTAACATTCAATTTATGTTATATGCAAACAATGTGTTCTCCTTTCTTATTTTAAATAAATGACAATTTTATATTTCTAACAAGCATCTGTAGTTAATTGGTACAATCTGGCAAATATCAATAGTACTGGAGCACCAGATAATGGTTACAATACAGAAATGACATGGTAAAAAGCCACTGGACTTTAAATACGTATCAATACATGTACACTTAATGTTTATTTTTAAATTTCCTAAGATGGAAACATCCTAACATTTAAACTCTTTCCAACTATGTAACTTGAACTACAGGCTTATTGTTCACATGACGTATCAACAAATAATGGAAGTTTACTATCAACCATTTATACTTACTCAGTACAATCACTCGATTTTCTTAAATCTAGAGAAAAAATGAACCTACGTATATCAACAAAAATGCTGAATTTTAACTGAGAGAAATGTGAACTTTACTGTTATCCTCTTCAAAACTCAGTGCTTCCTAGTTCAAAATACATTGGATGTATGATATTCAGAAAAAAATGACATTAAAGTTTGTGTTTGACAAATGAGATCTATTTAAAATCTCTCTCCAAATTTCCACCCTCCACCAATTAATCAATTCCTTGCCATTTATTTCCTAACGCATCTTAAAGAAGAAATTTAAGGATTCATGAACATAACACCACCATGTTTCTTTTCCAGAATTAAACAAATCTCGGTTAGTTTTAAAGCACTCTTAGTGTTTATTATTTGCAAGTTTGGGTGCTTTTATTTACTTTTTTTTAAGGGGGGTGGGGGCATAGTTACTGTAGCTAGGAATTAAACACCTATATTCAATAGCATGCAGAGATTCAGCAGGCTTCTCACATTTGCTCCAGTTGCCTTCCATTTGAAGACACCACTATTCTCTTCACTCTGCCTATGCTAATTGCTGTTATCTACAAAACCTATTCTTCCACTCAACCAACGTAAAGTTTAAGAAACAAGGACCCTATTCTATAAGCAAAAACACCTGCTAACAGTGTTAAAGGCAACTGTTTAAACCCTTCAAATTCTGCTGAAATACAAATTTGTAAAAAGAGAAAACCCTTAGACAAACTTCTTATATTTCAAAAGAGCTCGTAAAGAGAATCTGCTGACATATTAAATCCTTTTTTATAGGACCCAAAAGCTTTTATCCTAAGAACAATTGCAGTAAAGAGACATTTGGCTCCTAGGAAATTCCCTAAGGGTCAGCCATATGCATCCTTCCATGGCACCTTCGTGGTACTGCTAAGACCCATGCTAGCTGCCTCAAAAGCAGCTTTCATCATTCACTATGGTGTCAGTCAATATGATTTATGGACTGCATTCAACAAAGTCAAAGCATATAGAATGAGAAATATGACTACAATCTGCTAATTTGTTTTGTATTGAGCCACTCAGAAGTCAAAGACCTGATGTCAGGCTGAGACCAGCAACACAATTAACTGGCCAGTGACAGATTCATCCATCCTCCCTGCTAGGCAGTGCCAATCAAAGACAGCATGGAGCAGCATTTGGAGAAATCGGTCAGAAAACCTATTCTCTAAGTAGTTTGCGGAGACTGTTGAATGACAGTTTTTGAATACAGCTGCAGAAAACCACCACCCCTTCAACCTCTCTGCAAGCTGTGAACTTAGGCTTTTGCTGCCAATCACAGAAACAATAAAATAACACAAACTGCTATCCTCAGCATAAAAGAATATAACAAAACTTATCTGTTAAATCGAAGAAGTTAAGCTGAAGAATTATTTTAATAATATGAAATGACCTAATGAAAAACTTTCTGAAAATGCAAAGAAACTAAACATACAGATTATAGCAGTTATAATAACTAAAGCATTCTATTACTTAACATCAGGACTAAAATTCAACTTTTGAACTACTGATAAAACACAAGTATACCAAAAAACCACTAATGACATTTTTAAGAATCAATTTTACTTCCAGTCTCTACCGCAAATTCTACTGAAATAATAAAAATACCTACTTGAAAGCAATTTCTAACTGTTACTTTTCAACAGTTATTCTTTTCCAAAAGGTTGTCCGATACTAACTTTGTACTGACAAAGCACATATCTAGAATAAAACTTCAGGAAATTCTAAACTTAGATTAAAAACACTTACACATGCACCCTCTACCATTTCAAACTAACTGATCTGAAAATAAAAGGTAACATTTTTCTTTAACTGTTCAAAATAAAACCTAACAAATGCAGGTCCTTAATAACAAATTTGATAATACAATTGATTTCCTTAGATTAATGGCTGTATAACGAAATTTTAATTTAACTTTTGATTTTAAGTATCTAGTGGCACTATAAACTGCAATATGAACTTAAAATTGGATGTAAAACACCTGAAAACAGCAATAATCTCAAAAGACTAAATTCTTGTGACTTTATAAATAGAACCATTAAAAACTGCATGACTGTAAAATTATAATCTTTCAAAAGCAATGCAGCCTCTGTGCTCTGCATCTCTGAAATTCTGCTACTGCTTGGTGATGACATAACTAGCACACTGACATATATGAAACATTAACAGAAAACATTTCTACACAAAACATTCAATATTCCTAGTGCTCACGACACCTGTTAGCTTGACAGTTCAACATGAGGCTGAGCAATCAAATCATAGAAATATTCATTGGAACTAGTCCAGCCTCCTATGTGGAGTAGGACCACTGCCAACAATAGTTCAAGTCCGTTGTCCCTTTTTCTGGCTAAGCCTTCAAAACAACCGAGGATGGGAATTCAACAGTCTCTCTGGGTAACCTCCTCCCATACTGCACTACTCTCTTCATGCAGACTTCTTCCCTAATGTCAAAGCTTCATCTCCCAAGCTTCTACTTGTGACTATAGCCACATGTGAATTTGTCAGTCCTACGAAGAAGAGTGTGGCTCCATTACCTTTGTATCTGTCATAAAAATCATAGGATGGTTTGGGTTGCAGAGGAGCTTAAAGACCATCTAGTTCCAACCCCCCTGCAATGGGCAGGGACACCTTCCACTAGACCAGGTTGCTCAAAGCCCCATCCAGCCTGGGCTTGAACACCGCCAGGGAGCCGGCACCCACACCTTCTCTGGACAACCTGTGCCAGGGCCTCAGCACCCTCAGAGTAAAATCACACATCTAGCTTCGTTTTGTCCTTGGGGGCGTCAGCATTATCGTATCAATCTTAAGGAGATTTACAAGGTCACACACCAAATTGTAATTCAGGAAATAAAACCACAAGCAGCTATCAAGCACCACCTGTCTTGTGCACTGAACTAAGCAAGGCTCCCCTTCAGAAAACAGAAAGTATAATTGCACCATTATACATTGTATCATATTACACATGCTCAAGGAAGCCTAATCATGGTTAAATGAGCAACTTCAATTCTGTCATTTGTTAACCTCCAAGCACTTATTTAAAGAAGCTTAACATTAACTCTTCATATCAAGTTTGCCAATACTGGCTTTTAAATTTGTATTTTAAATCTGCATAAATTCCTCATGTGCAAAATTACATGGTAAATAAACCATTTTTTGATACATACAGGAATCTGAAAATCAACTGAAAACTGGTACCACCTTAACTGTTTTCAAAAGTAATCACCTAAAACTTTGCCCTCTTACACTAGATGGCTGTTTACACTAATATTGCAAGGAGTTTCATCCGATATTTAAGACACGATCCATAAAAGTGCCTAGAAGACAAAGGAACAGTGTATCAGCTGTCGCAGTTAATACAGTCTGTACAAGATCAGTAAGCTAAATCTTCAAACTAGTGTCATTGCTTTGTACACACTGAGGAAGCTTAATGCAAGCACTGCAACTTCCAGGAATAAATGAAGAACACATTTTACACACAAGATTAGAAAAAATGAAGACACACACCTAACAAAAAAGTCTCTGACATCACCCTCACAGTGCTCCTGTCAGAACATCCTGGGTACCCGAAAGCAGCCAGTACACTCCACAGAAATTACTCTAATTTGGGTGCAACTTGAAGTCATCTTCCCAGGTAAAAGTGTTCTGTTTCTAGAAATCTCCAATGTTTGCATATAGATTTGCAACACTGCGTGATAAGGCACAGTTACCACAAAACTCTCCAGGGACTAACATGGTGTAAAAGAACACGTAGCACACAAAACTAAGGGCACAAAATGCAAAGAGGCGAAACCTGAAGAAATTTAGCACCGACCCCAGCACCTTCCTATATGGCCCATAAACACAAAGCTTCTCCTCCACATTTAACAAAGTTCATGTACAAGTTGTGGCCTGAAGGGTTTTTTGCAGGCCTTTGGGAAGTCCCAACACAATTTCTGGTGGTATGCAGGCAGTAACGGATGGCAGATGGTATAATTTCAGAACAGATCATCATGTGGTAGATCAGATACTGCAAAGCTGTTTTTTTAACTACATTCTGTACTTGTTTTCATACAGGAAGGATTTTCTATATCCCCGAACAGAAGTGCTAGTTTTCAGAAGGTCACAATCAAGATTTTTGACTCCCTCTCTGAAGCACAAACCTGAAGAAACAATCCCTGCTCAGAAAGACATTACACATCTCCTTTTACAAATTCAGTCTTCCATCACCTGTTGTAGTATAAGATACCTGAACAGTCCTCCTGTCAAAATCACTGCATCAGTGCAAATGTCATATCCAAGTCATCTGTCATCATCTGTCATCATGCAAAACTTCTTAGAGCACTTAACAACAGATATGGAGCATGAGGAGGTAGAAAAACTTGAAGTTTAATAAGCGTTACAGTAGAAACCTCCAGCAGCATGCACAGAAAGGTAACACAGCAAAGATGGAAATTGACTGATGGCTTTTTGTCGGACAGAGAAACAATCCTTCTGGACCAGCATTTCTTAGCTGCTGATCCAAGGAGCAGCGGTCGGCTGTGAGACATCTGAAAGAGCCCGTGGAACGGCTGCAGAGAAGGCTGGCTTGTGTTTGGGCAGGAGGAGGAGAGGAGGGAATTGTTTTCTTGCTTTTATATTTTCAATAAACAATTCTCACATGCAAGCAAGAAAGCAATGAACACAAGCAAAAATAAGAGCAGTAACTGAGCAATCAAACCTCAGCCTAATTTATATCTCATTGCAACTAAACCCTCCTATGGCATTACCAACGCAGTGCAATCCTCAGATTGCATTCAAAGAGGTCAGATGTCTCTTTGGACTTAAAAACTTTGAGAGACATTGTTTGAGATGACAGATAGTTGGCAGATAATAAATGGAAGATAAATAGAAGATGAGGATTTCTGAAGGACAAAGTAAGATCATCAGTATATATGATTACAAAATGAAATCAAAATCCATCAGAGAAAAAAACCCTTGTCTTAGATATTTTTAAATGTACAGAAAGATTCAGGGAACAAAAGCCTCAGCACACAAACTCTTTATTTTGATAGTTAGGAATCATAAAGTAACATCGAATATTCTAAGAACTGGAGTCTCTAACACTAGATTTATCGAGCGTGAACCCAGTAATAAAAGCAAAGCCACACACAGCATTAGGTAATCACAGATTCAACCCCTTAAGCACACTAAAAGCTCCAGCATTTGATTTAGCTTAATCACATCCTTCTAATGCCGCTAAACCAGAACCACCTCAGCACCATCGCAACTATTTAACAGGCAGCTACTGTTCTACAGAAAGGGCCGCCCAGAGCTCATACTCACTTGAATCCTCCCATCGGAGAAGGTGCAGCTTCCAAGCAGAATAGTACAGAAAGCCCAGCACCAGAAACAGGCAGAGGGCGAGCAGCAGGTTGCGCATAAACACCAACAGTCCCATCTTCACATTAAACCCGCTCTTCTACATGACCTGAGAAAGAAAATCAGGTTGAGGTGGGAGCCGCCTCCTCCGGCGGTCACCCTCCCAGCGCCCGCAGCAGCGCGCAGATCCCAGCCCGTGCTCTCCACCAGCCAAGCCACATCCGAGACCCAGACCGCAGCAGGGACAGGCAAGCCGCCACCCCCCGCAGCTGCCTGCTGGCTTTGCCACCCGAGCGGAGGCCGCTACGGAGGGGCAGGAGGGCCGGGCCGCGCCGCGGCAGGGCAGC
>Ga0181612_151388_pt1 | contig 10444 bp, 10 predicted proteins | sample HoacroProtozoa21_FD_119630 | JGI IMG/M metagenome (GOLD analysis project Ga0181612, IMG submission 119630) | Hoatzin crop microbial communities from Cojedes, Venezuel. Combined Assembly of Gp0051906, Gp0051904, Gp0051908
AAAAAAAAAAAAAAAAAAGAGAAAGAGATAAGATATTAGAAAGCAGAGAGCTGTATTTTAGTGTCCCCTTTAACTCTCTACTAGGCTTTACTAAAACAACATTGTCAGGGAAGCCTGATGATATTGTAGCTTCTGATTCCTTTCTGGGATTGTCTATGTAGAGCTGGTCTGAACCTCATCCGTGACTTCTGTACGTGGTGTTTATTGCAAGAGGAACAGGCAGTAGCTTCATCACGCAAACATCCTCTTCCTCAATTTGATTTGCAGGTTCTGGTAAGGTTTGTGTACTCCGTCAGCAAAGGCTACCGGAAGATAACTTACCACAACTGGCGCCATGGCTTCAACGTTGCGCAGACCATGTTCACGCTCCTGATGGTAAGGTAACACCACCCCAGCTAGTTCTGTGGCATGGCTTTATCTGCGGTTTGCTGTTGTGCCATGGAGATATGCAGAGCTCCCTTTGAATCCTGGTGTAGGATAAGAGTTTGTCACTCCTAGAACAGGGCCTGCTAAATAAGGTCTCCATTTGCCTTAAGTGACAGCCCTTGGAGTACACTTAAAGCTGTGGCCAATACTGCCCACTGAATGGAGTGCTTTAGTTCTCATAGGTAGAGGTGTGCACGGTGTTGAACAGATTAAATCCTTCTGCAGGCCAGAGGAGAGAGAGAACAGGACTCCCCTTCCTCTGGTAGTTTCTGACAGTAAGAGCCAGACTGAAGTTAGCTGGCTGAGACGGAGACAACCTCACGCTTTCCATTTCCAGGCAGGACAAGGCATAGCTGTAAGTCTATCGCTAGTGTGAATGTGGCAAATGCCATTTCTCACAGGCTTGCAGGGCAATGGGTACCCCAACAAGAAAAACAGGTGTCACACTGCTGCCCCACAACAGGGATGGACCAGCACCAGGACGCAGTGCAGATGTCATGGCCCACACAGCTGGCAGCAGAATCATGCCTGCCAACCCCGGACCATCCTTTGGGCGATTCAGCCTGCAGACCCCCTTGCCCAGAAAGATGCAGAGCCCCTTCACAAAGTGCTTTGTGTCCAGTGACTGCAGGGGTGCTTATGAGAGGACCCGGGTGTCCCTAGGGCACAAGGCTGCTATAGCAGCGGGTAGCCAACATCACGTGTGAGCAGGGAGCACATATGCACGACACGTATGCCTACCCAAGTCTGAAACATTGAATTTCCAACTACTTCCCCATTTTAACTTAAGGGTACTGTGTATTGTATTTAGCTTCACAAATATTTTCAGTTCTCCCGGACTGTTTCAACGAGGAGATCCCCAGCACAGAGCAGTCACAGCTCAGTACCTTTTCCTGTAAGAGATACTAACAGACGACATGCAAATTCTCACCCTCCAGACTGGCAAACTGAAGCGTTACTACACAGACCTCGAAGCCCTTGCAATGGTAACTGCTGCTCTGTGCCACGACATTGACCACAGGGGAACCAACAACCTTTACCAAATGAAGTAAGCACTTCCCTGCCACTGCAAACCATTTACTGCTGCTCTTGCGTGGAGTGGGATCAGGCTGTGATCACACCAAACTCCAGTGCAGCTCTGTTTTATACGCAGGGGTAACAAACTTCTTTTGCAAAGAACTGTGCTTTTTGGCTTGCTACAGCACTTGGGCTTATGCTTTGGCCAGTGGAGAAACTAAAATTTTGTGGTGCACTCTGTGGCTTTCTTTTCATCCTAGCAAACCTCCTTTTATTAAATCAACACTCTGTGTTGCCATTACAAGGTGGAACAAGTGCAGCGCAGGCATTTAGTAGCCTGGGCATCATAGGAGACTCAGGATGTCACCAGAAGCATCCTGGACATAAGAAAGCCTACTTTTTTCTGGAATGTAACTATGGAGAAAGCACCACCATGCATGGCACTGCCTTCACAACCTGCAGAAACAAAGCACCTACGAGTGTGAGGGTGCTGCTGTCAGTAAGCCGTCGCTAGCTACAGAAAAACAGTTGTATGGTCTCATTGACCTGTCACGTCTCTGTTGCTCACTTAAAGTAGTGTCAGATCACAGCTCTTCTGCAATGCTTGCTGGCTATACTGTCTCACTGTTTTCTGGAGCTTTGGCAAAATGTAAGTAAAGCTGGCTGGTGTTTGGGGTATTAGAAGGTCTTGCTTTTCAGCTGGAAAAGTGTCCAAGGACTGATGATTTTTCTGTTCCTGTTACTAGATATGAATATGTAGTTGTTCAGTAGTTAAACAAGCTTACTATGCAGAGTAATAACAGCCCGGTCATAAACAACATTTTGGGTGAAACTTATAGTTGTAAAACTGTTTTATACAGTGTCCAAATAGTTATAAGCAGTGTCACAGAAGTCTTTTACTAGACCGAAGTCATTAACTGTTAGAAATATTACATTTAAGCCTTTTAAAATGAGTTGAACTGTGTGTGACAAAATTAGTTATAAAATGGGATGCTCCTTTTTAAGTGCTGCACTAACATCTTTAATTTTTCCTTTTTGCAACCAGATCTCAAAATCCTTTAGCTAAACTTCATGGATCCTCAATTTTAGAAAGACATCACTTGGAATTTGGAAAATTCTTGCTCTCTGAAGAGGTTGGTAATGAACTGTAATGCAAGGGCATGAATAGTTTACTTTCAGGGAAGTTTTTCAGCCACAACACAGCTGTCAGCTTAGCACAAGGCCTTTCTCCGGTTTGGCTACCCAAGGAACTACAGCTGCCTCATTCCCCAGGTACTCTATGCTCACCCAGGACCAAAACGCATGGGCTTCCCAAATGCATGACTTGGTTTCTTCAGAAGCCATATCATTGCACCCAGAGGAATATGTTAAATACAGGATCGTCCTCCTGAAGCCCCTCTGACTGGTACAGGCTGGTACAACATCCCCACAAACTTTTCATTTCAGGCAAGTTTTCACTGGGGGCAGGAGACAGTGTTTGGGTACATGCTGTGTAACAAGCTTCAGGACACTGAACCTGCTCAGTGCACAAAAGCGGAGACTAGGCACCAACAGTCCTCGGACCTCAGGGGAGCAAGCTGAAGCTATTAAAAAAACAAAACAAAAAAAGCGAGCATATTTGAGGAAGGGTGATGGCCAGTTACTCACAACAACACAGTGCCTGGATTTTGCAGCTCCCTTTCCTTTGCTTTTCAGTCACTGAATATATGTCAGAACCTCAACCGCAGACAGCATGAGCACATGATTCACCTGATGGAAATTGCGATTATAGCAACAGACTTGGCACTCTACTTCAAGTAAGTCGGTCATGTACACCATGCATGAAGAGCAGAAAGCAGCTGGTGCTGCACAAAGGCAAAACATCATGCTTTGCTTTGAAAAGGCCCTCATGCAGCAATCCTGCTCATTAGATGACATATGTGACTTTGTAACCCTCTATTTCCAACAAGGCAGTGCTATATGATCCCCTAGTGTAAAGAGATGTCTGGGGTTTTTTTATACCTAGCACTTCAGCACTAAAAATACTGATAAATGGTGAATGGCCTGGCCAGGGCTACATTAACTTCTCTGGGAGAGCAGCACAACCCAAATAATGCTGTAGGTGAATATCCAGTTCATTGTCTATTTCACACCCAAAAGCCAAAGATGCCAAACACCTTGGAGCAGCATGCGCTGACTTCCTGGGACAGAAGGCTGGAAGTCAACAACATATGACTTCCTAATCAAATTGTGCTTTCAAAATAGACTACCGAAATCAGAGACTGCTTCTGTGTTTTGCACTGAAGAATGAATACATGAAATATAAACAGTCCACAAAAGAGGTGTATGAGGGAAGATGCAGTACCCCATCCTCTTACTCTGGAGGCAGGGTGGCTGTACAGGAGCAGGTAACACTACTTCCTTACCAGGTGGGAACAAGCCGGTCTTTGCCCTCCTTGGTCCATGGTCTGCAAACAGAGGCTTGGTTGAGATCAGATCCAGGCAAAACAGTACAGACAGAACACGTACACAAGTCACATTGTGGATCTGGCCTAAATATCTTCTCTGCTAGCACAGAAACTGCAGATTTTTCCAGATTTCATGCCACTCAAAACATGGGTGTGTTGTGTGTAAACTACGTCCCAGAATTGGCTACATGTGTTTATGTATGTAAATAATGTTAACAAGGCCAGACGAAGCATGTAAAGCCAGGTAGCTTTACAAATACTCCAGCCAGTTCTCAGTTTCCGCAGTTTGCTTAACTTTCAGGCAAAAAGCCTTCTCGTGCTGCCAACAAAGGTGGAAGCATTTCTCGGCTAATGTGACTTGCAGTACCTCATACTTTCAGGTTCCTTCTCATGTTTCACCACTATACTTATTTGTAAGTCATTTACAACATTTTTCCCTACCAAACAGAAGCAGGTAATGGTGCTTGGTTTTGTTGGGGGCTTCTTGGGGACCTAAATGTCAGGACAGCAACTACTGGAAATCCTTCTGGAAGGTTATCAGTACCAGGATCTGCCACCTGTTTATAACACATATGCTTCCTTGTTTTGGAGCTTTTTCTTTTCTTTTTCCTCTCAAAGAAAGAGAACAATGTTTCAAAAGATCGTGGATGAGTCCAAGAAGTACGATAGCATGACGGACTGGACTGAATACCTGTCTCTGGAGACAACAAAGAAAGAGGTTGTCATGTAAGTAACTGGCTCTGGAAAGGTTAGAGATGTGATCATCTGGCAAGAGCTCCTGAACATGCTTTGCGCTGCACTTCGTGCAAAATCAGCACGCGATACATTACTGTCCACTCAGATCTGATCTTCTGGAGAAACAGGAGAAAAACAGGGAAAAAAGCTTAAAGTGGTTCTTCTTCCAGAGAAGTGACTGGTTTTGGAGTGTCCTTCTGGTCATACACTTGTAAGGACATGCAGGATCCACTCTGGCCATATGCTCCTACCAGACCACCCTCTAGGCTGCAAGCAGGGGCAGGCTGTAATGGCAAAACTACAGGAACCCAACCCATTAGTTGTTCCTCCTAGTGGCAACGAATCTGAGCTGCATACTGCTGTCATTGTGACCGTCAGATGTTTTGCACGGGCAATGAAGTGCACCCACAGCCTCACTGCAGTCTACACTGCTACATCTCCGTGAGGGAGCCAGAGATGTTACTCCAGAGTCAAGAAGTTCAGCCCAACAATGACTAAACCAGCAAACACCCTAGTGCCAGAAGCAAGCAGTTCCCTAGCATAAATCCATTTTAATTAAGAGAGCAATCCTTGGTAGTGTCCCAGTTAGAGCCAAGGCTGTGTCAGCAACCCATCTTTCCTTATCTATCACTTCAGCAGGGACCGGGGGATACCTGATGTGCTACTAAGGTATGAGCATCCTGAGCCTGCAGGAGGTAGGGTGCAGGCTGTAGAGAAGAAACTAACTTCTTTCCTGTTTTTAGGGCCATGATGATGACTGCCTGTGATTTGTCAGCAATCACAAAGCCTTGGGAAGTCCAGAGTAAGGTCAGGTTCTTCATATACTGTTAGATTTCTCTAGCTTATGCTTTAAAGTAATGCAATTTCCTAAGCTGCCTAGCTGAATATAAGTCTCTTACCAAAATGACTTTAGAATAACTATGGTTTTGATAGATAAACCAGTCTTTAAGACTGTAGTTATGAATCCTGTAGAAAATTAATGTCTACCAAAAAGGAAAAGAAAAAACACAACTGTTTAGCTCCTTGGGTTACAGTGAGGGTTTTTGCACATAAGATATGGGATGTTTTTTTTTACAGCAATACCTGCTGTTTGTTCAATTGTTTGATTTCCTTTAGCAGTTCCTTCCTGAACTGTACTTGAGCAATGGCTAAGTAAGAAACAGAAAAATTTAAAGGAGGATAAAAGAAATAAAACCCACCTCCCTATTAAGCACAGACAAAGAACAACTGACAAAATCGTAACAGGCAGCTGCAACTGTGACCAAGAGGCAAATCCTTGAGGGGGACACATTGGAAATGTTTCTTAATAGATGAGCAGTGGACTAATGGGCTCCAGTGCAATAAAGCTGTTGAGCTGTCACTGTATTGGTGCAATCCCATTGCCACTGCTGCCCTTCTCAGGAGAAAGGCTGGGGCTGGGGTTGGACATGAAGATTTGCTTCATGGGGGAGACCTGAAGTGCGTGAAGTTACAAAGCCAAAGTGTTTGCTAACTTTTCATTTTCCTTCCTTGGCAATTTAGGTAGCTCTCCTGGTAGCAGCTGAGTTCTGGGAGCAAGGAGACTTAGAAATAAGCGTCCTTCAGCAACAGCCTATTGTAAGTACCACACGAGAGCCAGACATTTCAGTTCACACAGCAAGTCTCAGCAGAGACTTGCTACCAGCAACGCTGCTCTCAGAGCACTGCGAGTCTTCCTAAAATTACCGTGCCTGCCAAAATCCATTGGAAAAGTAGGTACTCAGCGAGGGAAGACCCTCTGTGACAGATCCTCTTGTCCAGCTGTCCGTATGGTTAGGTGGGTTGCAGTGGCTGTGAACCAGCAAGGAGTGGCTGTCCCCCTGGAGACTTTGGGCTGGTCCCTTACAGAAAAAAAGGAAAATTAAATACATACATCGTAGAGGAAAGCAGAGTTTCCAATAAAGAGAAAAACTACAAACACAGTCTTCGTAGAGTCCAGAAATTATTTCTGGTAAATGGAAGCGTGTTAAAGTAGTGTCTCTTAACAAGTTTTTTCTGCTATAATAGCAAATACCTAAATTTGACATTGAAAGAGCCGAGAGTCACTCCCTGATGCAGCCTTCACCTGTGTGGTTTGGGTTTTCTTAAAGTAGACTTTCATACACTCCCTCTGCCCACAGAGGCATCATAAATGACACAGTAAGCAACAAGGCCTCGTAAGAATAGAATTTCATGTTCAATCATGTTTTAGAGAATTGAAAACCTCTTCAGTGCTTTATAACATGAACCTTCTCTCAGGTATCTGCTTGAGAGGCACAAGGAAAGAACTCTTTGTCTTCTCCACATCCATTGACACTGAAAGAGCTGTCTAAAATTTCTGCTAAAATGGCAATGGAGATAAGCCCACTTCACTCCTCTGCAGCAGAGGGAGAAGGCTGTGATGATTAGCCTTTACAGACGGCATGGCAGGACTGCCAGGCGGGCACAACAAGGCAGTTTTGGGGAGAAAACAGAGATGTGTTTTTCAGGGAAGTGTTCCTGTAAATCATGGTGAACTTGTGTCCTCCCACAGCCCATGATGGACCGCAGGAAAGCTGCTGAGCTTCCAAAGCTGCAAGTGGGTTTCATTGACTTTGTCTGCACGTTTGTCTATAAGGTAAGCAAAGTGCACCCTTGCACGCAACGTCCCTCTCAACAGACATTCAAATCCCAGGTAAATGAGTCCTGGTGCAGCAACACCCATCGTGGGGAGAGGGACAGGTAGAGGAGACAACAGATGCCCCGCTCCAGGGCACTGCAGCGTGGTCCCTCTTTGTGCCATTAATGCTTTCCCTGCATGAGCCAGCCTGGGAGGCAAGGCGCTGGGGTCCGTCCTGGGGTATGATGGACATGCACTGCCTCTGCGCTGCATTGCACTGACGGGTGTGTTTTGGTTAGGAATTTTCCCGTTTCCATGAGGAAATTCAGCCTATGCTTGATGGGCTGCTGAACAACAGAAACGAGTGGAAGACCCGTGCTGATGAGTATGACGCAAAAATGAAAGCTCTGGAGGAAGAGAAGAAAAAAGAGGAAGAGAAGATGGCTGCAAACAAAGGTCAGAAACAGTACTTAGCTTTTCATTCCTAACTCAAAAACATACTTATGCGAAGCCGTTCCAGATCGGCAGCAAGCTTTGCTGACATGGCAAAGAGTCAGATGCCCAGAACAAGTTTACTCAGTCTTGCTCCACTAGCAAGGTTCAAGACACCTTGTCTTCAAACCCGAGACCATGACAGGCTGTCAAAAAGGCCACCTGCTCAAACACCCAGGAGTTAGTGCCTGAGAAACTAGTGAGACCACATTCAGCATGAGTGCCCATGCAGCTGGGGACAGCAGAAGGTCCTTCACAGTATACATACGACCCTGAAAAAGAGGTCTGTACACAGGGGCTGTGGCCGACATGCTGTCCCACAGTTCATGAAGCACAAGGTGTTTAGAAAAGCTAACACTCTTCTAGGAAGAACACTTGAGGAATTACAGTTCATCCCATTTCCAGCCCAGATTAGGTACTACCTAGAAGCAAGCAGTAGTAGTAGCACTTGGTAGTAATTTGTTTTGGTCAAATCCGTTTTTCTTCTTCTGTGGGCCCAGCCTGGGTAGCACTGAAATCCACCAGCTGCAGTGAGCTGAGTGAGTTGAGTGAAAACTTGCTTGATAGCCTAAGGATTTGTTTGACTCTCAGAAAGGTGGAAGCAGAAGGCTCTCCTGGCCTCTCCCAACTGTCTGAGCAAATACCCATCAAAACCTGATGCCTCAACTCCACAGAGACTGCATCTGAAGTCTCCTTTTCTTCCAAACTGGAGAAAAATCCCAACAGCCCATGGGGTAGCCATTCCTCAGATGACACAGTTTAGAAATTATTAGAGCTGTCTAGATGTCTTATCTCAGTTTAATTCATAATAATTAACTTAAAATGTCAAAAGTAAGTGTTCTAACTATGATTTGGAAAACTTCTGAAGAATAATTTCCTAAGTAATCAGTATTTAAGTGAGGAAGGTTTCTACTAACTCTAAAACACTCTTTCCAAGCAGTCTTAGATGTATGATCACTTTGCACAGCAGACAGCTCTAGATGTAGGTACTATAGGTATGACCTACATTGCTCACTGGATAATTTAAAAGTGCTAAAAAACTCCTGTAATGACTGAGAAGGACATTTATGACTGTACCTCTAATTCTGTGTTTCTTTTTATATGGCAGATGGAATAACCTGTAATGGAGGAACAGCTCCAGCTTCCAAAACCTGTAGCATACTTTAGACCTATTATCAGTGCAATACATGCCACCCAAAATGAGAATGCCCATGCTTTTAAAAAGAAAAAAATCACGGCATACAAATACATTCCTGATTGGACTGTTCTGCTACTTTAATTAGGCTTATGACCAACCAGGGAAGGGCTAGATCTCGTTTGCCTTAATTGCATCTCTTCCTGATGGTGAGGAGCCAGTTCTGTCCTGTCTCTTGCTCCATTTAATGTACCTGATATCAGATGGCATATGGCAAGTCAGAACAACATTTGGCCCAATATATTAGGTTGCATGACTATGGAAGAGCATTTCTCCTGCACTGAAACACGTCTTTCCCCAAAGCTGATGAGGCCAGTTGAATTCATATCCTGCTCCATACAGCCTCATGTGATTGACAAGGTATGCAACTATAGCCCACAGAGTAAGAAAACTGAAGAAGTTATCATATTTAAGCCTGTATCTGTTAGGATATCAGGAGGAAATTCATAGGTAGGTATAAAGCATGAAACCTGACCATGGTAGAAACCTTTGAACTGCTCTAATAAGTTTCAGTTCCATGTAAACACAAGAAACACTCACAGAGAGAATACTTCTGCACTCACTTCAAGAATTTGGATAGGTTGCTGCTCTAAAGTGTGGAGCCATTCGTGTAACACTCAGTAGCTGCCATCTTCACGAGCAGGATCCACACTGCGCTAATGAAGGCTTCATGCTAACACGTGATTGTAAGATGATGGTGTTGTCATTAGCCATTACAGTTCCAGTTCCAGTTACCCAAGCAACCTGAATCGTGGTATCTCCCAAATTTGTTCTGTTTTGCCTCATAATGCCAACGTTATGTAATGCAGTCCTCTTCCGACCGGTACCAACCCTCCTTCCTTTCGTTATCCTGTTGTGAGATATATGGATTTTAGATTCCCTTCCAGACTTTGAAAGACCGATGACTGGTACTCTTTTATTTCAGATAGTTAGTTTTCATGTTTATTCGTGCAACCATATTAGAACATTCAATTATGCTCTTGTAGCAGTAGAGACACCCTTCTCTGCTCCTCTGTCTCTCTCTCTCTCTCTTTTTTTTTAAGTGTTTGGAGATCTGTTTTGCTGGGGATTTTCTTCTTCTTCTTCTTCTTCTATTACTCCTGCTACCTTCAGTGTATTTACCCTTCAGTATCTTGTTTTGCATTACAAAAATATTGCAAGTAAAAGGAAAACTAGAGCTGTGGTGGTACCTGGTGATCGTTTATCCGTGTCTCAGTGTAGTAAGCAAGATGCAATTCTCCATCACTGTGCAGCAATTCTGGGAGCAGCAAGCTGTCTTTCAGTAAAATAGAGAAACCTGTCCACTGGCATGAAAATTAAATATGCCACTAGTAATTACTTCATGCTGTATGTCTCAGTTTCGTCAAGAACCATATAGGAGGCTTTCATCATATGCCGAGTTTCAGCATCCATGCAGGGACAGGAATGACTCTCACACATTGATGCAATGCACAGTCAATTCGATTTAGTGCTCTGCTTGCATGGTTATATACATTTTTCATATCTGCACACGCGATCACGCTTATTCGGACAGGC
>Ga0181612_152601_pt1 | contig 10444 bp, 9 predicted proteins | sample HoacroProtozoa21_FD_119630 | JGI IMG/M metagenome (GOLD analysis project Ga0181612, IMG submission 119630) | Hoatzin crop microbial communities from Cojedes, Venezuel. Combined Assembly of Gp0051906, Gp0051904, Gp0051908
TGGGAAAGGGCATTACAGTTAGTATCATGGTATCTTTTCCATTCAGACTCGCAACAGGAAGGGAAATAGATTCTTAGATTATCAAAGTTACTGTTAGATCACTGAAGCAAAGAGTTCGCACAATTCATATCAGCAACCAAAATTTAATGACAATAACTTTTCCAAAAGTAGATGAAAGATTGACATTGAGTAGCATATTAAAAAGAAAATGCAGAATAACTTCACAAGCATTGGTCAAATTGGTCACTCAGGCTGGTCCAAAAATGGTAAAATAAGATGAAAAAGTTCTATTATTTCAGTTTTACTTTGTACAAAATCTTTTAAAATACCTTTTTTACATTTTGAAATCACCTGCATTTAAAGAAATCTTACATGCTAAGTATGTGAAATCAAATATTTTGCTTCAAAATAACTTACTTTTATCATATTATTATTAAAATTATTGATGTTTTTGTTAAACTGATGAGGCTTTTATGATTTTTCAGTTCATCTACAAATTTCCTTCTTTGCCCAGATCTCTTTCACTTTGGCTCATTCTGCTTCCATTCTCCACCAGTGAAACTCTTTCTGCTTATAGCTGCACCTTTTGATCCATGCAACAGTTATTTTCTCTGACTCAAAGATCTGAAAAACACATGCTCACTTACTCTCTGTTCAGCATGTGCTGTAATGGAGGTAAGAGCAAGGAGGAGCCTTTGTAAGGTTCCAGCCATTTCAGTAGACCATTCCTATCAGCACGTGCTCTAGGGAGCACCGTTGGAGAAATGAACCAGTAACTGCAGCCAGGCCAGAGGAGAAAACAAATACATGAAGTGGCCAAGATGGATGGAAGTAGCTTTTTTCTCTGATCTCGAGCAAGCCATCACAGCCTTACGAAGCCAGATATGTTTTATTCCAGTGCCTTGCTGTAAGATGTTCTGCCTGGCTTTTGTAGCCTTTTCTAGAATCTGCTTAATTTGCCTCGTCAGTGCATTTGGCTTTATATGTACCTCACCTTCGTTAAAATACTTGTTTTCTTCTCCTAGTTGCATCTCACTCATATAAAAGAACTGCAGATTTTTTCACTCCATTTAAAGGCAAATGATAGAATTTAATAGGATTCATTATCACTAATTGTAATTATTGGTTAAAGCTCTTAATTTAGGCCTTAAACTAATTCATTTTTACAGATAACAATGGCAACAGTGCATTGTGATCTGCACTGAAATACACACTTAGCTTCCCAGAGCCATGTTTTATTCCCTGATTTCTGTTTGCTTCTCATGCTCCCTCTAATTTATTTTATCCAGAAGCCTACAATGTTTCCAAATAACCCTTCTGAAATACATTGTCTGTTCAACTAGACTTGCCTGGAGGCTGGGCCCAATGCTGCAAATTCTTTGACTTCTCTCCTAGGATTAGTGGTTTCATGTTAGTAGTATGATTTAAAATAAATAACCAAGCTTATGCTTCTGAGTTTACAAAGAAGAATAACACAGTACTGCACATAGGCTGTGTCCATTTAATCCCTACCTGCAGTTTTCATCTTCCTTGCAAAATATGAATTTTTTACTAAAACTAGCTTTTTGTTTATTTGCTATAGAATAAAACCCTTTTTTCCCTTGCTAATCAGTGAGATTAAGCCAAACATGCACATAATGGGAAAAACACATTGTCTGAATTGATTCTGTTCTTCACAACAGTAAACTTCAAAGCCTGTTATTGACTATTTAGGTGCATTAAAGGAGTCCAACCTGGGCAAGAAGTGCACCTGTCCTGTGTTGGCAGCCTCCTTTTTTAACGCTGTCCCTACCTTCAGCCCCTAGTCCCATATCGCTACAAATAAAATGCTGATAGCTAAAAGACTGCAGCTGTCAGAGGTTGAGCAACCACTGCGGTAACCCAGACATCCCAGGGCAGTAACACATGGCAGCAGTTCTCATTAACAGAAATGCTTTGCAGGCTCCTACCTCGCATTCAGCCGGTGCCTCTAAGCCACTGTTATTGAAGCTAATGTGCTTTATACACAGAAGTGATCTTGACAAACAGTGCATGTAACAACAAAGCAACAAACTTTACGCAGTTTCCAAACTCACCGAACTGTTGTCCTACGGGGTTCTATTTTGCTCCACATGAGTATTTCACTTCAGCCCCATGTCTCTCTGTTTCCAGTCCCAGGAGGCCCAGGTGCTGAAACATCTGGCAGAGAAGAGAGAACATGAGCGAGAAGTGCTTCAGAAGGCTTTGGAGGAGAACAATAACTTCAGCAAAATGGCAGAGGAAAAGCTGATACTGAAAATGGAACAGATCAAAGAAAACCGTGAAGCTAATTTAGCTGCTCTTATTGAACGTCTCCAGGAAAAGGTAACCACGCCATCACTCTTCATCCTAGACTAGAGAGGAAAATCTAATCAATGTTTTGAAGAGCTGTTGTGGGTAGCTCCTATCTCAGTTGCTGCACCTGAGCAATTTTTAAATCAGAGCCCCTGATGCCTGTCTACAGCACCACTCATTTTTGAAAAAGACTAAACATCTATAATCACACTGTCACAGAATGGTTGAGGTTGGAAGAGGGCTCTGGAGTTCATCTGGTCCAACCCACCTGCTCAAGCAGGGTCACCCAGAGAAGGGTGTCCAGAATCATACCCAGACAGCTTTTGGGTATCTCCAGGGATGGAGACTCCACAACATGCCTTGGCAACCTGTGCCAGTGCTCAGCCACCCTCACACTGAAAAAGTGTTTCCTGATGTTCAGAGGGAACCTCTCATGTTTCAGTGTGTGCCCATTGCCTCTGGTCCTGTCACTGGGCACCACTGAAAGGAGCCTGGCTCTGTCCTCTTTGTACCCTCGCGTAGGTATTTATATAAGATCCCCCCTGAGCCTTCTCTTTTCCAAGCTGGACAGTCCCAGCTCTCTCAGCCTTTCCTCATAGGAGAGACTGAGAGATGCTCCAGTTCCCTAATCTTCATGGCCCTTCGCTGGCCTGTCTCGAGAGAAAGGTTGATTTTCTACCTTTTAAGAAGTGCTGCAAACAAATTAAAGGTCACATGTTTAGATTTTGACTTTTAAGAAAAGTCATTGATCAAATCAAACAGTTGTCCTGTGTCTGTACTTCTTGGTTTCTCAGAGGACAAAGATGAAAAAATATGGGGAGAAAAAACCTTTCCTATACAGCAAAAAAGACCTGTTCTTTCATAAGCCTTGCAACTAAAAGAGAGTAAATTTTCTTTTGGAGGTCTTTGGCACAGTCAGAGGAAACAGGTAAATCACAAACCCCACCATGCAGGACCAAAAGTGGCCTTCTCCAAAACAGCCCTTCCACACAAGAGAGGGAAACGTATGAATAAAGATTTAGAAATATTAAGAGTAAATTAATTAGTTCTGCATGAGTGAGCACTTGTTTCTCTCAGTGATTAACTTTCTAATTTGTTAGCAAATTGATTAACAGAAAGAAAATAGCTCTCAGTGGTTTTCAATGAGATCTTCTCCATAAGCACCTCTATTTCTTTGTTGGAGACAAAAGTCTGGGAGAGCAGGAAAGAAACAACAGAAACCAAAGGATGATGTTACAAGTGACTACGCAAATGGGGTAATTCTTGAGCTTAAGAACGGTACCCAGATTACTTGACATTTTTGCATTAGATTAGGTTGCAGGCACATATCCCAAAGCTTATGAAAACAAAGGGAAAAGCCAATTAGTCATCCTTGAGGCTCAGAAGGAAATGGGAAGGACAGCTGAAGCTTCTCTCTATACTAGGTTAATGTTAACAGACTGTTAAGCCCCATTTCCACAGCAATGTGATGGCATATGTGCATGACATCCAAAGAAGGCTTCTGAACAAAGATGACAATAACTCATTTGGGAATGTTTGTACAGACCAGTAATTAAAAATTGAATGACTATACAGTTTTGCCAACACAAAAGTGAACTGTGAATATGCCAGAAAAAAAGAATTAAGATACCTGAGTCCAGATCTTCAAACTTCACACGGAACTGTGGACACCCTGAGGTTTTGGTGTTTAGAAGTTCCTACAACCAAAGATAACTTCTCTATACTGCAGTTAACTGGAGCAAGGAACAAATCCCATGTAAAATCTAGCATTCAGAATTATGGATCTTATGAAAAACTGTGATTTACAGTCAGTTGATGCAATAAGCTGTCTTGGCCTGTGATCCATAGTCCAACTCTGACAATGAAAATGTAGCTGTTGACTTCAGTGAATTTTTGACCATAAAAGACCCTCTAATGCATGGAAATAGCTAGGGAGTTCCTTAAACTGAAGTCAGCTAGGGATGGATATTTGCTTCTGTAGTCACCTTGTGCTTGTCATTTGGTTATCTGGGTGTTTTTTTCAGTGATCAAACACAAGAGGTGGAAGTCTAATAGTTTGACAGTTGAAAGAAGAGAGGCGTAAACCAAAAACCGTAAAACCCAGAAGCTGCCAAAAACAGTAATTTTATAAACATCCCGAGTAGAACATTCCTAAATTCATTAGACAGCTGTTGTTCCTGACCACAAGCCCATTTCCACAGAAGTATCTGAATATACACTGGCTCAAATAAATCTAAATTAATTATGACTGCTTATATAAAAGGGAAGACAGCATGGCTGAAAGTGGACAGAAGGGTCTAGCACAGACTTTTGGTAGCTGCACCTCTTCTCCATCACAGCCAGAGAAAGAATGGAGAGGACAGCTAACTGCATTGTTTGGTCTAAGGGGATGTTTGAGATGTTCAGATTGACCCGTCTTGGTAGAACTGAATTCTTGGACCTTTGAGTATGGTTCCTAGATGCTACAGATAACGCAGTAACTAACACTTCTTCTGCATACAGTGTAAAAGCAATTAATTCAAGCCCACTCATCTTTCCCTATATTTAGTTTAACATGTAGGCATTCAAATGGCAAATGTGAGCACAGGGCACATTTTATGCTGCAATTGGCACCTCTCTATGTGGGCCTTTAAAATTAAACTCTGTGAGGTGCTGAGGACTATAAGGCTGTATCAGGTAAAAGACTGAGCTCCAGAGCATAAGCAGAATGTAAGTGTCGAGCATGCCTGAGGCTGGTCTGGTGGATGACACCTCTCCTGGTTTGCATCCTTTAAAGATGGTTGCGCTATGAAATGAGTTTTGCATGAGTATCAAATGCATGATGTAAACGGATCATCATCAGGAGCCTCCCTGGGCAGGCGGAATGAGAAAGAGGTTTGATTTTTCCCCTCTTCATGTTTTCCAGGAGAGGCATGCTGCAGAGGTCCGTAGAAACAAGGAGCTCCAGGTGGAACTGTCTGGCTGAAAACAGCAATGGTGGATGTGACCCATCCCCACCATTAGTAAACTCCCCCTGCCTATATTATTATGGATCATGAGATATCAGTATGGGAAATGTATGACATGGTTTAAAAAAAAAAAATCAAGAACTCAATAAAAAACTTTAAAAAAGAAACAAAAATAAAAACAAAACAATGCGGTCTCTTTGCAGAATGATTTGCTTGATGTTTAAAAAACTTGGATCTTATTTTGTAAATACTTACATTTTTGTTAAAAAATACAAGTATTGCATTATGCAAGTTATTTCATAATCTTACATGTCCTGTAACAGGCTTCTGATGTTGTCTATTTCCACTCGGTTGAATTTGCTGGGTCTGTTCATTTGAAGCACCTCGCGTCTAATTCCATTCCCTGCGACTTCCATTCCACCCCACCACGAGGTCAGTAGTAGTTCTATGGTGCTAGAGACCAGTCATTGCCTAATAGCCGAGACTGCTTTGCCATCAATAAGCTTTGTTAAAACAATGACTAGATCACAGGTATCGTGACTTCACGTTCAGCTGTCCCAAGACAAAAGGCTCTTAAAATGTAGTTTCTTCAGATGCAACTTACGCTACAGGACTCTGTAGCGTGCTGTATAATTGGGGTTAAACTGCCACATGTGGTACTTGTTGCTTCTGCTTTTTGACGTGAGAGGCAACAAATACAGCTGTGCAGCAGGATGAAAGCAAGTGGGATCAGTCTGAGGCAAATTTAAGAGGCACATTGTAACCATCAAGCTATGACAAATTCTGGATGATGCCAAACAGCCATACAAATGCTAATTGTAAAGTGAGCTTAATTCACCACTCGAAAATTTATTGATGGAGCAACTAAAAGCATCAAGTGGCTTTATCTGTAGGTGACATGATCTATGATACTTATCTGATGCTACCACATTACATGTGTAATAGTACGAGAGGCTACGGAATGTTTCACTTGGAACCCGTGAGCCAGTTGTTACCTTTTTTTCCGACACTGCTGACTTCCATTCATCATGACCTTTACTCTTCAGTGTTAGCCAACCCTACCTAGTGACAGACATCTAGGGCTAAGAGGGCTGAAGCAGGAGGAATGACTAGACAGGGTGCTTGTGCCAAGTACAGTTATCACCAAACCTAACACATCATCCCCAAAATAGCTGCGGTTTTGAAGTTGTCCCTACCCCCCTGGAGGTTGCTGCCTGCATATTCTACTCTTCATTAGTGCTATTTTCCTGTATGTCATTGTGAGCAAGCTGTGATTAATAAAGAATTGGGGTTCTGTGAACTGAAAAAGGGCTTGTCTCTTCTCTCGCTCCACTACTTCTTTGACATGTGCCCAATTGAGGGGAAAACCTGATGTGGGTATAAAAGCATGGAAATGAGACTTGAATAAGATCTATTAGTAAACCGAGCCTATTTATCTGCTAATACAGCACTAACCCCTGCTATGTGTTTTCCAGTGCTTAGGCTGGTTGTTTTTGAACATTACTGTATAAACTGAGCTTATAAATGTGACCTCTAGCACTGAGTATATTCAAAAAGAGAACTAGCTACACACCCATGCACATGCATCCCTTAATCCTGACTCAATATTGGGAAAAAAGGGGAGTTTGGGGAAAAAAAAGTAATGTAACTCTGGGTACAGACTTGAATAGCTGCAGCAAGATTGTAGCTGTTAACACACTGACATTCAGGGTAAAAGGGATTCATTTACAGGTTTTGTTGAAAAACACAAAATCGGTAGGGAAGCTGCTGAGCTGCAGAGCTGAGGTATAAAATTGGATCAGACCCCATTTAGAACTGGACAGGTCATCGAATTACCTCTAGGATTAGTTTTCTGGTTTTAAGTCATGAAAGTGGTATTTACATTCTTGGTCGGAGACATGGGCCAAAAGCTCCAGATCTGCAGCAGTCAGTTTCCGACCCATGCAGCCTATTTTATTTCAGAGCCAAGTTATGTCCCTGGAAGATTTGGCCCACAGTCAAAAAGCAGCAGAAACTGATCCCAGCGCAAGGCGGCGGTCTCAGCTCTGTGTGCAATGAGCTCTGTACTACAGAACTAGAGGAGTACTCCAACTTGTTACGGCACGTGGGTTTCCGTGCCTGAATTCTTTGTCTTTCTGGCAAAATCACCAGAAGTAAACATGGAAGAGAAGCCAAGCAGCAAACTTTGAACATGGATGTCACGAGCTTCAGTGTTGGCAAGACCTCAAAGTTTGTATATTGCTTTAAGCCCAGTGAAAAAGGTCATTCAGTCAAGCTTATATTTCAATTTAAGGTCCAGGATCTTGGTTTGAGGGCTCCTGGATTTTGGTTTCATTTCCCAATGGCAAGTCACTTACAGTTTTCCCTGTCCATTGGTTTAACAAGCTCTGGTTGTGCTTCAAACCCTTTTGCTGTTCATCCTGCTGGCTATGCTTGCTCAGAGAACAGGCCAAGAACAAAGCTCTGGTGCTGAGGCCAAGCAGGGCAGCTTGCCTTGCCTCCATGGGGCTAGACTCTCTTCCCGCACAAATGATGGTGTCCACATCCAAAGTGCCCGTTGTGATGGTCCTCGCCATGCACTCACCCCAGCACAAACCTGGGCATTGCCTGGGAAATGCTGCTCCACGGGTGCCAAGACTGCACCAGGGAAATGAGTGATGAACAAGACAGTGTGAGCACTGTAGGCTTGTGTCAGAGCCCATGCTCTGCTCCTCTTTACACAGTTCTTGTAACAGTTGTGGGTCCAGAGTTCATTTTATTAAGGTAGAACTATATTTTGAAAGCCTGTTTGAAAATACACTGCATATTTAATTTATAATAGCAAAATTAAAAACTAGACTATGTGTCTTATCATATGGAGGGATTTTTTTACAATGACTGGATCAAAATCCCAACCCTTCTATAACCAAATAGGAATGTCTGCCTCTTCCTTCTCACCAGAACCCCCCAACACATCACTGACGTGCAGCAACATGCGCCACACACGCGTACAGTCGCCTACCTGCCTGCCTTTCAGCAGTCCTGTCGGAGGCACAGGCTCTGTGATCGGTGTAGGAAAGAGCTTTACTCCCAGAACCTTAAACCATACAGAGGAGCACTCCTCTCGTCTCCCAGAAGGAGAGGGATGTGGTTCAAAACCTTTAGGGCAGCGTGAACACCTGCTTTCTCATCCAGCTCTTGCCAGATCCCATCATGTCGAATCAAACCCTCTCTAGGTTTTTGAGGGAGAGAGGAGAGGATTGCACGGGACGAGGCAGGCCCTACTTCCATCTTGCAGAACATGCCCCCTTCTGAGCATATTTCAGCCGTGGCAGGAGGCAGCCGGTCACTCAGCAGAAGGGAGAATTCGAGGGAGTCAATGGGGGAATTTTGGATAATCTGTCCCGTGCCTCAGGGCTGGTGTCCCAGTGATGCTGGTGTAATAGTGCCATGCAGTGGTCAGTCTTACTAACGGGGATCATCTCTAAATACACCAGGGACTGCAAGGATTTCCTCTGAGTATGTCCATTTAGTCTGCTGCACAGTTTACGCCAGGTCCTTGCATAAGGCAGATGGTGGCTCTGAAATCTGAAGACTGAGTCTAGACATTTTCAGGTTTAACTCCACTGTAACATGACCACGAGTAGCTGTAAAACCCATGGAACTTTTTTTTGTGCAGCATAAAAACTTCTCATGACCGTGAGAATATCTGCACTACTGAAATTTCAATCATGTTTAGAAAGCAACAGATAATACACAGAGACCAGCTCTGAGCAGAGACCGAGGAGATAAAAAAAGCAACTTCAGAAATATAGAGAGCTGCAAGAAAAGCCAGCATCAACAGCCATCAACAGATCAGGGGCTAAATGAGCCATGAAACAACTCTCACATTGAAAAGGGGGCCTCATCTCCCAGCAGAGGAGAGAGGATGGTCACCCTTGAAGCAATCACCCTTAAAAAAACCTGCTCTTTCTCCACTTCCACCCAGTACGAGGAACTAGGGCACAAGACAGAGGAGCCTATAGTACATCTGTAAATGTAACCTATAGCTCAGTGATCAGCCGGAACAAGAGTCTGCTATGGACTCCCCAAGGATGAGGGGGTTCTTCAATGTACAATAAAATGCCTGTGCATCAGGCATCCATCACTTCAATGTTGTGCTGATACTCTTATAGCATCTGACATTGAACTCTTCCTCTGAGGAAACCAATGGAGGTTCCTTTTTCTACTCAAATGTCCACAAAGACCACAGGAATGCATATAATTAATAATTTACTTAGGAAAGCACTCACCTGCTTCAGGTTTACAATGTGATGCCAGTCTCCCTTTTTTGGGGTGGCAGTAAATAGCTGCTGGAAAGTGTCTCCTACTGTAACAGGCTGGGTTCAGTCAAATGTGTCCCAGAAAAGAAAGCTCCTGGGCAGCTCCTGAAGATGGAGAGCATGAAAGGCATTATCCAAGGCACAGCCCAGACTTGTGTGATGGAAGGAAACAGCCGAGCTACAACTTAAATGTCTTTTAGCTACTATAGTTACAATAGAGTTTTAAACAAGCTTTGGAAAACAAGTACACCATAATAAAATACATTTTAAAAATAATAACTCTTAAAATATGCAATTTGTCGAAGACTCTTTCAGATTCCGCAGGTTCTCAGTTCACAAAAAATCCCCATGTACAACTGCTTGTGACCAGAAGAGGGCAAGCTCTAATTATCTAACAGACAACTACAGATGGAGAGTTTTATTTCAAAAAGCTTGTCAAGCTGTGCACTGTCCTGAAATCTTGCTTTAGGGCATCATGGAGACTGATATACTGGATATGAGTTTAAATACAACATAAAAGATAGCACTTTTTACCTGGGCAAAATTCATTACTTTGTCTAGATTTCCTTAAGAATACAGCAGTGGCAGGCATTGTAGGACCTAAAGGATAAGGTAGTCTTATGGTGGGCAGTGACAGATGCTCAAAGATGAGTATAAGAATAAGTACGGGTGCACGGCGATGCTTCTCCAGCCTCCAACAATAGGCACTGCTGAAGCTGCTCGAGCAAGAATTACTTAGTACATTTAACATCCCTGATGGATATTTTCTTCTATTAGTTTGTCTAATCACAAATATTAAACGAAAAGAAAAGAAAAGAAAAGAAAAAAGAAAAGAAAAGAAAAGAAAAGAAAAGAAAAGAAAAGAAAAGAAAAGAAAAGAAA
>Ga0181612_172213_pt1 | contig 10444 bp, 4 predicted proteins | sample HoacroProtozoa21_FD_119630 | JGI IMG/M metagenome (GOLD analysis project Ga0181612, IMG submission 119630) | Hoatzin crop microbial communities from Cojedes, Venezuel. Combined Assembly of Gp0051906, Gp0051904, Gp0051908
AACTGGACACAGCACTGCAGATGGGGCCTCCCCAGGGCAGAGCAGAGGGGGAGGAGAACCTCCCTCGCCCTGCTGCCCACACTCCTCCTCATGCACGCCAGGATCCCATTGGCCTTCTTGGCAGCCAGGGCACACTGCTGGCTCATGGTTAACCTGTCGTCCACCAGGACACCCAGGTCCCTCTCCGCAGAGCTGCTCTCCAGCAGGAGACATTCTTTGTTTAATGTTTTGTGTCTCTCAGCAAATCTACCTTTGCAAAGTCTGACTAAAATGACTTCATATTCTTGATCTTATTTTTCACTCTGTGTACAATTTTTAAACAACCTTAATGTATAAAAAGTTAAACATCCATTTCAGAGAGGAAAAATTTATTTATTTATTTTTAAGTGTCCTTCAAAACTTGGCTTGAAACATATAATTATCATTTAAAGTAACTAAGGACCTGGAAAAGAAATGATGTACGCAAACTAAAGTAGTAAATATTCTGAGAACCCCTCTTTTTCTATGTGTATACATCAAAATTATGTTGTGCTCAGTCCAGAACTCTCTTGTCATGAAAAAAATGGGCAGTTTTAGTGAGCTCTGTCTACCTCCATGCTGTTCCCTGGAAGTGAACCACGTGTTACCTCCATAAAAGGCCTTGCTTTCCACAGGATCAGTTTGATCCACTTGTGTTAATCTGTGTTACTCAGTCTGCTCTAATTAGACCAGGGTTTAGTGTCAGTGATAAGTAGAGTTAGTGTTCTTTATCTTACTTGGGAATTACTACAGCGGCAGCCTGTTCCAGCAAGACTAGAAGATTTTAGCTATAATTACTTCATGAAAGGCTGTTATTTATAAGGACCTACTGTCACACAGCTGGGGGAATACTCCTCCCAGCTGGACGCTCTCCAGGCTGCTCTGCTTACCTCCTGCGGTACAGCCTCCGGCTGTTTTACCATTCCTGTTGTTGAAAAGTAGCAAAGAACGGCACTTTAGTTTCTCTAGTACACTCACAGGTCACAGGCTGTCTATTCATTTTCATAAAAATGGGACCTCTTTGCCCAGCTGCCATAGTCTTCTTGAGACAGCGCTGATCTCCATCCCCAGCCTCTGCTACCTCGGGCTGGAAAACGGCGCACTTTGAGTGAGCTCTTTCAGTTTAAAATTCAAATTCCCTGAGTTGTCAGGGTTACAAAAGGCCAATTGCTTTCTACATTAGTTACACAAGAGGTATATGTTTCTAGACAAAATAATGGATATGTGTGTGTGTATTTATTGATTTATATTTTTTTTCTGACCACAGTGGAGTGTGCCTGGGGCTTGCTGTCAGGGTTGCCTGCAGAAACCGGGGATCCTTCCTCTGCCTATGTCTTCCTTGCTGAATTGAGAACTGTCTTCTAATATGGAGCTGCTTCCCGATTTTTACCTCTGGTCTGCTCTCCCATTTTCTTTAGCAACTGATTGGGAGCCGGTCTTTGTAATTTTTAGCTTGTTTTGTTAAGTGAAGTTCCACACCAGCAAAAGTCAATGCAAACTGGATGACTTCACAGGGGGTGAATTGCAGCCTCTCTGTATAGAGAGGCATGGTATTTTGTAGATATGTCTTTTGAGTTACGAACTACAAATGTCATTTTTGTTCATGTTGTCTTTCCTGTCAATGGATTACATTAACAACATGTTTGCTTTATCCTCAGATTTATGTAATTTTTTATTTTCTGTAAGAGAGACTGTTTCAAAAGCAGTGTTTGGTGGCAACATTGCTCTAGGTAACTGACTTTTTGGTATAGGATTATTTTTTCAAAACTAGTAACAATGTCTTACAGGCCTTACGCTTAGCTGTAGCGTAAGATGATGCAGATTTTTATTGTAAGTCTTCAAAGAATCTTCATCTCTGATTCATGTAGATGGATATCTTGCTGAAACATTTTTCTGGCATGTGAAAGCAGATGAATTAATTCTTGTTTCTTTTTTTCTTGGTTAGAAAGGGAAATGAATTCTCTTAACAGTAAATGATTGCAAGAAGCTTATTCATTCTATGTTTTGAGAAAGTATGTGGAAATTATGCCAGTGATGGAATTGCAGCCTTGCTTTAAGTCCCACAGCATATATAGGTTAAGGGGTTCACCTGTAAGACTCTAGTATAAGAACAGTGAACTCAAAAAGAGAGATAGGGACATAGATGAAGCATAAATAGGAAAACAGAGATGATTTCTGAGGGTCTTTTGAAGATGTGTGCCTTGTCTGGCTCTTAAAGTTCTAGTATAAGCTACAGTTTTCCCTCCTTTCTGATCTCTCCAATCAGTTGTTAAGATGTCATTTCAGATCCTGAATTATAATTTAGGAACTGCTTCTCAATGACTAGTCTACTTTCCATTTCTGTCTCGGGATGGAATTATGCAATTCTTTCCTTCCTGATTCATGACTTAGAATATATGAAATGCTCATTGCTACCCAGGTTTTTTCTCATGGGGCATCCATGCTGACGCAAATGACATAAAACCACCAAATGTGCCATGTACCTGTTAGAGTCCTTTGATCTTGTAGGTCGCTACAAGCCAAGATGAGGGGCTTCCTCCTGAAGTTACTAAGCACCGAGAAATCCAGTTTTTCCCATGATGTTCAGATCCAGATGTCTGCTTATTCCAGCATTCTTTTACTCTCTCTAAAGCAAAAGAAGGGATCTGTGGCTGCATGAATTGTTACCTTACTGCTCAATAATTTCCTTTATTTTAGTGAGTCAGTCAGGCATCTACCTCTGGCTGGTTGTTATAGTGGATTCCAAATGGGAGGTTGCCCTCATGGTGATGCTTGCTGTTCTGCTTGGATAAGCAGATCTGGTCACTTGGAGTGGATGGCTGCTGTGAGTCTGGCAGCTATTTCTTTTCTGTAAGGAAAGCTCTTGCTGTGGGGTCTTTTCTTTGTTTTCCATGTATAACTTGCATGGTTTCTTAAAACTAAGCCCAAAAGGTCTGCTGTGGAAATGTGTCTAAATAACATTTGATTCAGATATCCTTACTATAACAGCGGGAAAGGCAAAGCAGAGTACATGAAGGGTGCAAGGATGTGCAACCTGGTATGCGACAGCCTCTCCAAAGCTTTCCTTTCAGACAGAAATTTAGGAAGGAGTAGGATAAAAATAAGGAAATGTGAAGTCTTGACAGTCTAACCTCTTTGACTTCTCTGGAATATTATGAGGGAAGATAGAGTGGTTAGAAATAGGAGCAGGAAACTCAACAGTACTGCAAACACAGGGGAGTAGATAAGGAAAAAGATGCTAAGAAAAGCTTGGTAGTGTGAGCCTACCAGCTGTTGAGATACCAAGCAACATCTTGGGGAATTATTTAGGAATCATCCCAATGTGGTGAGCTAGGAAAAGTAATGTACGATAATAAACGTAACTCATCAATGTATGAGAAGGTATCTGCCTATATAAAGCCATAGTTAAAAAGTTTCATACCCATAATGATCATAAATGTGCGGTTGCATACTAAGATGATGTAATTGCTGAGCTCCTTTGAGGGCTAGGCCTCTGGAACACAAAAATTATGAGTATTTGTGCAGATTGCAAGAGTGCACTACAGATATTTCCAACGCTGGAGCCGAACAACGCAAAACATGTTACAGAGAATTGAAATATATATATAAAAGTGTGTGTAAAGAATAGATTTCAATACTCCTCAGCACTGCTTGGAGATTTCTAGGATCCTAAAACAGCGTAGATCATATGGCCCACAAGCTACTTGGATCCGCAGTGAGAGCAGGAATATTCACTGAGGCTCTAACTCAGCTCTACGTCCAATCTAACTGGTTCGCCTAGCTCAAATCCTGAAGTAGTTGTGCCAAAATGGAAATGGGGGGGGAAGCATCACCTGTAAAAACAGAAGTTTCAGAAGTATTGCATGTTAAATACAAGAGGAAAGTCTTTTACTCGGTGGTTCATATGTCAGCTAGAGTGCATATCCAACCCTGGGTGCTACACAGCAGAAAAGACGTGCATCGGATGGACATCGGAGGAGAGCAATAAGGATGATAAAAGAAAACCAGAGCTATGAAAGCAAACTGAAAGAATTTGGTTTGTTTAGTCTAGAGGTTAAGTAAAGAAGGCTGAGAAGATGTAGGCAAAAGGCTGCTACGTGGAGGAACAGAATAATCTGTTTTTCATGTCTGCTGGGGACAAGACAAGAACTGATGAACTTAAATGAAAGCAAAGGAAATTTGAAGTTAGATATGAGGGGAAACTTTGCAGTTGTAAGGACAATTAGGCACTGGAATAGATTGCTTACGGCTGCTATGGAATCACTGCAGTTTTGTAGGAATAAGCTTGACAAACATCTGTCAGGAGTGCCATAGGCAGTGATGCCTGTGCCTGGAGTAGTAAGGTGAACTCAGACTGCTTGAGCACCTTCCTGTCCTAGTTTCCTTGATATGCAGTCTGTATTTTCATTCTCATACTGCTGCTTTCTGGGGCCCCATTCACCAAAAAAATTCCAATTAAAATGTTTATTTTATGCCTACTTCAATCAACCAGCAGGAAAACAAATATAATATGCATTTTTGTGACAGAAGAAAAGTTAGCCTGAAACAAATTTTGCTACAAAGACCAGCTTTAGGGCTTCCACAACTCTTACAACATCTGTTTCGCTGTAGTGTAGCAGGAAGCAGCTTCTATTACACTTTATCAGCAAAAATTCAGATCCCAAAGTGACAGGGCAAGCTTAAAAGAGAAAGCAGCTGTTGATGAGACTGGTGAGTATGCTATGGGCCTCAGCAAAACAAAACTTGATGGGAAGGGAAAGCAAAGCCTCTCTCCGTTCAGCTTTGAGAAAAATTTACATGGTCACAGATTAGCAAATGGATTTATTCACCAGCTCACAGCACTGCACTTCATGTTTCTGTCAGCTGCCTGGGTGACCCTGCTGCGGGTGGTGCATTGCCCAAGGCTCTAATGCACTAGCTGGTTTTAATGTAACAGTGTGTGTCAGCTGGACTGCCGAAGCAGGGTGGGGATTCCAGTGGCACAGGTCGCTACTGTTGGGTGAAATAAAAGGGTGAGTGTGTTCGGTTCTGCAGTTGTACACATTTCAATAGAGCACTAGGGCTACAAGCAAGAAAAAGAGAGAGAGGACTGAGGTATGGCCCGGGAGTACACGCTCTCTAAATTGATGGTGCTCAAATACTGTTAGCCCTGTAGTACTAATTAAATTTTGTGCATTTGCTATATTTCCCTTTTGAAAAGGGATTCTGTTTGGGGGTTTTTTTGCCTGACTTCAGTTTTAGAAGGACATATTTCAGTGGGCTGCTGCTTTTGAAGAAAAGACACCATAAACCATCTTTCTCATAGGTTTTTTGTGTCACATTTCAGGCTAGCCATTGACTTTGAAACTAAATGTAACCAAGATTTGTTGCACTAAATAATGTGATATTAAAGCATCCTAGTTCCTTAGATGCCTCTTCAGAAAACACTAAAATAAAAAAGTGATCATTATTTAAAAAACCAAAACCAGACACACAAACCTGGAATTCTTGCTACAAGCAAAGCATTTATTGTCAGTGGTATCTAGAGGGATACTAGTAAGAGGACTGTTATAACATCTACGTCACTCCTCTTAGTCCCTCATTTCATTGTTGTTTTAAGCCGTTTATTGAATAACAATCAAATATTCTTTTGAGACAAAATCCTGTTTAAAAAGCATAGGCATGAAATTAAAAAAAACCCAGAAAACCTCACAAAAAACCCAACCAAAAATAAAAACCAAACCAAAATCCCCCAAATCAACAAACCCCCAAACACCCCAAAACTCCCAAAAGTTATCTTAATAAATATGACTCTACACGTTTATTGCAGAAATGTATCAAATACCCCAAACCTGGTGAGGGGTCTGTGTGTGGAGCTGTTAATAAGTGAAGTCAGCTGCCAAGTAAACAGGATGTGCCTCATTTCCCCTGATGAGCTTTTCTGTACAGGATCCTGGAATTTGCCTTCAGATGAAATGTCAGGGATTGTGCTTTCCCTGGGGAGAGCCAACTCTAATTAAGCAGCATACAGTCAAAATCATCTCTTTGTTCTGCCTTTATTGAGAAACACTTGAATACCAATTTTGTCACTGTACTAACGCTGAGAATATTGGCAGTTGCACACTACCTGTCTGTATCTGAGCTCTGCAGTGTTACAATGTGACGTAGGCATGAGTATAAAAATGGTGTCCACAGAATCAGGTAAGTGGAATGAGCAGTAGCTGATCCTCATTACACTGGCTTTACTTTCAATTTAGACAAGGCACAAATAATGAAAACTTGTCAATTAAATAACATGTTGGTGGATTTATTTTACCCTGTGAAATAAATGGAACACTTAAAACCGTGAAAGCTATTCTAATGTAACACTGAGTATGGAAAATATATTCAAACAATACAGACCTTAGTTTTTACAAGAGAAGAAATTCCTTTATTGAAATGAGAGTTGTAGATATTTATACCTGAATTCTATACTGAATATTTTCCTAAACATTTCAGGAGTTGATGTTGCACTGTGTGATGCAGAACTGTGAGAAAGCTTTATAGAATTTTGTATGTTGCTAAATGGACTTAAGACAGAATTTCCTATACCTGTTTGCACATTTGGATTCCAAGAACATTCAATACATAGTTTTTAAGCACATTAGGGAAAAAAAAAAAAACCCAACAGGATTAAATTTGGGTGTAAATCTGGATTTGAATTCTTCGTTTCCTTTTACGCATTTTGATTGAGCTGAGCTTTTATGGTAAAGGACAGGCTTAATGTCCATGATTGTGTGTTTATTGTGTAATGACTTTGATCTATTCAGAGCACATCTTGGGATAAGCCTGTGAGATACTGTACAGCGACTGCAATTACATACAAGCCTACCTTTCTTTTCAAAAACTATGTAGGAGTTGAACAAAGTGCACGGAACTGGCATTAAAGTGAGATTTACTGATTCATGGCTTACCTTTGCCTTGTCTTCAATGGTATGCTTGAGGGAATGATTCGCTCTAATAATGTTACTTGTCAGAGACCTGTTTGAAACTCATCTTGCAGTTGGTAACAGCGGTTTTGCATTCCTTCAGTTTTTTGTGCAAGTTGCAGATCAAATAGATCTCCAGATTCTAACATGTAAATTATTCAGACACATCAAATTTCAGCCTTTTTTTTAACACAAGTTTGCCAATTTTTGCATAATCAGTGCAAGATTTTAAACTGGTTGACTTGCTTAAATCACAGCTGAGCCTCTTAGATGAGTGAAATCTTCAACCTTCTGAGAAGTGCACAGCCTCATGTGTTGTTTTACTTTTGTAAGAATACTTCTGATCTGTTTTGTTTTGATTATATTTTACTAATGAATATTTTGTTTACACACTGCGGTATCAATTAGATGTGATTATCAGTGTGATCAGGAAACTGAAACAAGCTTTTCAGAAACATCTAGTAGTATTTGGTGGTTTAACTTTTGAGATATATTAAAAGGTCGTGATTTTAAAGCCAGCTGAAATCTGTTTTTGAAAATGGGATTTCTATGGAACCTCAGATGTTCATCGTTAGTATTGAATGTTCATGACTAAGGAATAACACATTGTTGAATTCAAATGTGAAAATAGGGAGACTACTTTCTATTGTAATTACTCAATAAATCATGATTTTAAGAAATTCTCCTTGAGAAATCCTTCTGTAACCACAACTGATGAGGCATGTTGGGTGATGGCATATTTCTGTCTTTAACAATTAGGTAGTGGCCATAAGATAGCACGTAAAACTGCAGGTCATTATCTTGAAATGTAAAATATGTCAACACTCCGCCTGGCCTGCAGTCCTCCAGATGTTCAATATCCTTGTCATTATTTTATTTAGCAATCCAGACAGCTTTATTGTATGGGTTGTAGTGGGATATGATTCAAAAAATTGCAGTAGCAGTGCCTTCCAACAACCATTGTGCAAGTCACACATATTTTTTAAAATGCCCCCAGAAATGGCATACCACTTGCAGCTGAGGCAAGGCAAGATGTTAATTTGGTGAGCATGCCTCCTTTGGACTTGAGTAAGATGACTTCTTGCCATGTACGTGCATCAGGCTTTGTTTTCTGTTATTTTTCTGTTGTCAGACATATAGTAATGCCAACGAAGAACTGAAAAGCCACTTGGAGTAATATTAGCTAATGTGAAGTTCACAAAGTGAGAAATCATAACTGTTCTACTGGCAAAGAACATTTTTCTTGCTTCCTTTTATTTCCTATTAAATCTCCCTTTGAGAAACACAATGAGGTCTCCCTGCAGGAATCAAACAAGCATGCTTACAGGAGAGACATTAACGGTGTGGTTCAGGGATGTGTCACCTACACTAGCAGAGAGCTTCATATCTGGTTTTGTACCATTTATTCGTTTTCCAATACATTTCCTTTTCAAGCACAGCAAACAATTCCTAATCTATTTTTTCTCCCATATCCAGAATACTATTTCTGTACTTTACTGTAATTCACCTTTCCTGTATATTTTGGTGTGAACATCTAAGGCTGATTTTCTGTTTTGTTTAGTCTTAGTTTTCTGATGCACAGATGTTGTTACAAGTGCAGTTATGAGAGAGAGTTAATTAAGCTTCATGGTGGATTTCTTTATTGATTCTACAGACTATTCACTCTGCAAAACTGAAAACATTTGTAAGCATGATGTAGTACCATAAGGATGATTGGTAAATACTGTGAGCAGATATCTTTTAACCTGGAAGATGTCACAGGTTTTTTACAGGTTGTTCGTAAGCCTGTAAGCTATAATAGGAGTACCCCTTTCTGACCCTCCCCCCTCCCTTAAAAACCCCAAACCAAAGACTAGAACAATACCAACAAAACTCCACAAACAACAACAAAATCTGGTGACTGATGAGATCAAGGAAATTTGTGGGTTTGGTGTTTTGTTTTTCTCCTGGCTATAAGGGTGGTGTTTCTGGAATACAGCTAATGTAGTTAAAATAAGCGTACAGGAAAGAATAGTGATTACCAGATGGCTAAAATCAAGGCTTGCTCAAGCCTAAGGATGTGTTGATTACAAGAGGACAACAGGCATGCATTATCATCTTCTGTCTGAGATAAAGAGGATTTAGTTTGAAAACAAATTCATTAAGGAGATCAGGTTTTCCTTACGCTGGGGAGGAAAGCACCTGACAGAGGCTTCCGTCTGTCTTGCATTGGAAACAAAAAGCTCAGTGTGAGGGTGACTTTCAGCCCAGGACCGTATATTTACCAACACTGTCTGAGGTATAAGGACTATTGTGGATTTAGTGCAAATCAGATAAAACTAGACTTCCAGCAATCTTGAATGTTGGCGCTTATTGAAATTACTATATTGCTGTAGCTGGCCCTCAAGACTGATGTCAGTGGATCCAAAGAGATCTAATCCTTATGCCACAAGAGTCTGTGCTTACAGCTTAGGTTCTCACTAGTGCACTGAACATCGCTCAGTTTGTTTAGATGGTGCAGAAAGAGCAACAGCAAACCCCCTTAAATAAATCAGTGATATTATCTAAACAAATAAGATTATATTCACTGCTACTAATTAAATTGTAGATCTAACAAGCTAAGAGGTAAATTTGGCACCATACTAAACCACAACAATTATTAATGTAATTAAATCTAGTTATCTGTGTAGATTAGCAGAATGGTGCATTTAGTATAGCATAAGCGTGTAGCTTAAGCTGTGTTGTGTAATGGTGTATGACATAAGAAAAAGCCATTGCTTTTTTTCTTTGAGCAAAACAGCAGTAAGAGAGGATGCCTCAAAGGTACACTTTGTGGTGTTAGAACAGAAATGGCTGAATGATAACAGAGGAAACTTCATACTCTTATTCTGACTTACTGTAGTAAAGCCAAGCTCTTAGACACAGTTAATTCTAGTTTCAATAAAAATATTTAGATGACAGCTGTAAGCCTTCATCATTTCTACACATACATTGCAGAACTCTTTTGTTGTTGCTTCAGTATGTGTAAAGGATGAAGTTAAGATGAACAAGTAAGAACAGGTTTGACATCTTTATAATTACTAACAGCAAAAGCACTGGAAGGACAAGGCAGGTTGTTTGGTCGCAGTCCCCCCCCAGTTTAACTGAACATGGTGTGAATTGTTGTGCCTCGGTCAGTATTTCTCTACAGGCTGCACATGCCTCATAACATGTGTGGGTAGGTAGCAACCGAGAATCACTGACAGGAAGGGAAATAAAAACACTTTTGCCTACCTATTAATACAATCTGGTTATTAATCAGGGTTTGAAATCCATTTAAGCTGTGCTACTCTGCTTAGCAGTTCTGTATAAGAATAGTTAGGCTTTTTCTCCACTCTCCAAAGGTGATGGATTGACAAGAATTTCTCGTTACCAGTATTGAAGTCCTTAACAACATACTGCCGTGTGTGACTAGCATGTTGTAACAAACAATCCCTATTGAATCAGCTAGCTGAAGTGAA
>Ga0181612_177057_pt1 | contig 10444 bp, 7 predicted proteins | sample HoacroProtozoa21_FD_119630 | JGI IMG/M metagenome (GOLD analysis project Ga0181612, IMG submission 119630) | Hoatzin crop microbial communities from Cojedes, Venezuel. Combined Assembly of Gp0051906, Gp0051904, Gp0051908
AATAAAATACAATTTACTCAAAAATAAAAAGAAAGACATCTTCAGCATTTTACTTTTTGTTAATTTTTGCATTTTTCTGTTCCAATTTTTTTTAGAAGATCGTCTTCTTTTCTGCCTAATATTAAGAGTTGAAGCCCAGTCCTTGCAAATATTTACCAGTGAATGTAATTTTCAATACTATAAATAGTCTCAAAGAACTTTATATAGACACTGTTTGCAGGGCTGGGTTGTTACTATGTTCTAACAACACTCAGACACATATGAGTTCAGCAACGCTCTTTGCAAAATCACAATAAAAAATTCACATATTGTTTTGACTAAGAGGTTAGTCAGCCAAAAAATTGGACACGACAAAGGCTGTCCTGGTTAAGAAGAAAAAACAGTGCTAGAATTGGGCTGTTTCTCTTAAGAAATTCTATTTATTTACAAAGAACATACAAATCCTGTTTCTATAAACAGAAAAGAACAACTAGCGAAAGAAGTTGCTTTAGAACAGTCATTTCCAAAACTGTTTCTGCCAGCATTCAAGTACAAAACTCTCTCTTTCTAGACTTGCTGTTTTTTTTTTTTAAAAAAAAAAAAAAAAAAGTAACATTTCCAGTGTTTTTTTAGGCTTCATCTAGTGCTTCTCTCCAGGCTAACCTCTCTAGCCTTCTCTCCTTAACCTCTCTGCATTTTCTGCCTTTCTTACACACAATGTACCTCTTCATAAAAAAACAACCAACAGAAATGCTCCTGTTCCCACAGAAGCACATTTCTGGGGCAGTGACAATGCTTGGATTCAAACTGCTGCTGCTTATTAAATAACTTGACAAGTTCTCACAACTGTCCTTCTAGGGAAGGGGTACTAACATTCTGGTTTCACAACACATCCACGAACATAAGGCAATTTTTGAAAAAGAACATACTTTAAACCCGAGACGATTTACAATAATAAATGTACCTTATTCTCTTTGTATCTACCAAGATCTGCTATACAGTATTCTTTGAACAATTTATCGTAATACTTCTTTGCAAGCCTCTTCTCCCTATAACAAAAAGTATTATTTTTTTATTAAATATAGAACATGTTACAATTCATTCTACATTGTAACGACATTCGCAAGACAAAGACATGTTGTTTCATCTGAAGAACCCAAGTTGCAAAGCTAGCAGTGTAACAGAAATACGCTCATTGAGCCAACGGGTAATTTCCATAAAACTGGAAAAATAAATCTAAAATATATCTACAGCACAAATGAAACTACACTTTTTCAAACTAGGCTTCCTTCAGAGTTTTCAGGACAGTCATTTGGATCTCAGAGAATGCACAAATATTTCTTAGTTCTGTCATCGATTCATTATGCCGCTGAGAAATACTAAGATATAAAAGACCTCCTAGAGGTCTTTCATTTCTAAATGCATTAAAGATTAAAAAATGATCACTAAGTATGCACAGTACTTCTTAATTAGTAGGGGGCATCACAAATTTAGCACAAGTGATCTAAAAATAACATATTCTGTAATAGTTCCAGGTACCAATTCATGTCTGCTTCATCATCTTCATTCCACAGGAATCTATGGTTTTCTCTAATAACATCAAGATCCGTCTTGTCATTTGCTCTATAAAAGGACACATTTTTTTTAACACAATGTAACATTAAAATGAAAAGTCAGTCAAATAATAATTTGGTAAACATCAGTATTTCACAGCTGTAATCTCCACCTCACCGCATAATGGAATATATTGATATGGAATAAAACTTTCAAAAAATGTATTCCCTGGCATACCTTTTCCCAAATGAAAAATTCACAGTGGAAAATGGCCACTGAAACTGTAGATGACTTGACCCTGTCTGAAAATACTTTTTAAAATACTGTTTATTGAAGACAGTAATGTTAGAAGGCAGTTACAGATAGCTCTAAAGAAAGTTATCATTATTCTGGACAATGGACAGCAGTTCTGCACATTTCGGAAGTATTTCAGATTGTTACTTTGAAGGGACTGCCAGCTATTTCTCAGTGTACCCTCAATTAATGCTCACCTGTCATCTTTCCTTTTACGTAACACAACGAGAATAATTCATCTCATGGTTAAGTTTTTATATAATATAAAAATAACGGTGCAAAATGAAACAGTGCAGTTCTGTGGTTTAGATATCTATAATGACTGTAGTTACTATTTGAGACCAAAAGAATTACTAATTTGATACACAGCTACATCCCCCTCTCCCCCCAGAGCTATAATATATATTTAATGGCTTTACATTAACAGGGGATCTTTGGGGGCATGAGGGGAAAGACTGTAATGGTTCTTACCCAGAACGTCGGAAATCCTCTATTTTGCCACCATAGTATAAAATGTAGTCATTCACCAACTTTTTATGTCTTTCATACTGAATAAAGCAATTAAGGATTGTTTCAGAACTTCTTTTATCTTACTGCAGTTTAAAACTAAAAAAATGACAAAAACTTTTTATATACTTAACAGAAATAAGTTCTTTTCTCAAAAACAGCTCAGTAATTTCCAGAAAGGAATTAATTAGCAATTTTTCTTAATAACTGCTTATAAAAGCTACTTTCCAAATACAAGAATTAAAGGCAATTTCATCTTTAAAACCTCATTTAGCTGCCAAACCTTTCTAAAACTGCCTTCCTTTCTCAAAGATGCTCTGTATGCATATACACAGAAACTGGGTTCACTTTTTCAGTTGTAATTTAGACAACAGCTTCTTAGTACTGGAGTTTTGGTTTAAACTTTTTTGTATTTTTGTTTTATAAAAATAGTCTGGCTACTAAAATGGAACAATTTATTACCTTTTACCATCAACATACAAATAAAAGTTAACTGCTTTGCTTTGGAGATTAAAATCACGGGAAAATATGTAATGCTTTTTTTAGAACAATTCGGCCCCGGAGACATGACTTGAAACACATTTTGTATCATAATTTAAGCAAAAATATGTAATTACTTATGCAGAAAATAAGCCTCTTCACAGACAAAACATTATACACAGCTACTTAAAAATATTTTCAAATAACTTGTATAGTGTTTCTCAAGCAGCAAATTAGGAAATACACTATCTCCTGGTACATATCCTGGCAACTACTGCCTCAGTGTTAGCAATTTGTATCAACCCACTCTTTTGACATGCATTAGAATTTTATTGAGAAAACATTTTATTTTCCAAAGGCCCCCAAAAAGTTAAGTTAACCTCAGTATTTGTCTTTTTCTTTCTTTCCACCACATACAGAAGGAATATAGAAGCAAGTCCAGAAGGCTTAAGTTAAACTAAAAACATTTAACACAACATACTATTTTGTGCTGCCATTTGAGTGACTGGGCATTAAGGCTGCATAACAGTAAAGGTTCTAAATAGGAACCACTCAAAAATATTAGCAGAAACTCATACAAGTCTCTACACAATGAGTTTAGTAGTCATTCAAGAATATATGGGCTTTTTTGTGGCGAATGACAGTTTACAACGTCAGTGGGACTGATCAACATATGCCCCCTTTACAGGCATATGATGGTTGATATAGTGCCTGGTCAAATTCTAAGCAGGTTAGGAGAAGTTACTTTCTGTTTACTGGAGTTTCCAGATTTAAGTCAGTGCTTCCATATTTCATTAGTTTTTACTTTCCTATTCATTAATCGTTACTGCTTAAGAACAGCTATTTAAACAAACAAGCAAGTGCTGGTATTTCAGATGCACTCAGTCAAAACATGTAATGACTACCTCAGGTGAAAACTAAATAAAAGGAGAAAGGTTGTAAACTAAAGAAGGTAGTAGTTATAAAAGTAGTTACAAATTATGCATGAAATATGATTAAGAGATTAAAAAAATAAAATAAAACTGCACATGCTACTAAATAGGCTTACATTAGAGCACCTGCAGAAGGCATTACTGGACATAAGGCTGTTTTGAATACACTTTTGATTTAACTAATACATTCTTAAATTGCCAGTAGAGATGTATTTGTCCACAGATAATAGCAGCCTTATGCAGAATTATGTTTCCTATAAACTCAACTGAAAGTGCAAATGTCTTTGTGCCAGTCTAAATAAATGTCACTGTATAATAATTTTGTCCCAAACAGAACAAATGAGCATACAGGAAGAATCTGGAAATGCTTCTACTGAGTAGAAGCGTTCACAAAGACATCTTGGCAACAAAAAGAAGCTAATTTGAAGAACTACTCAGTATCCGGTGCTGCACTGGCAACTGCTGTGATAACTGAGAAATCCCAGTGTTTCACCATATACTGTGTCCCATCTTCAAACTTCAAGAAAAACAAAACAGAAGGATACGGCGTCCATCGCTATTAAGTGAAATCTTCTTTTTCTTGCTTCTTCCCTGTTAATAACAAATGTGTTTGAGTGAAAGCTATCTTTACATCACAGGAAAAATGCCTCACAAAAGCAACAGATAAAAGATACCTGTCCCATTCTTCAGCTGCGAATTGTCTGTGAACAACACTGCCTTGTTTCACTTTTTGGAATGGCTTTATCAGAAGGCCATCTTCCTTTATACTAAAGGTAGGGGGGAAAAGGAAGAAAAGTTAGTCTAGAACTTTTCATAAGCAATAAAATTTCCATACGCCAAACTCTGCACTAACTTGAATAACAAAAACTGTTATATTGCTAGTTTCTACACCAATAAAACCAAACTTCTGAACAAACATCAGCTTAGACTTTACTTCATTTGCAGAACAAAATTGGAAAGGCATTTGCTTACAGTTAGCATTTAAAGAAAATAGCTTAGAAGATAAATTTGTAACATTCATTTTTTTTCAATATTAGCACTATAGAACCACAATGAAAAACACTGAAGATTCCTCAGTTTCACTCTACATTTAAAGCCCTCTATAAATCTCAGCTACACAGCCAAGCAGGAACAGGAAGGACAGTGTGTTCACTGCGTAAGAGTGACTGCTAGTAACCCTACCCCATCCTTTCATGCCACACCTCATTAAACAGCTCTGCCTCTCTTAGTGCAATCACAAGAATCGCCAATTTAACACTGAAGTACTGCATTGTGAACTGTACTTGTCAGTGGGCAGCTACAAATACTTTCAGAATTCAACGAAGTAATAAAAAGTTAAATATAAAGTGATGTATTGTAGCTAGTAAAAGGTATATTTAGTTAGTTTCATTTCTCAATAGAGGTGAATAAAAGATTTTTCCATAATTACTAGCTGGCAGAAAGCATGGAAGTCAGAAACCTGTAGAAAGTGAGCCAGGGAATTTATGTTTCAAGCTATGGAATATAGGACTCTAGAAACTAAGCGTATCATTTGCTCAAAAGAATCTGTAGGCACAAAATTCCCATAAGGAGACTCCATACAACAGCAATATGGAGAAAACTTGAGACTATTCTTTCCCTTAAGTGAAAATAAGTATCATCACACAGCAAGAAAAGGATATATACATATACAGTAAACCCCCATTAGAGCCCTACGGGGAATCAGCAGCAGTGTGCCAGAACAAGGGTAATGATGGTATTTTTGAAAGGCTCCTGATGGTTAGCTAATATTCCACCTAGAAATTGGAATGGCATAATGAGTAATGGCCTTTAAAAGAAAATGAAAACTAAACAAAACCAGTCACTGTTTTAATGGAGAACAGCTACATTTATAAAATAAATGGAACACCACAATGCCTGCTATTATTCCAATGATTAAAACACAAATTTTCTTCCCAGAATGCAGACACTACAAATCCCATTCTTTCAATGTTACTACCAAGGAAAATATGCAAGAGTCCTACGAAAGTTTCCAGAAAGCCCTCTTAAATAAAGTCCAATAACAGACCAAGGAAGAGACAGAAAAAGGTAAGAAAAATATATATAAAACATAGGCAAAATGTTCAGTACAGTGCAGAAAGTGTTGAAGGACTATGGTGCCAAAGCAAAAAAAAAAAACCATAAATAAAATAAAAATCTTAATAATGAGATCAGACTACACAATTCAAGGTCACTAATCGTACGAACCACTGAAAGAATGGCAAAGGTGATCTCAAATAAGAGACATGCAGTTAAATTTCAAGGACTGAGTACAACACAATTCACCAACTCCCAGGTCTCCTCACAAACTAAGTAATAAACAAGAAGCATCAGTTTTTCACTTCCTCCAAGCAGGTGTTTTACATCTACAAAGCCTGCCACCACTTGGCCTTTTTTGCCTCGCTGTTTCAGAAGTTCCACGTGTCCTGATGGGTCACAGTGAAGTGAACAGCGCAGCCAAACCCCAGCAGTTAATACTAATGCTCGGAAAAATGAAACACTCTGCTCCAAGAACTGAGGGGCATATAGACACCAGATGGACATGGCAGAATGGATCATAATCAGCTGCCCCCGGGAGACTGCATGCTTTGGCAAGCTTGACACGAGGAGTTGCAGGAACCAAAGTGACTGATTTTTCAAAAACCATTTCAACACCAGACTTCACGTACCACCGCATAATCTTCTATACACAGTAATGGGCCGTTTGCACAAAATACATAATACGAAGTGTGAATTCTGTATTACATTACCTTTTAGTCTTTTGCACAGACTTCTCCCCATTCTCCTCATCGCTAAAATCAGAATCATAGCCTCCATGGCCACGTGCCTGAAAATAATAAACGACAATGCAGTCAATATACCTGCTAATGCAATATGGACATGGCGTAACTAGAAAACAGTACTGTCCACCATGCATAAATAAAACTGAGAAAGACAGAAAGCAAGCAAGCGAGTGCATTCTCACATGTCTAAACCAAACCAAACTCAACAGACAATGCAGACCATATTCCAACTAACACAAGGCAGACAGACATCATTAGTATGTCAAAAGATTGGTTTATAAATAATTTATATGCAGATGTCCCCGTATTTAATCTTCACATAGATGCAAATAACCAAAAGGATGATGAACATCTTTGTTCTTTACTTTCAAACAATCTCACTTATACAAGAAAAAGGTGAGTATTTTCCCCAGGAACTATTCCTTCAGAAGGCTGGGGGACAGCAATTGATGCGCCCACACTATAAACAAAGAAAGATGAGAACAAAGCTTTCTTGAGCTGTGGTACAGCACTTTAGATCATTAAATCTTACATTGGTAGCTGGAAAGCTTATTGAAATGATACCTAAAATACAGAATAAAAATATGCCTGCAAAAATGTACCATCTAATCAGCACATTTCTATCATGAAATGAAATCTTGTCCACACACTTTGGGACTCCTAGGTCAAACTAATGCATATAAGAAAACCAAAATATCCCGTATCTTAATGCAATTAAACAATCAAGCACTGACTGATACCCAGGTCCTTCACCTCCATTTTTCAAGGCACAGTTACATGTCCAGTTGTTTCAGCAGAAGTAATGGCTTCAGTAGATTCCATCTCCTCTCCCTCAGTCCTACTCTTGTACCTCCCTTCCAGTTGCTCAGTTGTGAAACTACACATGAACCAGATCAAACAACTCACCCAAATTACAGATGATCCCATCCAAAAAAAGATCATTTTAACCCCGGTAAGTTTCCATCCAGAGTCCCCCAACCAGCTATACCAGCCAGCTGGAGGGGCAGCACAGGAAGAGAACAGCCAGAGCTGGGAACTGTGTAAACCAGCATTGACACCAAAAAAGCATTTACACAAATGGAATATTTACACAACTGAGCTGAAACCACCAAGACGGGTGGTTATTACACATCTGCAAGAGGAAAGGTTCAATACATGCTTCCTAAGTATCTTGGTAATTCAGACTGTGGATGAGAAAAGAAACTGGGTTAGAAAACCAGTGTATTTGATTCACTGCTGCTGATTCCCACATTACCTACAACCATATTCCTCCTCAGACAAAAATCAGAGAAAAACAAAATCTGCAAAAAGACACATCTCTTCCAGATGATTTTGATGAGGTGCCTTCTCTGGATGCAAATGTGTCCCAAAAATGCCATGTTGGAGAGAGTCAACCGTATCCTCTACTGACACCAACAACTGGTCTGTGTTGTGCAGAGTATGTAAAACACTAACTTTACACACTGATGGTCAAGGATCGATTTTTGTGCCAGGAGACACAAAAATGATCAGTTACCAAAAAAAAGTGCAGCAGATGTCTGCAGCATCTGGTCTAAGTGGGCCTCATGCACTGGGTGCAAAAGAGCAGCAATGGTGCGAAGCCCTCCCAGCACAGTCCCACGACAATTCCCAGTTCAGATGCAGGTCTCCCAGCTGACGTGGTTCTAATAGCAAGCCTGTCACCACTGTTATTAATGAAGCTTACGTGGTCTCTAAAAAAGGCTCAATACCAGTGTGCAGCAAATACGTTACACTTGGCCTCTAAACTTTACAAGTATCATGGTAATCCAGGAATGTTTTCAAAAGCAAAAGTAATGCTTCCCAGATGAACACTGAGGGCTTCCTTCACACTCGAAAGCAGAGAAAGTTCCAGCCAACACAATGTGCACAAAAGTCAACACGAGACAGACGAAGTACAAAAACAGGCAAGACGAGAAAATCTCAAATAAAAGGAGGTTTTCCCAAAGTGGTTGCCCTTGGATGATGGGCCCCAGGAAAGAAGTAGATGTGCTCAGTAATCAGCTCCCAACTGATTCCGGGAATTAATAGGAAAAAAAAAAAAAAAAAGCTTCAAAAAAGGCTGCTCCAAGAGAGTCACACTGCAGGGCTCTCAGCCTTTTGGAAAGCTGTGACTGAATATAAGGGCCGGCATGGCTAAGGACTGGGTCCTGAGAGTCTGCTCTTCTGACAACAAAACTCTTCAGAGCTCCAGCCATTCCTCTGAATCACTACAATTGCTCAAAAATAAACTCAGGGTGAAAAAGAAAACAACCCATGACTGATGTCCTGACACTTCTAGGTGAATCCTTCTTCGAAGGCAACAGCGGGATGGACAGGTACTGTACTAGAAGTGGGGTTTGACATTTGATATCAGTAGCTCCGGCCATGTTGGACGGCATTGGTGGAGACCGGGCTGAACAATCACTGACCTGATGCCTTCGGATGACACCAAGATAACCTGACTTTTAGGTAAAATGTAAAAATGAACTCCATCAAAGAATCTCATCCATAACTGGATCCTTCCGTTTTGGAAGGACAGTGTAAACAGACTCTTGCTTAATGCAGTGAAATTTCAAGACTGATTTCTCCCCTTGGAAATTGCCAAGAAAAAATAAAATAACTACTTTCACTATTTGATAAAGCCTTTCATATAATCTTTGCTTTGATGGAATTAGTCAGAAACTCAGATGCTTTTAGTAAATTAGTAAGATAAATACCAAACATTCTATCAAAACATGAACCTGAAAGCTACGTAACTTAAACAGTACGGTGTGTTTTGTCTGTCACACCAACTTTGAGCTTTTTTTTCCCCAAACCACAAAACTAGATCAAGTACCAACATGCTTTGGGATACATCTAAATCACTGACATTTAAGTAATCCCAACACTGGATTAATTAGTAGTGGAACAATTGGAGACAGAACCAAGCCCACAAATGTAGGGCTCCTAAAAAATGGCAGTTTAAACACAGCAAGTGTACGAACGCTGGACGCAACTGACAGCAGAGAGAGGAGATGTCATCTGCTGATGTCAACACAGGTCACTGTGGACTCCCCAGCACTGCACCTGCAGGAGGCACACCCAGAAAAGGCACCTCCTTTAGCCCTCTCCACTGGGGTAAACGCACACAGCGAAATGGACACATCATGCATTGACTCCTCATCACAACATGCAGCTGAACAGAAAGACAGTTTGGAAAAAAAAACAAAACGCACAAACAATCCCACACACAAAACCCGAACTGGTGGCTCCTGACCTCAGCCCTAATCTCGCTACCCGCCTCACCAGCGTCCCTCCCACCCCTCGCTTTATCTGCCCAGCACACAGGGCTGCGCTCATCTCTGCTCACAGCGTGGACGCAGCCCAAAAAAGATCCAAGTGCTCATTCTGGTACAACCAAACTATGCTGGAAGGGCCTGAAGAGAGCACAGGATCTAGGACAGGGCTTGAGGAGCATCCTTGCTAGAAAAAGGGTGCCATGCCGGGGGTCAGCAGGCTTCCTTCCCACCTGGATGACATCTTTGATGCTGCGCAACCCCCACCTGGGGGGAAAAAACCTGAGAGTGAGTACACCTAGCTTCAAACCTACTCTTCCTTGTAAAACCAATTACAAGTATTTGCATACACGGTACAGTGAACGTATTAAAAACGAAGACACCCTAACGAAGCAAAAAGACACCCACAAGATACTTCCCCTTTATTAAAGTTCTAAAACTATACAAGGAGAAGCAGGAGTAAAGGGCAGGTAACGGCAGGCCGCAATGGCGAGGGTTAGAGCTTTGTGGGGCTCCAAGGGGCAAAGCCACACCGAAAGGCGGCCCGCGGGGCCCCGACATGGCTTCCGAAGCCGTTCTCACGCCCCGAAAGCCGCCCGGCCCTGTCCCGGCCTGCTGCGGC
>Ga0181612_178358_pt1 | contig 10444 bp, 10 predicted proteins | sample HoacroProtozoa21_FD_119630 | JGI IMG/M metagenome (GOLD analysis project Ga0181612, IMG submission 119630) | Hoatzin crop microbial communities from Cojedes, Venezuel. Combined Assembly of Gp0051906, Gp0051904, Gp0051908
CACTTTACTCAGTTCGGTGTCATCTGCAATCTTGCTGAGGGTGCACTCGATTCCTCTATGTCATTGATGAAAATATTACACAGCATTGGCGCAACTATGGACCCCTGAGGGACACCACTTGTCACCGATCACCATCTTGACATTGGGCTATTGACCACTACCATCTGGATACAACCATCCAACCAATTCCACATCCACCAAACAGTCCACCCATCGAATCCTTATCTCTCCAATGTAGAAAGAAGGAAATTGTGGGGGAGTATGTCAAAGGCCTTACAGTAGTCTAGACAGATGACATTCACAGCTCTTTCTTTCCCCACTGATGTAGACACTCCATCATAGAAGGCCATTAGGTTGGTCAGGCAGGATTTGCCCTTGGTGAAGCCATGATGGCTGTCTTGAATCATGTCCCCATCCTCCAAGTGCCTCATCACAGCTTCTAGGAGGATGTGGGTCCACCAGAGCATTACAAACCACACAAATTACTGTTTTAATTTTACACTGCATATCAAATAGACATAACACCAAATGTATATGATTGGTTGGCCAAAGTATAGTTTTAAACTATTTTCCACATCCATGCTATTTTTCACTTGTCTTTCAATCAGATCTTTATGCAACATACAGTTTAGTTCATATTGTGTCTCTGGCAACTTCCTTGTATTGTTTTGAAATTTGAATCTCTTTTTTTGTTTTTGGATTACACCTCGTTTTCTGGGGATTCGTCTCCAAGTTTGGAAGATGATATTACGTACCCTATGCATCAAACCTAAATTCAGTGGCTGCATTCTATTCTTGAAGATCGTACTCTCACTGTGTCTACAGGCTGCCTGTCTCACCCTTTGTGAGTACCAGCCTCTTATGTGCTAGTATATTTTATTTTAGTATTTTAATAATGGAGTAGCCTTAATCAATATAGGGGCTACTTTTATGATAGTCATGGATCATTTTTCACAAAACTGCAACTCATTAGCCTTCTGAGAACACTCTTTGTGTGATTATTTGATGCCTGGTAACAAATAGAATTATGTCATTCCACATATGTCAAAATACTCTAAAACTAAAAGGTGGGCAGTAGCAAATTACAAGGGCATGAGAACGGAAGGAGCACAGTTTTTGCAAAAGGGAGAACACGGTGTTTTTTTGCTAGAAAATATTTCTTCAGTAGCAAATTCAGGAGCCATTTGAGCAGCCCGAAGCAACACAGATCTGTAGATATACAAAAGCAACAAAATGTCCTTTAATGAAGGTAAATAGTGATGATATGCTCCTCTCTAAGTACCAGGGTTTTCCAATTTACAGGCACATGATTACTGACACCAAACACAAAATTTCTGTTCAGTGGAAACACATCTCTTTTTAAGATTCTTAGCCCAGAATTACAATAACAATTTTGTCTGCATTCAGAAACAGAATAACCAGGAAGAGAGGACAAGTATTGATTAACGAAGAGGGTCAGAAAGAAGGCCAACATGAAAACTTCCAAACATGATGTAACAACTGTTACTCCAAAGGCTCATGCATTCAGTCTCCTGCTTTTGAGTGTGGCTAGTTGCAGAAAGACAGAGATGAAGCAGAGAGAAGTAGAGAGATATCCTCCTCATGGTAAATACTTCCAAGAACAGGGTTTTGCTGAACCAGAATGTGTATTCAGACACACCTTTTAATAGTCATCAGTGGCTGTATTATAAAAAATATTTACAGTACTATATGTATTATAAGGGAATCCCTCTGTATTTTGGCCACTTGCAACATCCTGTGATATTACAACTACTTGTGTGTCAAGTTTGAGTCTATAAACCTCTTGCCAGAACACTTTAGACACCTCCTAATTCTTGTAGTGGGAGAAACGCATTTGTTACCTCTTTTCTGTGGCATTCATGCCAGAAAATGCCTCGTTTATCTTCTTTAAAGTGAACTTTAAAAACAGAAGCCAAGGCAAAATGACAGAGCCTGGAAAGACAAACTAAAAAACCAACACAAGGGATGTGGGTCGGTTGGAATTCATTTCCTCTCCATTATCCACATCAAATCCCACTATTATAACTCACTGTTCTGGAGCACTACGACTAGCATTACTGCAGTTTCCAAGAGCAAGCACAGTAGACAAAACTCATCCTATAAATGACGGTTTTGAAGAGATTCTGAGACAAATAACAACAGCACAAAATGTATCTATCAGGAAAACAAGCAGGTGTCACAGAATCACAGAATCACAGAATGTTAGGGGATGGAAGAGACCTCTGTGGGTCATCTAGTCCAACCCACCTGCGGAAGCAGGGTCACCTACGGCAGGTTGCACAGGACCTTGTCCAGGCAGGTCTTGAATATCTCCAGAGAAGGAGACTCCGCAACTTCCTGGGCAGCCTGTTCCAGTGCTGCGTCACAGAAAGAGTCTGTCATGGAGATCTTTGGCAAGGCAAGAATCTGAGACAGCAGTGAACGTGGTGCTAAGTTTTTGTGTCTTCTGAAAAAGGCATTAACAGCATAAACCACTTTTGTGGTGACTGTCAGTCTGTTCTCTACACCTGCCTTTCCTCTGAGCAGTCACAGTTTTTCATTTCTGTAACAGGTGATGCCAAATATGGCACTTAATTGCAAGAGTTGTTAAAAATGTAGAGTTTATTTCAGTTGTGCACCTTTGCTAAATTGGTGCCTGCTCCTGTTTCTCTTCCTCTGCAACTCCACCGTGTCCGAGTCAGTAGTTGAAGACCGAGTTTTGCTCTCTAGTTGCTCTTACCTCTGGTGAGTATAATCCTTCTCTCATTTCAGACAAGTGGCAAAGCTGATGTGAAATGTTGCTGGTTTCCCTCAAATATTTTTAGCAGAAAATGTTTCATCTTCACATAGGATGTTCCCTTCTAATAATGAGCTATCAGCATTAGCCCAGTAGAGTTCATATGGCTGGCCTTTTAATGATAAATTTAGATTAAATACTCTGTGAAAACAGTAGTAAGCAAAAATTTGAATGGAACTTGAGCTGCCAAATGCAAGTAAGTGGTTTCTTAAATCACTTGGATATTAAATTAGATAAATGTAAAAATGGCAGGAAATTTTGCTGGTCTTTGTACTAATAACAAAGGAGCATGTTTAGGAAATTACTATTTTAACTGAAAATAATTTCATGTAGTGCATTTAATATTTGCAGTGAAATGTACAGTCAGTATGATGTGGTTCTGGATATATAAAAAAAATACAGTGCTAGTTATTTCAAAGTTGAGGGAAGCTCTGAGTCAAACCAAGGTTTCCTGCTGCTGCCGAAGAACATATTCTTTATGATATGCAATTGCTACTCAAGTGGAAGTTATATATTCTGTAAAATTCAAATGGATGCTCTGCTTGAAAAATTCCTTTGCCCCTTGATAGTTTCCCTCCGAATAACAGACAAAGAGTTTATTTAAAATTACTTGTCTGCGAGGTTGCTGAGCCAGCCACCTTCGAGGCATGCTAATTAGCCTTGAGGAAGACTAAGCAGATCGCCAAAAGATATCTGAATTAACGTGGACTCCTCCTCTTTAAGAGTGATGACCTTCTAATCAAAGTTAGTAGGTTCTTTTGGAGGATGGCATTTTCTCTTGCGGGGGTTTCTGTTGGCTGCTTGTTCTTTGGCAGACTAAGGTACATGCTTTCCTAAGGACGTCTGTTCTGTGTGTAAATATTATTTCTTCCATATTAAGAATATAGGAGAAGCTTTTTGGGAAGTAATAGCAGCAAATGCTCAGCTTGTGCGGGCTGATACCATTGGGAACCCTGAGAATTCTGATGAGTTCATAGGTCATATCCGCTGAAGACACTTCTGAAGATAAGTGTATTTTTCATTTGCTGAAAAAACCACTTCTGTTCCCCATTCTGATTAATTTGAAAGCAATTTGCAAATAACTGTGGGCTGATCATCAAGATGAAAAATGAGTTGAGCAGGGTGGCAAACAATGAGAGAAAATTGGGTGTAAGGAGCAGTAAGGAGGAGAGGACAGTTTTTGAACCATAAGGCATCATGGTACTGAGGAAGAGAGGTTGAAATGGGAGAAGACGAGTCTGATGATGGGGAAGAAAAGTCTGCTAGGAGCGCGGTTGAGAAACTGGTGGCATGGAAAGCTGAGCACGTTGCTTTTGGATTAACTTGTTGGCTGCAGATGAGATCCAAGTTATAAAACAGGGGGATCCTTGAGCTCCAACATAGAAGGCTACTGCATTAGAGAGGAGTTCGAAGCCACTTCTCGATGGAAACCTGAGTTCGAAGCCACTTCTCGATGGAAACCTGAAAGTGAGAGAAATTAACTGGAGAGTATAGAGATCACCAGTGAAAACCAAATCAGTTACTCAACTGCAACTTTGTTTGGAGTAACATCGTCTCTACTATGCCAACACTGCCAGAGAAACATAGTCTGTTCTCCTTGGGTTATTCTGCCTCACCCTGTGAAGATGAGACCCCGTGAACTGACCAGCCAGATGCACAAAGCACAGCAGCTTCTTCTCTAGCTCCAAGTTCCCAGCTCTGTACATACCCTCACATGCATGAAAGGATTGAATCATCTAAACAGTGAATTCCAACCACACAAGTAGTTGTCCGTATTCTCAACTTATGTATATTTAATGAACTACATTGACTTCTGTAGAATGCTGCCAACTGATATCTGATCAGGTGTAGATTCTTTAATTTGATATCTGATCAGGCAGATTCTTTAATTTGCACATGCAAATGAAAACGTGCATGATTGTTCATCCAAGAGACTAACTGAGGAAAATCACAGGGTAGCACTATGACAATTTCTTCTTTATATAATCTCTCCTATAGCAGAATAGTACTGCCTCAACAGAATTGAAAAGGTACCTTTTAAAAATCAACGTCTCAAAAAGACATCACAAAAAAACGAAAACAAACAAACAAAAACCCCGACGCTCCTGCCAGGTTTTTTTTTTTAGTGGTGTGTTTTGGAGTTGGGTTTTTTTAGGAGTTTTACTGCCAACTTTTAAAGCTTGTTTCCAACAGACTGATGTTGAGATGGATGCTTGGCGACATTTTTCTTTGTAAGTCCTTGGCCAGGCTCTTATTTATGGGTAAAATTGGAATTCACTCATCCGGGGATGGATGCGGTGAGAGTGATAGTTGGCTTCAGGTCAATTTACTGTCTGAGTTCTGCAATACATCCCTAAAGATTTCATCACATACCCTTGAAAGGCACCAGTGACTTAAGTTGGTGTTGCAGAGTTCTATATTTAGCTCTCCTCTTACAGGAGCTATTTCTTATTCAAGTGCCAAACTCTCTACTTTCATTCCTTGTTTTATTTCTAGCAATCTTACCATCTAACCTGTGTTTCATGAGTCATTCTGTTTCCCTCTTAATCGATGTCTGAGCTCAATCCATCGTTGCTCTAAGAAGTCCATGTTCTCGGTTTAGTTCTAGGGAAAGGATTCTGGCTGGGAGACAGGAGGAGCTTGGGGAATCCTGTACAATACTGTCAGCTTTTCAGTCTCCTGGAGTTGATGTCTGTGATGAGCACTTACTTTGAAGGACACAAATCTGTAGGAATATTTTTTTTTCTTATAATCCATGAGTAAAGGTTTATAAGAAAAAACATGCAGATCTAAACTCACACACCAAATTTCTCAAGAGAGTTGTATTGCTGTAGATTGGTTAGAAAGGCAACTTTAGTTAAAAGGTTCAGTTGTACTACTTTGATTTAGGATGGGACTCCAGGGAGGAGTCAGAACAGATTGGTTCTTGCAGTTGGTAGTTTGAGCAAATTCACCAATATTTTAGTGCTTCTTTATGGTCTTTAAAAATCTGGTGGTGGCAGTGTTAGAGTGTGGGAGAGGTGATGTCTGATTTCTCCATCATTGTAATAACAGGACTTGTTATTTCTTGTGTAGTATAACTTGTTCAAATTGGCATTGCCCCATTTGAAGTCAATGGATCTTGAAGCTGTGAAGCCGAAGGACTGCAGGAGTGGAGTGAGTATTGGCTGAGAACCTGGCTTCTAATGCTTTCTTCTAACTTCTAGAGAGACTAAATACTCAAGTTTGATTTTTATATGCAGTGCTGCCAAATGTTCTACGAATCCTCTGCCACTCCATTAAGCTTAGCTGCAATGAAGGTCCTGTAAAGAACAAGTGGTAATGGCTTTGCCTGCTTCAGCTACTCCTAATAGCCCTTCTTCTCAGCAGTCTATTAAAAAACAAATGAGGGGGGGTGGGAGGAACAAGAAGAAATCCATATGCACAAAACTGGGAGGTCTTATCTGGAACTATGTCTTGTGCAGCTTTTAAGAGTGTCTGTAACATGAACTGTGAAGACTTAGGAGGGAAGTGCTTTCAAAATTGTTTTTTGTTAAAGAAGTGTGGTTAACCAAAAAAGGAGTGTGACTGTACAAATGTGCCATTTAATTGCATGGGTCACATTTCTTTATCCACTTTGCATTGCATGAATTGATTACTTCCACTTGGGGTCTAAATTAAGCCAAGAAAATACTTTCTACTTTTTTTCTCAAAGTGTTTTTTTTCTTTCTGCTTTTTTTTTTTTGATAGTATAATTTTATTGATTCCCTGCTCTGCTTTCGAGGCTTGATACCTGGAGATCTGAAAATAATTAGGAACTTGGGAGAGCCTGAAGCTAGACTGGCTTCAAAATCTGTGTACTTTAATGGTGTCTGGCTATGAGACGATTTTGGGATGTGCATAGTCTATCTCTTGGTCCCTTTTATTAATCGTACTTCCTGAGCTGCTCTCTGATGATGAAATTCTTAGTTTAGGGGACATGTAGTTAGGAGGGTGGCTGGCTTACAGCTACCATATTTAATGCTTAAAAAGCTATGGGAGCCGGTCAGTGCTTCCTCTGTAACTATGTGAAAATATCCTGAGCAGTTGCAGCAGTGTTTATTGGAGTCTTCCCATGTGGACTTCTCCTTTCATGGTTTATAGAGGTTCTTCATTATAAGAAATCTCATCCTCCATTTTCTATAATAACAGGACTAGAGGCTAAGTTTGGAAATTATCCGAGTCTTCTTGCAAAATTGTTCTAAACCTTTCCCTCTCTCTTAAAGATTGCTCTGAAGACTAACATATCAACATATCTTACAGGTACATGTCGTCTTCAACAAGACTGCTTGAAATAGTAGAAGATGTGAGAGATTTTTCCAACATGGTGGAGAAAACTATTGAAATATTAGGGAAAGGTGTAGTCTGGGCATGTCAGGGCTTTGCATAGTGAAAAAATTCAAATATTTGGGAATCGGAATGCATGGGTTGTCTGCCCATCTAAACAAATGAGCTAACAGCTCAGACAGCTCAGTCTCTTGTCATGTCGTCTCCAGGTAGCCCTGGGATGCCATTTCACTTGTTGCATTTGGTTGCAGGGCAAGGACACGGCATGTAATACATGTATTGCATTCAATATAGGCTGAATTGATCAGTCTGTTTCTCATGCTCCTTCTGCATAGGACAACTCCATCTCTGTTATTTTTAAAAGCCATTTATTATGTTAATAGTTGATGCAGAAGTCTACTTTTTTTAACTCCAATCTGCCCAAAGATGTATCTTTCCTTGGACTAAAAGGACTTTCCCTGGACAAAAATTCACATTTTTGTCTAAAAAAAATTCTTCCGCCTGGAGACTGAAATCAGGAAAACCAGTGAAATCTCTTGATCTCTTTCACTGCTAAGAAATAATCATCTGATAGGTAAAGGATGGCCAACTTTTATGTTTCCATATGCGTATCAAATCAGTGAGTTCAAGTTATATTGCATACAAACAATTGCAGGTAAAGATCTTCTCTAAAGTCTCTTCTGCTCATATCTCTACAGAGTAGGTTTGCTTTGACAGTGTTTGGCAGAGAGAAGGACATTGATGAAAAATACAGTTGCTGAGTACAACCTGTAAGCAAGTGAGTGGCTAGGAAATTCAAGTGTGTAGGGAAATCCAAAAATCAGCGTAATTCCTATGTTTTACAGTGGCCGTATTTCCTCCTTGGTTGTCAGGTTTGTGGACTAGAAGTTAAAAGATTAATGAGCAGAAACACTAGCAAACATCCTCGTCACAGAAAAGAGACTGTTGTGCTTGCTGACTTGCACTGGCTTAGTTTCAGCTGTAAAAGATTCAAAGTTTATTGATGGGGTAAGCTACCCTGCAACATTAATTGCTGCTGTCCCAGGACAGTGTATTTCTACCTAAGGATGGTGCTTACTTGTACTAGGTCATTCACACATTTTGATGGTTGGAAGGAGCCTTGCAGTGACCTGAAGTTATTATTTTAAGAAAGTTACATCGCCTTTTAGTTCGCTTTGCACGAAGGACAAATAAAAGTCAGGTGTAATTGGGTTGTGTGCTTCCTTAATAAGTAACAAATATATGAAATGGCTTAAGACAGTCTTGAGATTTTTTTTTTCTGTATCCTCTATACTATAATTAAGTCTACTAGTGTTGATTAATAAGAAAGCCAGGAGTATGTTCTTTTTTCTCATAGTGAATGAAGGAAAATGTCAGTGCAAGACCAGATATTCTGCATGGTATGTCAAATTGTTTTTCACAGCAAAATCGCTTGATTAGGACAACTAATGCAGAGGTGTTGTAACTAGGTGTAAGAAGTGCTGAACAGCGTAAAGTTTCTAATAAGTACTGTAAGTTCATGTCTCCTATTAAGCAGTGGGAGGTGGGACTTTAACAAGGAGGAAAGCTCTTCTGTGCATGAATTGTATATGAACTGAGCAGCATTCTGCATAGAAGAGTATTACAGCAGGAAGAGTGGAACTAACCTCACCCATAAAGTGCAGTAGTAAGTTTTCTACTTGGATTTCAAGCCTGAGAGAATTAGGTTTTTCTGAATTGCCAGTGGGCTGCCATGACTCAAGGCACAAGTGACATTAGATCATCTGAATAATGGAGGCCACAGAGTCTCTTCCAGGCTGTGGTATTAAGCGCAGCACTTTGACTCAAATATATCTCTTTGAAAGTCATCTCATCTTCAAATGCACGATCTTCTCGGTGGTCTGTTTTCCTTTCAAAAGAGAAAATTGCTCTGAAAAACAATTGATGCAGTCATCCTCACTTACCATAAAATTTCCTTTGTCTTATCCATATTTTAAATATATTTTCTGGACAGACTAGGTTTTGGCATATGTAAAGAAAAACATAAAGATTTTCACTGAAGTATATGTAGAATAGCATGGTATGTTAATGGAAAATTAGTTTGTGTGGAGTCCTCTAGGAGGCAAGTTCCCCAACTGTGTTTGCTGCAGCTGGAGAGCATCTGTCCTGGGCCTATGTGTGCACCAGCATTGGGTGGGGAAGGGGGGTATGGCAGGGGCACCTGTGGCTTCCCCACCCGCAGCTCCGACAGCACCCTTGGGGAGCTCCCCTGAGTACTAGTCTAGGTTTAGGGTGGGGTTTTTTAATGAAGTTTACTCCAAAAGCATTTGGGACAATTAATTTCGAAATTATACAGATTCAAAACACCATACCCCTCAATCTGCAGCAAAATAAAGTTTAAGAAATTGGCGTAAATGAACATACAACTTATAAGGCTAGGGGCAGGCTGGTACAGCCAGTGAGCAAGTAAGGAAATTGCATTTTAAATCCATTTTAACAAAGCAATAGGAAGTTGTTTTATTAAGACTCCAAGAGAGCTGCACATGCTGTGATTGATCTGGTCATGTAAGAGATTGATCTCTAAGAATCTTTAGCTATAAGGAGAGAAGTACAGGTTACAGAAATATACATTAAATGCATTAAATACATATTTCAAAACACTGATTACAGAGTGGGACTTGTGGAGGAAGGGAAAAGAAAAATGAGGACACATTCAGATGTGGCTAGCAGGAGAAATATTACTTGAACTGTTTTAGATTGTTCAGATTGGGACACAATGGCTTTTTGTCACAAAAAAAAAAGTCTTGATTAATAATATAGAAAAGTAGATTTTTAGTTTAATAAATGGTACTAAATTGAGAGTCAAGCAGATAATGAGAAACAATTTAATCTGATACATGAGGAGGATTAATTTTGAGTACCTGGGTTGTAACAGGGCAGCACAGCTCAGTGCAGATAAATGGAAGATAATAAGCTTAGGAGTAAAGAACTCCATAGTAAATGACTGTTCCGATAGGTGCTGCAGCACACCGACTTGGGGAAAAAAATGAGGAGTTACTGGAGAAGAATTGCCTATTCAGCAGCAAAGCCAAAGAGAGGAAGTGGGATATCGAACTGCTGCTGCTAGAGGGGAATAGTAGAGGACCTAAAACACTGTGGTTAGGGCTCACCAGTGCGCTGTAACACTGATGGTGGGATGGCAAAGCGCACCTTCCAGAGGAAAATGGACAGGAATGGTCCTTAAGGTTCAGAAATCTCTACAGAAAACCGAGATCTCAAATTCTTTGAGAGAAGCAGGTCATTTGTAGTTTTGTAGCCTGTTGGCACAAGAAGTCTAGATTTTTTCCACCAATGTGAGGTGGA
>Ga0181612_100395_pt1 | contig 10443 bp, 4 predicted proteins | sample HoacroProtozoa21_FD_119630 | JGI IMG/M metagenome (GOLD analysis project Ga0181612, IMG submission 119630) | Hoatzin crop microbial communities from Cojedes, Venezuel. Combined Assembly of Gp0051906, Gp0051904, Gp0051908
TGAGGGTGGTGAGGCACTGGACCAGGTTGCTCAGAGAAGCTGTGGCTGCCCCCTCCCTGGAAGTGTTCAGGGCCAGGCTGGATGGGGCTTTGAGCAACCTGGTCTAGTGGAAGGTGTCCCTGCCCATGGCAGGGGAGGTTGGACTAAATGGTCTACAAGGTCCCGTCCAACACAGATTATTTGATGAGTCAATGAAATAGTGTGTGTGCAACTTCACTGCTACTGCAGAAATCTTGGAAGAGCTGAAATCTTGGGTATTTCCCTACCTCTTAAATGCGCTTCTGGGTCATGGTGATTTATACTGTTCCTAATCTCTAGATGGCAATTTCTTCTCCTAGGTGAAAAAACTTCAGTGCTTCAATCGAGAGATGTGTTTTTTGTTGCTGTTGTGGTTACTGTTACCTTTTGTTTATGAGCTGGGATGCCAAAGTCCCAACTTCATTTCTCTCATGCATTTTCCACATCATTAACTGTTTAAATTTTTCTGTGCTTAGACTGCTGTTATTTCTCACTATCAATTCCCTCCAACGTGACTGTGTTAAAATGCAGAAACTGTTATACAATCAGAATAGGAAAAAGAACAGATGGCATCAATAACTGCTAATATACCCCCAAGTTTATGCTCCAGCATGTGTCTGATAGATGGGGTAAGTGCTAGCCACTGGTATTCTGTTTGTGTCATTGTTTGTTGAGTTTGTTTTTTAATTAACCATATGCTCTCAAGAAAACCTTGAAAGCATGAGGACATTTCACATGGTCCCCCAAAATACATCTGAAATGCACCTAAGTAATTGAAAGAATCTTAAAACATAAACCATTTTTCTTTGTACAAAGGAAATATGTCCCACAAAAAGAAACTGAACTAGTTTCTCTCCTGAGTATTGCTGCTTCTTCTCCAACTGCTTTGTAATGAAAAGCAGTCAGTCCACATATTAGTCTCTAATCTGCACAGTCTCTAAAGCTGTTGTTATAGTATGCATTTTTTTTTAATCCAAACACCAAAAGAATTATCAATACGACCAAACAGTAGTTGGAGTCATGTTTATTGTTCAGCCTCCTAAGATACCTAAAACCCCTAAGAAACCTCTTAGATGCTTATGCAAGCAATGCAGGATGCAGACTGTCATACACTGACTCTCTGTGCAGTCAATGAAGAGAAACAGTTGAATCGCTGAAACCTGGGATCCGTAGTAAATGACTAAATATGCCAGCCTAGTTATGCCTCTCCACCTTTCATGCAGTCAGCTTCCATCTGGCAGCTTCAGGTAGCAGGCTGCTGGATTTATCCCATGGTCTCACCACTGTACTCTCTCACATGTACTCAAAGCAGAGAGGTGACAGTCATGGCAGGGGGATTAGTTCTGTGATTTATGACTACAGGTCATTCTTAGAGGGTAGGGACATGGTATCATGGCAGAGAGGAAGGCAATTTTATCCAGGCTTTACTGATATTAGTTTGATTCTAAAAAAAGTGTTAGAGTAACCTGGTTTTAGTGGGCTTAATGGGTATCTGAAAGTACATGTCATTTGCACGCCCTTGTGGCTTTTAGGGCAGGGTTCATATTTCGTAGCTTCCCAAAACTTCCCTAAATAAATTTGGTACCCACCAATGTAATCATTGACATCCGAGCAAGTTTCTTGTGTTCTTATTATAGTCAACAGAAAACAAGTCCACAGAGTCAATGAAGCATAGCGTGAGTCATTTAACCAAATGTAGGTACCTACTTTCGGATGACATGAATCACACCCTACAGTTCATTGATTATCTGGAAACCCAAGAGCAACTTAGAAAGATGCCAATGCCACCTTACACTGTCTCATATGGTAGCTTAATTAGTGTGCTTTGTCTCCCACCTTAGCTTCTTGACTTGTGAAAGAGAGATCATACAATCAGCCACCCAGTTTGTGAGAGATGAAGATAATGAGTTCCTGTTTGTAGAGTGCTAAGGAAATATTAAATCCAACAAGCTGTGCCTTAACGATATAATCTTAAGCCATACTGATGAAGACATACTGTTTACATATAGACAGCAAGAGAGCCATAAGCTCTGATTACGCTAGCAGCCCTTCAGGGTCTCTACATGGCTTTCAACATTAGATATTTTGTAAATAGGAATGTTAGAGCAGTTATGTTGGAAAACTTGCCTAGAGTAAAGCAGAAAGTTAGCAGCTGAGCTGGGACAGTGAATCCTTATGTACAGCTCCTGTGACAATTGCTAATTGTCAGCTATAATGTAAGTCTGTCATGAGCAACCTGCGATTCATTCATTTATTCCTGAAGGAATACAGCTGATTTTTATGTCTCCTTTTCTGTGTTGGCTATTAAATGTCTAAGAAATCCCTTCAAATCTTTCAGGATGAATAGAGTTAGATAAATATTATTAATTATCACTGCAAGTCAGGTAATTTGTTCCAAAATTTCTGCAGCATTCATCTATCGAATGAATCAGGGGGTTTCATAACTCATAAGTCTTCAGCTGATACTTTATGGCTTTCCTGTGTCAGAAGGAATAATTGATTATGGTTGTTAAAAGCATGGTTCAGTACAGAATTATTACTATCATCTATATATTATACAAATATCTTAAAATAAATCTTGGCTATAGCATTTCATCAAGGCAACTGAGTATGATAAATCAGTGTCTGCAGTAACAGTTGAAATTTGTGGTATCAAGCCACCAAAATTGTTCACTTATTCTCCCTGACAAAATTTTCAACAGCAAATAAATTGCTGTGTCTTTGAAGGTGGGGTAAAAGACCATAGAAATGAGATAATCTCAGAGGTGATGAAGTCAAATGATAAAACTTTTCATTATAGCCATGTACAGAAAAGATGACTGGACAGGATAATCCTTTTAGGAGAGTAACACTACCCATATGGATTTAATCTATTCAGTGGCTTCCTGATCTGCCCTTCTTCTCCCCAAATTAATCATGAAAATTACAGTCAGAAAGGCTAAACTGCACAACCATATACAGCTGTCAAGGAATAAACAAAGCCAATCAGGATAAATTGTACAAACACATCAGGAGTAAAAATATAAAAGAACACCAACAAAAAAGATAAACAGAAATGTAAGTCTATTTCTTAGCTGGAAAGAAGAACTAATAACAAAAGAACAAGAAAGATAAATTAATCTTCAGTCTTCACATGCTATTAAGTGAAGTTGGAGTATTACATCTATACTTTTTAAGAAAAGGGTAAGCGTGCAAGTTAGAATAAGGAAGAACAGATTAAGGAATATTTCAGTAAATTAGGTGTATTCAACATAACAGTATATTCAACACCAAGTAACTAATGGTGTCCCTCAGGGGTCTTTCTTGTGACAAATACTATTTAATCTCCTCATCAATGTCATAGACAGTGGGACTGAGTGCACCTTCAGCAAGTTTACAGACTACCAACCTGAGTGGTGCAGTTGATTGCCTTGAGGGAAGGGATGTCATCCAAAGGGACCTTGACAGGCTTGAGGAGTGGGATCACACAAACCTTATGAGGTTCAACAAGGCCAATGTGGTAAGCATGAGCTATGAAAGAGTCATAAAGCAGTGAGATTAGGGAAAGTATGCCAGCAGTCTTCAAATATGCAACAAACTTGTAGTTCATGTTCTCTGTGAAAAGAACAAGAGGAAATCAGTAATCATTTCCTGCAAAGATGACTACAGCTACAGAATGCCACCTATGAAGACGGTGACACTAAGTGACAAAGTATGCTGCAGACTCTTATTCACTGAATGGCTTTAAAACTGGACCAGACAATGTCAGCATATCTAAACACGGCGATTGTCTCAACAGCACTCAAGGACCCTGATGGTTACAGTTCTGTTCCCCAAATATATTCTCACTGTTTAGTATGGAGAGAGGAGGGAGGGCAAGGGCTAACAGACAGGCTCCGCTCATAAGAAGCTATAACTCGATCCTATACAGATTATCTGAGTTATACAAATGGACCATTTTCAAAGCACTCTTGTTGCCCTGTTCATAGGGGAGCTAATACAGAATTTGTCAAAGCTAGCAATAACCTGTGAAAGGCGCTAACAAAGAGAGGCTGGATTAGCCTGAGTTTGGAGCATCCCTTCAATTGCCGTCCAGAGGCTTTTCTTAAAGCACAGAGAACAAGAAAGTACTGTGAGTGTATTCTGTCTGTATGCAGGAATAATCAGCTGAAAAAGTTTGCTCATTCTGACTTTTTTGTAAAAGCAGGTTTTCACAGGCATTAGTGTAAATCTGACATCCAGATGACTTTAATTTTCAGTGGAACTTGGTCATTTGTCATGGGAATGTGTTTATCTTGTTTTCATCAAAGGTCCCTGGAGAAGGTATATCCTCAGCTAATACCTCAGCCCCATGTTCCCCTCCAAGCATTCTGCTGTGCCTTAGAGCCCATATCTGCCTCCTTGCTGGGAAGCTTCTGCAAGTTGCCACCTGTTAATAGCTTCCCCTGCCTGGTGCAGTAGCCTCCTCGCCAGAGCCCATTCCTGCTCACCGCTTCCCTGTTCCACCTCTCTTTCAGGTCACTTCACTGCCTTTAAACTCAAACAATCACAAAACACAGCTATCCTTCTCTCGCTCCTTCCAGCCTCCAGAAACCAGGGATGCAGAAGAGGCTAACTGTATATGGCATCTGGCTGGAATTGAATGGCATTGAGGAAAAGCAAGTGTGATTCTGCTAAGGGCTATCTGGGTATGTCAGCAGTTACAAAAACCCCACTTGGACAGCACAGGAGTGCGAAATGATGCTTCCTTAGAAAAAAGTGTGAGGCCCTTGAGGTTATTTATTTAGCTACATGTTCATTAAGTACAGTGTTGCCCAGAAGTTATTTTGCTTTCAAGCCTCTGATCAGAACAAGGTCAGTCTCCACATTTGCTTCCCTGCTGAAGGAATTTGTTAATCCTGCAATATTTATGCCGTTTTAACGTTGTTGCTTCTTTTGGTGTTGCTTCCTTTGTGACACAATGTTTCGTTTTGTGGTTCATATGAGGTAGATGCATCAGGACAAACCAGCTGCAGGTCTGGCTACTTGGAGAGAAGAGCATAGGGGGTCAAATCCAGTACCTCTGCCTCCCTCAACCCCACAGAAGGCTGCTTCTAATTTTCCATCTATACTGCCTGCTACCCAAAACCACGAAGAAAATCTATTCCCATTTGTTTCCTTGTAGCCTGTATCTGAGGATTTAAATAAATTATATTAAACCCCTTACAGTGTGTAAAGAAAGGCAAGCCTGATCTACCTTCTAGCATGCTTTCGTCTGAAACAGAGCATACTTTTACTGAGGAAAGGACCCTTCAAACTGGAAAAAAATGTTGCTACCAAAAAGACCTATACATGAATTTGAAGTAAAAACCAGACTGGATGCAGTAAAATCCTGCCTTATTTCCTTAGGAGAGGATAGAAAAACAATACTTTTGTGTTCAGTGGCAGCTCCTTGAGGAAGCTGGAGACATGTTTTGGAAGGATGTGTGGAAATACACAATGTAAAAGCTTGTGGAAGACACATTTTATGAATAAAAAGAGGCATCAAATTCCATTTTTGACACGTATCTTCTAAAGTTCAGTAATTTTGTGGTTCTCAAATAGCCCAAGAACAGAATGCCCTACTGACAGGTCTCAAATGGTCGACCTGGCAAACTCTTTCAAATCTACTTACCCACTACATGTATGTGGTATCAAATCCCTATCAGACCCAGCTACATCTTTTATAAAGTATTTATTTCTTTTCTGTTGAAGACTAGTGCAGCAGCTTCATAATTTTAGCTTTTATTCCTAGCTGAGGAATTCAGAATGTTTCACACTGTAACTAATTAAGCTTCCCCTTTGCCTAAAGCAATGAATATCATTAAACAGACTGAGCAAGAGATCTGCTCAAAGTTACGCAGTGGTTTTGTGACTTGAAGTTACAGCTTCCAACAGCTGGGTAAGACTAAATCACCAAGCGTGACATTATTACATGAACTCAATGGTTAAGACAGTTGCAGGTCTCAAACAGAAATTTTTAAAAGGCCCTTTAATTAAGATGAAATGAATGATTGCCCTAATCAAGAGACACTGTGGACATTTCTCCTAACATAATCATCAGCAGCTGCCAGACCAGGATGCACTTTGCTTGAGCAGTTTTCTCTTGCTCTTTCAGGGTCTTGTTATGTGAAGACCTTACGAGGAGCATAACGTCTCTAAGGAGCACCTCTGTATTGCCTAATTACACATTCTGCAATAGCGCACACACTGACAAAATCTCCTTTTCTGGTTGGAGATACATAAGCATAAAGTAAATAAATACCCCTGCCTGAACAAAGTCTTCATCTCAGGACCGAAACTGCTCATGGGGAAATCAGCAGAGGGACTCCAAACTAGCTCAGACCGTAGGGGTGAAATCCTGCCTTCAATAAAATCAAGGATGAAAACCACACCATAACCTGTAGCCTGTTGAAGCAAACAGGAAACTTTCTATGGATTTGAGTATGCTATGATTAAATTGAGAAAAATGAGCCTTAATAGGTAGGTAATAAGTACAAGTGCTCAATAGGAAGACAGCCTATCAGTCATAACCAGGTGTTTTAGCACGGAGCACCTGCACACACTGATGGCTGCTCAATGTAGGTGTCCAGAGCTCTTCCACAAAATTACATGGAAGGGACATGGCAGAAGTTAAAGTGTTCTGAGTCAGGAAACAAAAGGGACCTGCTTTCTGCAGAGAAGAGAAAGGAAAATATGTTTTTGACTTCAACTGTCCACAGACAAAGCAGCTGAGTACCTGCTGGAAGATTAAATCTTTAAAAAATATTCTACTCTTCTCATGCATGCCATTTTATCTTCTGCCTACTGTTTCCATGACCTGGATAAAAATCTTTTTGACATGAAACATCTCTTACCATACTGACATGGTCCAAGGCCAGATTACAGGGATGAGTCCTCTGCACCAAGCCTCATCAGAGGCCTCGACAAGCTCCTGGCAATAAACTCTGCCACAGTTGTATTTCTTCTGCTCATCTCCAGCTACATGTCTCCCATTGCCAGTGAGTGACTGCCCAAAGTCCGCTTTCGTCTGCTCCTGTGATGTGACAGGCGGCAGTGGGTCTTGCTGTCTGCACTGGGTCAGCAATGAGGAACATACAGTTAATGTGATGGAGCTGGGCACGGAGCACACAGGGCACACACAGCACTTACTGTCTCACAGAAACCCAGAGCTCGTCAGACACATTCATCTTGTCCAGGCTGACTGGAGAATATGCTAACGTCCAGGCAGTAAGCAGCCAAACACACAGAGGAAAAACTCTGCTGAAAAAAAGCAATTGCTTCTCTAGGAAGGAAGACTGATCTGGCATTTTGCACAGTTTGTACATCCAAGCCAAAAAATACAATTTTTTCTACTTTAATTTTGGCAAAGGAACAAGACAAGGACTTTCTTTTTCTGCTAAATTTACCCCTATCTGACTACCTGTCATCCCCAATTGCTCCTCCATTTTCTCCACCTTCTTCTTTGTCCTCACCTGTACTGAAATGTTCTCATCGGAGACCTTCTCTTCAGTTATCCGTAGGGTACCAAGTACCCTACAGACTAGATTTTTCTAAAACTACCATTAACTTAACCCATGTTATTAATCTTACTATTCCCGTGAATTTAAGTGAGTCTAAAATCTGCAGATTTACAGTATTAAAAAAAGAGAAACAACATATCTACAACTTTTCATGGGCCAGAGCTGAAGAAATCATTGTTCTTGGGGTAATGCTCTACAAAGGAGGCTGAGAATTAGGGAAAGGCCAGGGGACCACAAGTAGCTGTGTTAAAGAAATTTAATGAGCTCCCAGTCACCTGCCAAATCACAGTGACTTTTGATATTTATTTGCATACACTATCCCACCTGCTGTATAAAATACATTCTCTAAAATCACTATTTGACTTGTTAAGTAGTTAGACTGCTTGCAGATAGCTGTTAATACTCTGAGGATGTTTATTTATAATCAGGATTGTCTTCATTTAGCGTGCACATATGAAAAGCAATAGCAAAACATTGCTAGATGATTCGTGTTATTTTTCTCTGTTTTGCATGAAGACCTTGGTGAATAACAGAACAAATTATCAGTAAATGCCCCATACGAGTTTGAAATTCACTAATTTCATCTGTGCTTATGCAAGTTTGATTCTCCTTTCTGCAAATATGCAAGTAATTGCTTTTTACTGTCCATGGAAAGTGAATTTAGGGATGCAATTTGTACGTGCCGGTATTTGTGCTGGCAATGATTGTGTCCATTCAGGAGCAACTAGAGAAAGAGACGCGAGTTACCTGAGTCAGAAGCACAGCTCAGACTTTGAATATACCAAATCAGTCTGTAAAGCTAAATATTGGTAAAAATAGTCAGTAAGTTCTCATAGCGAGTTAATTTGACAAAGTGATACTGTTTTTCAATATTCTAAAAACAGAAAAAGTGGCTAAATTAACATATTATTTATGTGCATTTCTCTTCCAATCTAATTGCTGTCCTCTTTACATGTCTTTTATATGCAGGAGGGTCTAATGACTATGAATAAATAATACACTCCTGGGGGAATGATTACATGGTTTCAGATTTCACTTCCTTGAGTGCAGAAAGAGGTGGCAGATTAAACTTTATGGGCTGCTGTTACTCCACTCTGTTTGGGACAACACTTTCATGACATGTTCCCATGCACCGGTATCAAAGGCAGAGAGTTTGGGAGAGAAATTTGCTTCCGGATAAGAATTCATGTAAAGTGCAGTGGCATTTCTGAGACGGGCAAGTCAGATCACATCCAATATCACACTTGTTTGGTCTCAGGGAAGAGACACACTATGGTTTGACAAGGGCTAGGCAGGAGCTATGCGCAAGTTACATGTCAGCCGTTTCAATACGTCACCTCTTCTGCTCATCTCACCGGTATTCACCAAGTTACATGGCCTGGCAGTTCCTTTGAAGTTCATTTGCCTCACTGAATACTGAATTCCCTGGACAGTAGCTTACCCACACCCACTAAAAAACAAAAAAAAAAAAAAAAAAAAGAAAAGAAAGAGAAAGTAATTCTAGAAGGATATTATTGCTCAGGGAATGACATTACAATTTTGTCATTAAGAAATTACTGACCTACATAATTCTTACTCAGAAGTGGAAGTGATACTTTAGATGACCTATATTCTAGTATATCCCAGCATGGGGGCTTGGCATCTTTTTAACTGATGCATTAGTATGTGTCAGATTCAGACAGCCATCTGAAATTACTAGTCATGATTAATATAATTAATTATCTGCTATTAGATGCACCCATTTTTTGGTAAGACCCTTTCAGAGAGTGAGATAATTAAACATCTTAGCTGAAAGGCATCCAGACAGTTTATATCTGAAATGATTAGGAGGTAATAAGACACATTTCCTGCTTTCACATCTAATTCTGTATATGAGGTTGTAGAGAAACAAGGAAGTTTACAAGTAATAAACCAGGGCAATGTTAAAGCTGATGATTACACTACAAATAGAACTTGGAAGAATGTTCTGGCAAAGAGTTTGTCATCGCTGAGCAATACAGCTGTGAGGACTGACTCTATTCCCAAACTCCAGGGATAGTCTGATAAAAGGAAGCGGTGATCCTTTGGTGCAGATGACACAACATTACACACTGATGCTTTTATTTCTTAAAATGGCTTTTTGTTTCAAAAGTGAATAAGTGACTTAAAAAGGCTACCTAAACCCAAATCAAAATGATACCTTTTCTTTGTGACCACACTCTTCTCTTTGTGACACAAAAAGGGAATAAAAAGTGGGTTTGCTCAAATAAAATACTGTCAGCTCCAAAATGAAATATTTTTCAATGTTTTTTCTCTCTCAAGAAAAAAAAAATCTAATCTAAAATGACCTTTCCCCACCATTTTTTTCCAAATGTTCAGATGAACAAAAACAAAAAGTCTTTGCTCTGCCTTAGGCATGACTCCAATAGAAATTTTTTACACTTTGACACAACTTGTAAGCTGCATTTTAGATTCCAACAAGAAGCATTTCAGACAGAACAACGCTTTCTCTATTGTATTATAAATTTCACCAGTCTCTGCTGTGCTGCTCTGAAAAGGCACATCATAACCCATCTGTGAAAAAAAAGGAGGAAAAATATGAAGGGATTACTAGATAAACACAAGCAAGAGATGCACAAAGGTTATGCAATGTAGAAATGGCAATACAGTTATATTAATAATTGTATGATGACAGAGTTAGGTCAAAACATACAACTTTTTCATAGTCACATACACACCATGAAATGATGGAGCGATATCTCACTTCATGCTGTCCTAGCTGACATGTCCACACTAAACAGTACCATAGGGCAAGGTACTGGCTCAGGCCTGAAACCTATTTACAACATCCATGTGACTACCGACAGCTCTGGTGCTTTTTGGCTGGTGGGGATCGCAACAAAACAATGTAGTAGACATGAGTCCA
>Ga0181612_145259_pt1 | contig 10443 bp, 7 predicted proteins | sample HoacroProtozoa21_FD_119630 | JGI IMG/M metagenome (GOLD analysis project Ga0181612, IMG submission 119630) | Hoatzin crop microbial communities from Cojedes, Venezuel. Combined Assembly of Gp0051906, Gp0051904, Gp0051908
CTTGTTGCTCCTGTCCCCGTTTCCTCCCAAGGCAAACAAATGGGTAACCGGCTTTCCCCCGTTCCCTTCCCCCTGTTTTTTTTCCCTCCCCTACTTTTCCCCTATTTGATGATGTCACAAATTGACATCTGTCTGATCCTGCCCTTTGCTCTCTGCATTTCCACTAATTCCATTCCATTTTCTGACCTTGCTCATTCTTCCATCTTGTTCTACTCTTTCACCTTCACAGGCAGTTTCTGTTTCCCATTCATGCCCCATGAGACCAAAAACCCAGCCTCCCTGTCCCAATTATCCTTTGAAATAAACCTCTTCCATACTGCTTCTCTTGCAAGGGTTGTTCTCCATAAAATATCTGTCATACCAGTGATGCGTTTACATTAAGTTTCCATCTAAAGATTCTGACATCTACCTCAAAAAAAAAAGTAAAACAAAAAAGCTAAAAAGATGTTGAAGTGCTGCCTGCCAGCTTGACCATTATTGGCCCCTTGCCCTGCCTCCTCATCTGGCCATATTTGCTGTATACCATCTTGTGTGTAGAGTCTTAGGCCAATTTTTCTGTTCTGCATTTGCGTATCGCCTATGCAGCAGAGTCCTCAGCCAAGTTTACAGCTTCTGAGAAGTTGGACTAACATTGATTATACCTAGGAAAATACATTATAAGGAAAATACTGCACAATTAAAGCTACCTGATAGGCTCAGGGAAGTTGTCTAGCACAGATACAACTGCCTGAGAGCAGTACCCTGAGAGTTACTGTCTTCTCCTAAGTAAGTATATTTGTTAAGTCTTAGGTTTGTGTGTCACAAGAGATTGGTGGATGAATCACATATACATCAATCCATTCTCTTCATCATTTGACTTTACAAAGACTCTTTCCTGCTAAGTGATAAATGCCAACACCAAAATGAACTGGACATTTTATGCAAGTATTTAAGATGACTAACATTTATTTTTGTTCCAAAGACATATGAGTTGCCACATGTCATTTAATTCTACAGTACCTTGACAATATTTCAGTTTCCTACTAACTATGCTCTTTTTTGGTTTTTTTTTCTTCTTTCATGCAGTTGAAATAAAAAAGTTTCAACTGCATGAAACATTCAGTTCTAATTTCTAAGGCAGGTGATGATTACTTGCCTTTTGAGACCAGTAATACGAACCTGAGCACTACTAAGTTTCCAAAACATATCTGTTTTCCTGCTTGTAGAGAATGAAGACAGGGAAAAATAAGAGCTAGCACACTCCTATTGGGATACTTCTAATATGCAAAGTAGATTCAACTTTTTCATCCAGTTTCCTGATCCAGAAGAATTACAGCATTTGGCAAACTAAGCTTACAATTTAAATAAAAGTAAACTAAAATACACAAAACATGAGCAACAAACTATGTGGAATGGGACTGAGCTGATTTTTATCATGTGCCTTCATGACAATGATCACAGAATCACAGAATCACAGAATAGTAGGGGTTGGAAGGGACCTCTGTGGGTCATCTAGTCCAACCCCCCCCTGCCGAAGCAGGGTCACCTACAGCAGGCTGCACAGGACCTTGTCCATGCGGGTCTTGAATATCTCCAGAGAAGGAGAATCCGCAGCCTCCCTGGGCAGTCTGCTCCAGTGCTCTGTCACCCTCAGAGTGAAGTTCTTCCTCAAGGTATTCGCATACCTTTCCTGACACCCAGCTGTATCAATGCAGTCTGGAAAACCACACAGCATCTGGCTGCCTGTATGTCCATGCTGATGCGACAGAGGGAATGGAAAGCAGCTGATGTGCCTTTTCTTATATGGGATTGTCTTTTAGAAAATCCAGATGGTGGTTGTATTTGTTTTAAGTGTTAGAAGGTTTCATCAGTTCCGTGTGCATGAACGGTGTTTTGAGATTCCTCTTTGCCATACATGCTGAAGTGTTGAAAGAAGAGCTGCCCGTGTGTGTGATCTGTGTCTTGCTAGCTCGTAAGCCGGGCTTTTGGCCATTCTAATGTGACTGGTTGCTTGCTCTCTGCTCTGTATTTGGGGAGCTGTAAAGCCACAAAGGCATGATGCCTCGTGTGCGTGTAGCATGTGAGTGATAGGACTGCGTGCTCTGGTCCCAGCCCCAAGCTGTTGGCATAGTGCTGTGTTCTGCCAAGCCATGTGGAAAACTGGGCCCTCAGCACAGGCACTGGTGAGATAACTGATCGTTTCCTCTGGAAATAAATGGAATCATTCAAATGAAGGAGCAACTGGTGAGTGAGGGCTGCTTGTTGTAACAGAGCTAATTATGTAGAAAAAAGCAGTCATGGGAGCAGGGAGAGCTTAGGGTGGATAAACATATTTGATGGTTAAGTGGACAAAAAAGTGAGTTGGTGAAAGCTTCCTCTTCTGTTTTTTCAGGGCTGGATTGAGATTGTTGGTTGTGCTGATCGTTCCTGCTATGACCTCTCCTGCCATGCCCGCGCCACCAAAGTTCCTCTTGTAGCTGAGAAGCCTCTCAAAGAACCTATATCCTTTCAGAATAAACCAGATTCTCTTGAAGTGAAAAGTGATTTGACAGTGAGATGTCTTGGATAGCTGTGCAGCTCTGATGTAAGTTACATCTGTAAATTTAACAGGGAAACCTAGACCTACAGACCAGCATGACTTTGGGAAGTAACCTGCAAAGAACTGAGTGTGTGGATGACTTTACTCTGGGGGGCAAAGGCGATTCACTATTGTGCTTGGTTTTTTCTAGCTTAATGCTAGACACTGTTCTGACTGTGAAGCATGGTTTAAATGCCAATGTGGGGTTACTATCCCAGGTTACTCCACGACATTCCAAGGTTCTGCTGCTAGCAGTACTTGTAAAAAAAATTTGTGTTCTTTCAAAATTTGTGACCTTCTGCCCTTCAGTACTTTTTATTGTTCCTTTCCTCTCTTGGGGGGAAGTTCCTTAACATAGTAGTAGATGAGATTTCTTTGTGTTGTGTATCAGTTAGCTTTGACGTAACAAAAGACGCAGCCCCTGCTTTCTGTCATCTCAAACTCCTTAACTGCCTTGTACAGGACAGTCAACGTTGTTCAGTTTGAGGCAAATAAGGGAGCCATTGGCAAAGCTTATAAGAAGGACGCAAAGGTTGTGATGGAATACCTTTCTGTGTGTGATGAGTGTTACATCACTGAGATGGAGCAGATGCTCAATGAGAAAGGGTGAGCTGGCTGCGTGTGCGTGGTACCCTGCTCTGACACCTCTGATGAGGGTTCCCAAAATGCTGCTGGGTTCATTCGAGCCACCTGAAACCAGCTTCCTCCTGAGAGCAGGCTGAGTGGATCACCTCAAATGTCTTAGTGCTGCCCCTTCCACCAAGTCATTGCTGGTCATCCATCAACGTATCTCTTGATGTATGCACAGAAATGTGTAACCATGGTACTCAAATACTCGTTTATCTGAGTGGGAATGAGCTTCTGGCTTTGGTAGGATCATCCCATAAGAGAAGACACCTCAGCGAAATGGGAAGTGTTTACCAGCTTCCCTGCTCTGGTTTGACCGTTAACCAGGGCTGGCTGATGGTTTTGACTTAACTTTAAAATGGATCAAATAATTCTGTGAGTGATGGAACAAAATAGTTATTTATAAATGAGAACCAAAACTTGCAGGAGTATCCTCCAGTATTTAGTGATATACTCAGGGTCCTGTTAACAGCCGTTGACTTATTGGGGCAGCAATTTGTATGTTTTTCCTCGACCTGTCTGCCTAGCAATGCAGGAATTGAGAATGTATGAGATCTCCACAGTCGTCAAATTTGGCTGAAGCAGAGCCACAGCTGTATATGTTACGAGAAGGCTAACAGTGCAAAAATAAAAAAACCCACTTCATTTCCTGCTTGGAATGGTATAAGGTGTAGGCTCAATGAATACATTCTAGAGTGGTAACATTTACAGCTTTTTTTTATTTCCCCCACTGAAATGAGATTTATTTTTTTTACATTTCTATGAGTGTGAAAGTGTAGAAAAAACAGTAGCATTCAAAATGGGGAGAAAAACTATCACAGGATATGGTGATGTGTACACACATCAAAACCAGAAGAAAGTGAACTTAATTCATCCCAAATTCCACAGAAGTGATTCAGTAGATGAATTTTAATCAGTACCCAGGGTTTGAACTGATAATGGACTGCAAGTCATGACTGTGTTTAAATTCAGCATTCAGTTGTAGCTGCGTTCAGAGTAAAGCCTTTTTAAACTTCAGCCCATTTGATACCAGGTCTGAGTGCAGCTGATTAGCACATGCTTTGCTTAGTCATGTTTTTGTGTTACGCCAGTCTGAATGCTTCAGCCAGGAGGGTACCGTTGCTGAGTGCAGGTTGACAGTGTCAGTATGTTAGACCTGCCTTTCGTACAGCCATGTTTTTATAAATCTATGATGTGAAACACTCGGGTTTACAAGAATTTTCTGTTAGGATGAGTAATAATAAAGACATGTGCTTCCTGCAAGTGGGATAGGTCAGTACAGCCTAAATTCTCCTCAGCAAGGAGTGTGTGCTAGTTGTGAGCTGGCAAGGAGCGAGAGAAAGCCATTAGAAGACCATAGTATCAAAAGCTTTAGAAGTAAGCAATAAAATAACTGTGCCGTGTCCTCCCCTTTGTCCGGTGTCTGTGAAAGTGCAGGGTACCTTCTGACACAACTCGGTTTTCATGAGGTGTCCGTGCATTTGGCAGGTGGTGCAGTCTGCAGCAAGCGCCCGTTTTGTGTGCCTCCCTTTTTTTCTTTTGGTGTATATGCTTCGTCCTGAGATTCTTCCATTTCCTAAGTCAGTTTGCTTCAGGCTGTTAACCACAACTAGGTTCACTGTGATTATGAAAATGGTTTCTTTTAATGTACATGTAGTAATTTTATTATTAACGTAAATTTCTTTTAATGGGTATGCCACGTTTCTTTGATCTCTGGGGTTTGCCCTGGCTTCTGTCGTCCCGCTCTTAAAGTCAACCAACCGACACAACTAAGGAAATAGAACTTGTATATTTATTGCAGTGCCTTTTAAGTGACTTATTTTTCGTTTGCAGGGAATTCACTGTTGAAACTGAAGGGAAAACTTTTAAATTAACAGAGGACATGGTTACTGTGAAGAGATTTCAGAAAACATTACATGGTAAATCTTTATCTTTGTTATTTGGTCATCAAAAATAAGAGGCAGATCAGGATACACTCTGAATGTGAACTTTACCAGTTGCGTTCTCCTGTTAGTGTTGTATCATGGCATAGGAAAAATGCCAAATCTTATTTTCTTGAAATTTGACAATTTACAAGAATTGGAAGGCTTTCACACAGCAGTGGGATTTTTCAAAAGCAGCTGATGCCTGTAATTGTTGTTTCTTCTCCAGTTGCACTTTGGGCTTTTTCTGACAAGCTGCACTGTCTGAGCAGGGCAGCTGTCCACTGAGGAGCTTCCGTGCACGGAGGGGAGGAGGAGGAAGAAGCCTCTTTAACAGATGTGTGGCAAGGATTGGAGAGAATGATGAGTCTACAGTAACATAGCACATCACATCTGAGAATTTTTGCAAACACTAACTAGTTGATCCTTGTTTTTTCTCATTTTTGTGATACATTGCGGGGGGATGGAGAATAGGGAGGGCGGCAGCATGGAAGCAGGCAGCTGAACGACTCAAAAATACAGAGGGAGCCTTTGCTGGAATTGGAGTTTGATCTGAAGCTCCGCGCTTCTCTGCTCAGACCGGTGGATACTGAGGCTGTGTCTGTACTTTGAATCGAGGTGGGCGGGGATTGAGCATTACCCTGCCATCATCCAGGCTGTTTAATTGTTAGTGTATTCCCTGGAAGAGTTTTGGTCTGTGCCAAACAGCACTCTCCCAGACAATGCCTGTTCATAGTTTGTGGCTTGGTGTGGAGCAGGCAGTGTTTCCAGCAAGCAGTTTGGATGAGGCTTCGCTGTTGTGAAGTGGAAGAGGGTTTATTTGCGTGGGTGCAAGTTGTGCTGTGCTGTTTGCTCTCAGAGCCAGAGGAGGGGCCCTGATTCCTTATTTACAGCCTGTATCCATTCTGTACATTGACTGAGTCCAATTCTCTACTTCAGGTATTTGTATTTGCCAGAAATGTTTAACCTTTTATTTCCATGTGCTCAGCTACATGTAGTGAACATTTTTGGGCAGAAAGGCAGCTTCAGTAAACACATCTCTTTTTGTGTATAAATTCTTTTTTAATGATGACGTGAGTTCTTTTGTGTTCCAGTGGAAGAAATCATCCCCAATGTAATTGAACCCTCATTTGGTATTGGGAGGATTATGTACACAGTGTTTGAACACACGTTCCACATCCGGGAAGGAGACGAGCAGAGAACGGTGAGCTTTCCTGTGGCCGGGCCTCAGCTTAAACCAAGCTGCAAGCATCTGCCTTTTCCTGACGCCCAGGGGAAGGGCTAAAATAAGACTGCACAATACACAGCAGAGATAGGAAAACCCAGGTGCGCTGCTGGATTGCTGGTTTTGCCAGCGTAAATGTCACTTACACATGCGCGCTGAGAGCGTTCTGGGGCTCTGTGTGCATGAGGCTCTCGCTGTATTCCTGGCAAGAGGGTGAGAATTTCCTTCTCCTGGATTCACACTTGGCTGTGTCCCATCACTCAGAGAAAGGCATCTCTCAGTGTTTTATTTCCTGTCTCTTTGCTGCTTTTCCTGGAATCATAGTTCTGCGCGGCAAGATGGACAATAGATTAACTGTTTTCTCAGTCCCCATGAAATTTAACCTTCTCTGATTATGGGCATCCCTAAAATCTTGGCCCGAAACTTAGCTGTAGCAGGGGGCAGGAGGGAAGTGTGTGTTACCTACAGACCACCAGCCTGTTCCAGCCAGTGCCCAAGCTGTGATGCTCTGCAGCTTTGCTGGTGGCCTATGGGAAGCTGGCTGTCAACTTGATGCTGGTTCCTGTTTGTTGTTTCTGGCTGCTAGACTGTGTTTATAGAAAAGAAAACAGCGCTCCTTAGTGTCTCTGGTTGCCACGGGATATGGTACAGTTATGAGTGGGGGGAACAGGATTCAGGAGCCCAGAGTCAGGACACAGCTGACTTCCAATCACAAACTGCTCATGAAGACGGACATACTGGACTTACCATCCTTCTAGTGCCCATTTACTTTCTGTGTTGCCTGGGCTGCTCTGTATTGTGTTATGCCTCAATTGCATTGCTTCTGTACCCTTACAGGCCTTGCTGGTTGCCAGGAAAGATCCCCCCCCTCCCTCCCCCTTTGGGCACATTTTTCTTTTCTGAGGATGTCTGTGGCGGATTCTGAAAACATGCATATACTCCATGTCAGAATCAGACAGAGCGTGAGATGATTCTGAGAACTCTTCCCTTTAGACTGCACATAAGGCTAAATCTCCGGCAAAGAACCCTCTACCCTTCATTTTTCTGTAGTTCGAACGAGGTTCCTTTCTTCAGGGAGGGCTCTGGTAGACCTCTTTTGGTGGGAGGTAATGTTTGGCTGTCGGGAGGGAAGTGGGAGTGGAGGACAGCTGGAGAAAATCAGCCTTGCTCCAGGGGTGTGAGGTGTTACTGCTGGAGCCCTGATTGCTTATGTCTTACAGAAGGCCAGCTACTCCCCTGGAACACTCATCCTGCCTCCAACCTCAGTCAGAGCTTGTTCTCACCTCTGAAGAATCTATTAAACTTGTATTTATCTGTGCTTTTTCTTTTTCCCTGTAGTTCTTCAGCTTCCCAGCTGTTGTAGCACCGTTCAAGTGCTCCGTTCTTCCTCTGAGCCAGAATCAGGAATTCATGCCTTTTGTCAAGGAATTATGTAAGTGTATTAAGCGCTCTGGGTCCACTGGGGGTGTGCATGGGGAAGAGAGGTTTCTTCCTCAGTGCTACAGGGAGAAGATAGCATTGGGATCATGTGGCTCTTGCACGTGCGAAGGGAGAGCCATCAAACTAAAACAGCTGAGTTGGTTGGCATCGATCAGCTTTGGGTATCTATCAAACTCTCCAGTTTAGCCTCAAAAAATCCAACTCCCTGCCCCTCCCTGTGCTGATTTGCAGTGTAAAAGACATTTCCTTCTGTGTCAAAAAGAAGTGTTTCCCACTGCTTAGGAGAAGCGGTCAGGAGCGGTGGGTTGTTTTTTTTTTTCTTTTCTTTGCTCTTGTTGGCCAGCTGATTTATTGAGTCGGTCCCAGAGCTGCTGAGCCTCCAAGCATTCTGTCAGAAAGCCCGCTGGTACCATCTAAAAGGGAGTACTGAAAGGACAGGAGCATAGGCTAAGTGTAAGACGGTGCCTCTTGCTGTCGGCAGCAGTTCTGCTCAGGACCTCGCCTCCCCGTGCTGGAGACGCCCCTGCACAGATAGAAGGCCGGCGTGGGTTTGTGTTAAAGCAGAGCTGTGGGGCTGTGGCGACAGGTTGAAGGAGTCAGGTGCTTCACTCTTTGGGTGAGAGTCGAGTGATGCAACGTGAGCAGTGGTGCACCTCTGGGGTGGGTTTGAGCTTGTAGTCTTGGCAGGGACTGGAACCTTGGATCTTCTGTCAAAATAAAAGTGAGGATGTGTGGTGCTGCTGGAAACCAGGACGCGTGGTGCCTCCCTTCAGGCAGTGCCATGAGGGTGTGGGAGGTCACTGCTAGCATCTTGTTGCCTGCTGAGTGTGTCGCGAGTCCTGGTGACCCCGTCTTCGCCGCTTCTTGCAGCTGAAGCACTCACCAGGAACGGCATCTCTCACAAGGTGGATGATTCCTCTGGATCCATCGGCCGGCGCTACGCCAGGACTGACGAGATTGGCGTGGCCTTCGGCATCACCATCGACTTCGACACCGTTAACCGGACGCCTCACACCGCCACCCTGAGGGACCGCGACTCGATGCGCCAGATCCGAGCCGAGGTAAAGGGCAGGCAGAGGGGTTTGGCTGCTGACAGAGCCACGGCCGTTCCTTACGGGCTCGGGGAGAGCATTTGCTGCTGTTTCACCCAGCAGTGACTCTGGTCTGTGCGGGAGCTGCCTCCAGCTCTCAGAGGCAATGTAGCTATGCTTAGAAATACCCAGGGAAGAGATACCGGTCGAACAGAAGATGCTGGCCCTGCTGCTGAAGGGAGGAGAGGTTTTTGTTTTCCTGGGATGCAGAGGTGTTGATCTTCTTTGAAAGCCGTGCCTTGTGCTGATTGCACTGCCCTGCAGAGTGCCTCTCTCTCCAAGTGAAGGCTGCTGAGGAAATGGATTTGCTGGGTTGTGTCTGGCTTTCAAAGGTAGGGCTCCTCTGAATCCTCAGGCACCAAAAGGCAGGAGATTTTTGCCTGCTACACAGGCTGGCTGGCAGAGCACGGCGCAGACACAGCTCCTCAAAGCGTGCTTCTCGCCGGCGTTGCCTGCGCAGCACCGGAGAAGCTGGTGAACCGTCGCCCCAAAGCCGTGCCTGTCCTAAGCACGCTCTGCTGGTACGGCCGTAACGGAGAGACTGGAATAGCCAACCTCCCCGCGGTGGTCTCGCCGCCTGCGAGCAAAAACAGCTCGGGGCCGTGCATGTGCAGTCTCGGCGTCTCTGTCGTGCCCTCCCCTCCCTGGCCCCCACCACAGTCCAGCTCCTGTAGGAGCAGGAGCTGGTGCCGGCCTGCGAGGCTGAGTTGTTGTAGCTCCGCTCTGTGCTGCTGCCGTGGAGCAGGCACTGCCAGCTCTGCCAGGCACCCGACTATTGCCCGGCTGACCTCTCGCTGCCGAGTAGCAGAGATGAGACATTGTTATCCCTCGCTTTCTGCAAATTTTCTAGTTGCTCTAGCCAGACCTTCCCAGCGTGACAGTGTGCTGTGAGGAGTAGAGAAGAGGCAACTGGCAGCTTCTTTTGTGCTGGTCCTGCAGTAAGTAGGGCCTGGCTAAATCTGGGCTTACAGCGTCTTTTGGATGTGTGTATTATTTTATTTCCTTTCCAAAACTGAAACATAACACTACCAGGGATGCTGTGGTCCACCACGGTGATAGCTGCATTTCCTTCATGGCTCGCCCTGAATAACTGAGCAGTCTTTGCTGAGATGCCAGGCTGTGATTTAAGATGTCCTAGTTAATTGGTTTTCCTCCCCCAAAAATGATCCTGCAGGAAGTTGTCTTGCATCTGCTTTGTTGCTGATGTAAAAATTACTGATGTTCCCCAAGTATCCGACAGAGCAACTGGATTCTGGTGACTTTGTGTTTCACATGTCTTTGTGGCTTTGCCTGCAGATCTCTGAACTTCCTGCCATCGTCCGTGACCTGGCGAACGGTTACCTAACTTGGGCTGACCTTGAGGCCAAGTATCCACAATTTGAGGGACAAGAGACTGGCAAAAGGGACACAATAGAGGAATAAAGGACCTGAAGTAAAATCCTGTCAAATGTCCACTTTTTACTGTCGATGTTAATATGAAATAAACTTATCATGTATTATTCAAAGCCGCATTGTTTGTGCACACAGGGACTATTTGTTTTTTTTCCTCAATTACTGCCCAAATTTAACTTTAATAACTGA
>Ga0181612_169110_pt1 | contig 10443 bp, 10 predicted proteins | sample HoacroProtozoa21_FD_119630 | JGI IMG/M metagenome (GOLD analysis project Ga0181612, IMG submission 119630) | Hoatzin crop microbial communities from Cojedes, Venezuel. Combined Assembly of Gp0051906, Gp0051904, Gp0051908
AGCTGGCTGTCGACCAACACCCCCAGGCCCTTTTCGCCAGCCAGCTGATGATGGTGCATCAAATTACACAACTGCATATTACACTGCAGCAAAGCTCAGGGAGCACTTCTGGTGCTTGTGGGAAGGGTCAAGAGAGATGGTTTGCAGAGGAGAAGCAGCAGCAGCTGCTTAAAAGCACAGAAGAGTGTAAAGTAATGGTGGTACATGGAGTATCAGGGATACATGGTGGTATAAATACCAGGAAATAAAAGAAGTCAATGAAAGTAGAGCAAAAGTAGGCCTCCCACAAGACTGGCCAGGGAAGGGGTTTGGAGGCTCCTCAGTTCTCAGGAGAATACAGTAGCAGTGGGATGTGAGAGAGAACTGAGCAGCACACAGAAAGCTCTAGATGTGGACAGGGCGAAGAGAGAGCTCTGCCAACCTTCCCAGCTCCTTTGAGGTTAAGGCGGCCGCTTTCCTTCTTCTTGTCTTCCTTTTCGTTATGACTGGCATACTCTTTACTGCTGCTACCCTCTTCCACGTTCAGATATTAAAAGCCAAGATAGCTTATTTCTCCCAGAGATTTACGCTGACGTTGTGGCCCGCATGATGGGCAGGCAGAAAGATAAAAAGAAAAAAACCGAACAATTCTCCTCCCACCCACTGTCTCCCCCCAAAACCCCAACAATTCTCCTCTGCCTCTCAAAAAAACAAATCCAAAAGCAAGCAGGCACACTTACCTCTCTGAAAACAAACTTCTGGTTTTCAGGAATACTTTGGATATTTTCTTGACACAAGTACATTGTCAAGTAGTCAGTCCCTGAATCAACTGCTGCGCAGACTTCTGGTTGTCGGGTGTTGTAACGTATTTCATTACGGGATGTGTACTCAAAAAACTATAAATCCAAGAGAAGAAACACAGGACAATGGCCATTCCATACGTACACAATGAAGTATTTGTAAGAGGAATATACTATGATAGTATAATTAAGTTCACATATTAAAGTTGCTATTATGCAGAGAAATTCTGCCAAAAATATTCAAGGAGCCTTAACTGCTCCTGTTTGCTCACTATTTTGCAGAAAATCGATCGCACTACAGCACACATTGACCCTGGTAGCACTTAAAATGTATGAAATGCTGAATAAATGCCCTGGCAAACAGATGCTCCAGCATTACAGAACTTACAAAATTTGACTGTAATATTCTACTTCACGTTCTAGATCACCCTTAAAAATAGGATGGAAACTAGTTTATAGCCTGATATTATGTCTTCCTAATTCAGCTGTCACAAAACAACGTTACTTTTCATTAAGGAGTTGCTGACTGTATAGTTCAAACGCAGTTTGGTCAAGGTTCATTTCCAGTCACAAAGTACTCAGGATGCATGGTGGTGAGCATTTTATTATATAACATTTTAAGATATTATACAGAGCAGATCAGCTACAGCTGCTTTTAAACATGAACAGAAGTTTATTAAAGACAATCTACGGGCTTTGCTTGTTGTACAATATTCTACAGAGGCGTTCTGAACATAGTCTAAAATATCTTGGCTTTTGTAGCAATTATGGCTGAAGACTTCCTTAAAATTTTTATATTTATCATGGACACTTGCCAAACCTTGGACTTCATTAAAGAGCGGCAGAGTTTGAGAGTTGTTTGTATTTAGCATGCTTGTAAATAATTTAGATGACTATAGTGCACGGATGTGTGTTTAGAGCTGATTTAGATTATACTCAGTAGGGTAGAGGAGAGTTTTATACACATCAGAAAATTGCTTGCTACCAATAGTATAGCTGCATTAGTGGAAAGCAATAAAAGGATTGAGGGAGAGAAGGAATCCTCCTTCATTTTGTTTCACCCCTGGAGAAAAAGACTGTAAGGCTTTGTGAAGGGGGCTGTACCAATTCGGAAATGTTGTATTACTTGAACTTACCACTCCTTAGCAACCACCGAGACTAATTAACCTTGAAAGAAAAACTAGAAATGGAGTTTTAATGTGAAAAGGGCTGCGTGATTACAAAGTCTGCAGTCATCCATTTCCAGGTGTAAGAGCTCTGATCTAGCCTATGCTGATGGCAGCAGTTTCATGAAATCTCCTCTGCTGCTCCTTTTATCACAATCCAGAATTTCTCTGCCAAGGTGGCTGTCGCAGCCATACACAGACCAATGTTGTCCACTGCACGTTGATCCACAGGGTATGCCCCAGCTGCACCAGTGCCCTGTGGTACCAGGGATGGAGGCAGATTTTGGCTACCTCACCATACCCTGAAACACACTCTCACCCCTCTCTGTGCCTGGCTACTGCTCTTCTGCACACAGGAAGAAGTTTGCACTTGATGGGTAGAAACAGCAGAGAGGTTCGTAGAATCATAAAGGTTGGAAAAGACCTCTAAGATCATCAAGCCCAACCGTTAACCCATCACCACCATGCCTACTACTTACCAGGTCTGATACCCCTTTCACAGAAAACCTGAGGGCTTTGCTAAGCTCTTTGCTTGCCTCTCCTTATTTGCCTCAAATCTATCAGGTGCAAAAGGGAATACTGGGCAGGTAGTGTCAGACAAAGCAGGCTGCCCAGTGGTTTCCCACCCTCTTATCACATCAGGTCGGCTTCCTGCCATCACGCGCTGGTGCCCTCTGTGCTGCTTCCCAGCCACACCAAGAAGGGCAATGGGCTTTACTAGTGTTGAATTTCAAAGCCTTTCATTCTTGTCTACCAGGGCAGACACTTCCACAGAACATCCGCAGCCTGACCAAGTAGCCAGTGTTTTGCATTTTTTCTGCCTCTCTTCCACATACACTCAGCTCCTACCACTGCAGTCATATCCTCACCTTTTTGCTGTAATGAACACGGTAATTTTGAACAACCCACAGTTAACTTTCTTACTGCTTACACAACAGCAATTCAAAAGGCCTAAAGAGAATCCTCTCACTCACACCATGGATTCAAGGAAAAATAGAAATAAATTACCAGGGAACTCAGTCTTCTGAGAGTGGTTTTATTTACTAAGACATAAAATGAGAGCAGGTGCTGGACTTTATAAACAATCAAGGGTGCAGAGTGCTCTCCTCTCGGCACAGTGCACACAGATATTCAGAGGTCACTTTAAATGGAGAATTGCTTCCAGTGAAAAGAGCTTTTGCAGTTGTCCCCTACATAAGCAGCCACCTGCCAGTAGCATATCATGCCAGAGGATGGGTGTACTGGAGTGTAAGACACATATGGCTGACCAAGTTAACCTTCATTAATGTTAAATTCTATCAGGATGTTTTTAGAGAATAACTTTACTGAACTGTACTCTGGAGAATAAACTTCATTCCTTTACACCGTGAGACAGTGTGAATGTGCAGCACGGAGTACTACTTGAGGAAGAAAGTGATGAATGGTGGAACAAACTCTGCAACTGGAGGAACGGATGAGAAGGAGGAGATCAGAGGATTAAGAATGGGAACTAGCCAGGAAAGAAGAAAGGCATGTGAAAAGTAACAAAATGTGACCTAGGGTGGGTGTTAACTAGTGGGAGCAATAAGTGAGCGGCGAGACAGAGTAAGGGCGTTAAAGACTGGGAGCCAGCCAGCATGGAGAAGACAGTGTTAAATAGGGTGAGTGGAGAACCTAAGGCTGTCTGTGACACACGGTGCAGGACAGGGGACTGCAGCGAAGCTTTGTAATGAGGGTTTGCTGCTAAAGCTGTATATCGGTGATGCATGGAGTGATGAGAGCAGACTGGAGCAGAGCAGGCAGAAGAGTTTGGGATTAGGATGGCAGATTGCCAAGGACAAAACAGAAGTTAAGGGCTGCCTGTTGTCAGCAAACATCTGTGAAACACTGGTGAAGTTCCTTACTCTCCCTAGCATTGACACAACTAGAGGATGACCAACCTTGTCACCACCAGTACCACCAGCTGACAGTGGTGGATGTACATGTGGGAGATTGGACTGTTTTGGTCCTGCCACTGTCAGCTGCCAACTGAGCTAAGGAATTCACACCACCAGGAGCAGCCTGTTAGCTTTTAAGAACGACTGTCAAAAGGCTAGGGGGACGGGAAAGAAATGGAGAGAAATGTCCTGCTGGTAGGTTTCACGGTATTTGAGAGCCAGAAGAAGGAGGTGCAAGTTCAGCAGTCCTGACTTCCACTCCCCATCTCACTTGTGCTTTCACATTTTCTCTTATTTTAGCCTCCCTCTGTTCCCCCACCTGCAGCTCTTCCTGCTGTCCACTTCTTCACTTGCAGCTACCACCTATCACCCCCGCTCATGCCCCCATTTGCCAGCTGGTCCCATTTGCCAGCTGGTATCTCCACTCCCATGTTCAGGCCCCCTGCCCCTTTCCACTAAAGTGGTCTCCAGTGATTCTGCTCACTTCCCGCTCCCTCCTTGCAGCTCCTAACTACTCCTTCCTCTGCCGCACACGCCCTGCTCCTCACCAGTTGCCCTGCCTCTGTCCCAAACTCCTGCCCTCTGTCACCTTGGCCCCTGTCAGCCCTCCCATGCCTTTTGCCCATTTCAAGAATATTGTTTCACCCGTTTCCTGTGTCTGGCCTTCCCTCCTCAGGCTCCACAATTCTCTCGTGTCATCTCCATTTTCTTTTTATCGGTTTACATCTCAGTCGGGTATCTCCTCGGTTCCTGCGTCCTCCTTCGGCCTGGATGCCAGCAGAGGGAGCATTCACCGCACAGCTCCCAGAGCATCCCCGCTCCCAGCCCGGTGCCCGCTACGACAGCTACGCTGGTGCATCGCCCCATCAGCACAGACGCAAGAGCATTAACATCCAGTGATGCGGTGTCTCTGCGGTAAATTCAGTTAATCTTTTAGTGCTAGCGAAACAAAGGATAACTGTAAAAATGTCACCTCATGACAATTCATCTCTGAATTGTACTTCTCATTTGCTTCCACCTTTTATCCTATGTCTTTACTTTTTTCTTGGTGGAAGGGAGAAAATTTAAATAAACTTTTTTGCTTAGAGAAATACAAAAAGATTCAATCCCTCTCTTCTCTGTAATCTGTAATACAAGGAAAAAAAATCTATAAATACCTTTTGCATGTGAGCATGTAATCCCATGCGTGAAATACTTCTTGATCTACAAAAGCAACCAACTCTTCCTCATAAGGAAGTGGCTTAACTATTAACTGATCTTCTGTGTACGTGTATAAGGTATGCTTAACTTGGGCATGGAGCTGAACTGAGGAAGTAAAATGGGTTGGTGTGGTATGGCTTAGCATGCTTGACATACATCTGTCAGTACCAAGATCCTTTGGCTTTTACAATGCAACATTCTTCTCCTGCCCTCCCCTGCATCTTGGCCTCCACGACAGAAACATTAGGAAAGTTAAGATGTAAACTAGACATAAACTAGTAAATAATACTAAATAATAGTTCAAATACTTAAGGCAATAAACTTGCTATCAGAAACAAATCTACTTCCTTTTAAGATCCGAAGCACAGTGCTCAGACTTTTTTGTTTTCCTTCCTCCCAATACAGACTTGTTTTTCACTCCTGGAGCTTTAATATTTTTTTAAAGCACAGTTCAGAAAGATAACGGATGCACTGCTTATCTGCGACATCTCTGGTTCTTTTCCAACCTTGCTTTTCCTTTCCTAACTGAATGTTTGGATTAATTTCCTTAATTGGTTAGAAGCCAAAAGCTCAAGCTAGATAGGCAAGTACATATTAATGTGCCACACATCAAACACCAAACCTTAATTCTAGAACGCAGCCACTCAAAACCATGCAAAACAACCAGTGTAGAACGGCACATGGTGCTCCACACCACTTTTACCACGGCATTACACAGAGAGCTTGACGGGTATCGTAACTCACCATTGCTGCACACAGTTTCAATCAGCATGAAGAACGCCACCAGCAGGCATTTTCAGCTTCAGAAGTTAAAACCAAGAAAGCAAGAATGAAAGCATTGGAGGGGATCCCTGCTCTCCAGGACTCTGGAGGCCAAGCCGAGGAGGACATTTCTGTAGAGTGGAGTACAGGAGAAGATGCCGCGCGAAACTTCTTGTGCAGTTAGACAAGCACCAACAGGAAGAGGCACGATGACAGACACAGGCAGAACTTGGTGAGGTTTCCAATGTAACTAAGGGCTTTAGAGACATGGACAGACAATAGCTCAGAGATGTGCTGGACTGCCCAAGGCTGGAGATGAGTGAACACTGCCCTATAGGCACTACACCTGCACTGCTGTGCTATTAACCCCTGCTAACGAGCTCCGTGGAAAGGCATAATTAAGGTATGCATGAGTTCCCTGGTCTGGGTAGACATGTATTCAGAATGAAGAAAATCTGACCTGAAGATACGTCAAAATTAAAAGCATTCAGCGCAAGAATCAAAATTAGAGCTAAAATCACCTCACTGTTGCAACATATTCTCTCAGCCCTACTGAAATGCCTTTACCCTACTTTTTTACATTACAATCACACTGTTAGTTAAAATGAAAATAAAACCTGAATCTTACCTGATTTTGTCCCATGCCATGACACGGGTACAGTATGATCCTTTGTCCAGTTATTTGATGATCATTTGCAGGGTTATAGTCAAAACAGAAGTTTGCCATTCCTCTATTCTTCAGCTAATCAAAACAAAAGAAGATTTTAAAGTATTAATCTAAAGTAAGGAAGATATGCTGTAGTCATTTTACACCCATCCTGGTGGGGTGTGAGGTTTATCTCCTAGAGCTGGTGCAAATTAACTGGAATAGATCCAATGGATCAAATGGCAACATCTCTCTGACTAATGTGAAATAAAACTGTTGGGATTGTCTTGACTTTAGGCATTGACGCAGCCAGACACAATGGCTTCCACTAGGAACGACCCTGTGGTTCCAGTGTATTTGCAAACGAACTGGGTAGGAACTATTAAAAGTTGTGCTGAAACCCAACAAGCCAGCAACTCATGCAGAACAGAATAGTCTGCCATGCCTTTCCCCCTCCATCCCCCAGCATCTACTTGTTCAATTATCTTATGAAAAGACTACCTACTTTTCTTAGCTTGTCACTGGGAGATGTTAGAAAAATTTGTTCTTGAAAGGACTCCAGTACCCTCTCGAGTTTGAAAAAGCAGACAGATTTTAAGACCAGAAATCACGAAAATGTGTAAGATACATCTCTGGAAAGAGACACTAGGTGTGGTATTAAATGTTCTTTAGTAGTGTTGCTGATCTCTGACACAATAGGTTGTCCTAGTTTTGGCTAGGACACAGTTAATTTTCCTTCTGGTGGCTGGTGTAGTGCTGTGTTTTGGATTTGGGATGAAAATAATGTTGATAACATACTAATATTTCAAGTTTTTGCTAGGCAGTCTGGGACTTTTCAGCTTCTGAGGCTGGCCTGGGCTGCCAGGTGCAGGGCAAGCTGGGAGGGGACAAAGCCAGGGCAGCTGACTCAAACTGGCCAAAGGGATATTCCATGCCATATGATGGCACGTTCAGCATAGAAGCTGGGGGAGTTGGCTGGGGGCAGAGATCGCTGTTCGGGGATGGGCTGAGTATTGTTAATCGGGTGGTGAGCAATTGCATGGTGTATCACTTGTTTTGTATATATTATTATTACTATTATTATTATTATCTCTTCTTTGCTTTCCTATTAAACTGTCTTTATCTCAACTCACAAGTTTTTTTTACTTTTTTTTCCCATTCTCCTCCTCATGCCACAGAGGGGGGAGGTGAGTGACGTACAGGTTATAGGCATAACTTTTAGATTCAATTTTACAATATTAAGTTACCTGATTTTAAAAACATTAGGCTAATTAACAAGGATTTGCACTTAAGAATTCAGGAGGCAAAAGTAACTGAAAATAAGTTAAACAATGCCATAACAATTACTGACTCTTAGTATTAGCCACTTAACCAATGTTAAAATCACACAGAGCAAAACAGGCTTTGTAAACATAGGTTCAAGCTGAATGCCTCCATTACTGAATGTAGTTATATCACAGACAAAAAGAATAAGCAGAGTAAATCTCAGAAGAGTTACTTCAGCAAGGTGTAATTTCACCGCTCTTCCCTAGTCTTGGTAATTGTAGCCTCAGCTGTGAGGATGTGCAGAATGAACAGACACAAAAGGAGTGCAGAAGGTTAAAACCAACCAAACAAGACAAAACCCACAGGACCCAAACCCACCACAGAGCAAACCACACAAGCTGGAAAATCAAATACTTGTGTTACACATCTATTTTGCTTTCCCAACTCCTACTTCCATTGCTACCCGATGTCTTCTTTCCACTGCTTCGTGCCCACTGCCTCTGAAAGCCAGCCAAGCTCTCGGCGCTCTGCATGGGCTGCAGGCCCAAGGCAACAGCAACACCTCGGGGGGCTGGGGAGGACCACCGAACTGCCAACAGCTTGGGGGCCCTCGCAGGGCTGCTGGGGCTGTGAGGCTCTCCTGTCAGAGCCAGATGTAGGACTGAAGCCCTACCCTTACAAGCTTTGCCTCTTAATCCCTCTCTGAACATTTCCACTGCGTAGCTTCCACAACGCATTTGGCATAATTTTTCGCTGCAGAGTAAACTAACATCTGAATTTGGTGCATGATACAATTCATCCTTAGTTTTAGTGTCCAAGTTTACCAGAAGCAAAAGAAATCCCCTGAGCACCCTTTCTACAGAAAGCATTGTGTGGTTTGATGGGAACACACTACACCACTGCACCCCTCCCCGAGCGGTCAGAAGATGACATTTTGTTTACCATCATAACACGAGGCAAGAATTACACTTACAAAAACAGGACAGAAAAGTGTCTTTTACAGTTGATTTTTAACACTGCCATGGAACTACATAAACCAAACAATACACTTCCCAAGTTTTTACATTCTACGTCAAGAAATGTAACTATATAAGTTATAACCAGTTAAAAATGGTAACTGTATCTCTAAAAACATAAATCGGTTTCAGTGGTTGTCAGTGGCTGTGCTCAGGATCAGAGGGTCCCTCATTAGTGTGTTTAACAACGCATGACTTTGCCTGACTGCCTCGCGACTCCGAGGGACGACAGAGGCAGCGAAGCCCTTATCCGCGGTGCCCTTCCAGACAACCCGGGCGCGTGCTCTTCGCTGTCAGCCCCCGGCACATGCGCGAGCACGTGTTCCCTTCTGTGGCCTGGAATTTCAAATAACCTATTTTAAAATGCCCTGCACCACCAAAACTATGGTAATTCTCCTATGCATGCCTAAATACAGGCAACAAAGCAAAGCTGTGTAATTGATTACTAACTTAACCTTGATTTCAGAGGGTTTAAAACTGAGTCTGTACTCCCAAGACGCTACCACGTACGTTCTCTCATTTTTGTCTTTCATGCATAAATGCTTGTGATACATGCAGACATATTCCTAAACATGCACAGGCCATATTTCAACCAGGTTCTTTTAGTTTGTTTTATTAGACATCAGTAGATGTTCTTTTACACCCACACTTCTTTAGGAAGCCTAACAGATATTCAAGACCCCATTTGTGGGAACAGTACATACTAAGCTATTAAATGACCTGATCTGAAATGACAAAGATTTGAAAATACTCAGATTTGAAAATCTGATCACAGCACCATTTATGCAATTAAAAAAAAAATCTGCCCTCTGCTCCAAGGCAGAAAAAAGTACGAGTGAATTTGTGAAAGTAGTATTTTTCCCTTGTTATATGAGAATACGCAGTTTAAGTTCCTTTTATGTACAACAGCTCTATCAAAACAGTAATCATCCATTCATTTCTGGAACTATCTTTGTTCCCACATCCACTATAAACAAGTCATGCAATAAGAACAAAATTTTCTCCATGACTTACCTTAACTCTTTTGCAGAATGCTGCGTTAGAGAAACAGAAGCAAGAAAAAATGTTGATCACCTTGCCATTAAAACACATAGTGCAGTTCTAAAAAGTTCTGCCCATGCAGTATTACTGGCTGTGTCTTTCTACAACGCTTGCCTCCTGCTGAAATGTTGCAAGTGTACTCTACAACACCATTCAGTTATCACTCTGTTTGGAGGCTGGGACAGGTAATAAACAGCAACTACTTAGATATTCACCTCAGACCTTTATCCCTAACTGCTTGGAGAAACGTAAATTTGTCAATTCCCAATATCTGGACACTTGCATATAATGACACAATACAGATGGCATTCCGTAAATAATACTTAGTTTGGGGGTTTTTTTAAGATAAAAATCCATTTCACATAATTGCGAGCAAAGCTTCAGTGACAGATTTTTGACATTAAAACTTCATTACATTAGTTGATAAATACAGCCTGTGGAGCACAGCCAACCCTTCTCTTCATCCACAAAATAGATCAGAATCCTCTTCATTCTGCCACAGTGGCATTGGTGCTGATGCATTAGTGGTATGAGCAGATGACACTATGGGACGCAGCAAGATGTGAATTTGCAGCAAGCCAACAGCTTAATGGTACTGACAAGGTGTAGAAAACCGCTACAAACTGGTTTTGTCTCGACATCGCTATTGCC
>Ga0181612_175063_pt1 | contig 10443 bp, 5 predicted proteins | sample HoacroProtozoa21_FD_119630 | JGI IMG/M metagenome (GOLD analysis project Ga0181612, IMG submission 119630) | Hoatzin crop microbial communities from Cojedes, Venezuel. Combined Assembly of Gp0051906, Gp0051904, Gp0051908
CTGCTCTTGGCCAGACACGAGTCCTCGCCAACGCTGTCACCTGTCTGCTTTTCTAAAAGCCCATTAAAGCTGCTGCTCCTCTGAAAGCAGAACCATTGACGTAACCACTAATGATTTGTGTTCCAGCATCATCACTCCGCACGAGGTTAACCAGGATCAATTCAGGGTGAGCTTCTCATGATGTGTCTTTGGAAAGCCAAGGTGCTTGCGGACAGAGTTCCAGTGCCATGCAAGGGACATTACGAGCTGTGCCAGTGTCACACACACCCCAGCTTCAGCAGAAGAGACCTGTCACCACATCCCATCTGCACACAGACCCCCGCTTCTCTGCAGGGAAGAGAGGTAGCACCCCGTGCCCCAGCAGCAATATGCCTGTCTGCGGTAACAGAAAGGGCACTGGCACGAGAGTGAGCCTCAGAGCAGCTGCACCTCCACCCAGACTAACGCCAACAGCTTTAAGCCAAGGCTTTGAGCAAAAAGCAGGCTCTACTTGTTTGGATTTTATTATAATATGGGCAGATTTTCAGCGTACTGCAATATTCCGTAATGAAATCACAGCCTTCATATATAACTTCTCCCTCAAGCTACACCGCTTCAGAACAGCAAGTTATTACGCTGCTCGACACCGCGCCAGCGGGCCCCAGCCCCAGTGACTGGCAGCACAGCTAATGGATATAGCAAGGATGCATTTGACTGACAGCCTAACTTTATTTGTCAAAGCCAAAAGCACCCACACGCCGGAAGAAGGTTGATATAACATGGAGGTGCCAATGGGGAAAAAAAAAATGCATTTCTTTGGAGGAATGAGAGAAACTAGGGCAAGGAAATGAAAGATGATGACCCTGTCCACCTCAGCTGAGGCACGGGGTGTCAGCAGACAAGACATTTATCATCATCATATATATATAATGTACATATGCATGAAATTTGAGAAAGAAGAAATCTTGAACGCAAGCAGTGTTTTGTCTGGAGCACAAAGCTGACGCAAGCAACATCACCGCAGGTGCTAACGCAGCTCTCCTTACTGGCGGCTGCCACAGAAAGGAGAACAAACAACTACCTAATGCCTGGCAGGATCATCAGGGTAGATCCCTGTCAAATTTGAAGTATCAAGTCTGGAAGTCATCTCAGATGGACGGAGAAATACCAAACACATTGCTTTTCCCCTGCTAATTAAGACAAAAGGCATTAATCAACTGCTAGATGGTTCTCCTGTTATTCTGCTCTTCTCTCCAGAATAATGAATAGTGTGAACTCTGCTGTGACTCAGTCAAAAATGCTGAACATTCCACAGGTCCAGCAAAACACAAACTCCATAATCAGCATGGCTTATCATTACAAATCCCTCTCAGATTGTTTACACCCGTCCTGAAAGCCAGTCCCAGGGTCAGCTGCCTCTACATCTTCTCCTTCCTAGAACAGTGTTACCCAATTCCCGAGAATAACCAGCGTGAGTGATACATTTCTTAAGATAGATCAGTCACTTCTGTATCAACTACAAAACTGGGCATGACTTTTACACTACAAAGGAGGCTTGCAAACATTATTAATCTTGTTGCACAACATTTTATTCTCCTAGAAGCTGGACTGCTATATAAATTTATTATTTACACTTGTGTGGGTGCTTTGCTGTTTTTAAAATGCAGAGTACCAAATAAAAACAAATTAGTTCAAAGATGCTGGAGACTTGTATTATAATACTGAATTGGTTTGATTGCCTGTATTTACTTCTGAGCTTTAATAGAAGTTTTGAAATAGCATTGTTAAGTTATGTTAGCCAGATTCTTTCAATTGAAGTTCTGACATGGTGGTCTATATTTATTTGGTTTAAGTCATCTAAAAAGAGAAAAAATAGCTTGACAGTAATGACAGCAGCACAGAAGCAAAATCAGGCAAGGTCTTTTCCCAAGAGCTTGATACTGAGGCCCAGCAGAACAGTACTTCAGGTAGACAAATTCATAGGCAGAAGGTGCAAATGAGGCACATTTCCTGAGGAAAAGCAGCCTCTTGGCAGAATGGAAAGGATCTGGCTGATGGAGCAGAGAGCGTGGAGGAGTTGGTGGCTATTATGAAGAACTGGGCACAGAAGTTGCCTTGAGACAAGACTTTACCTGGAGCATATCCACTACTCCACTTCTACTCTCCTTTTAACTGTCTAGGCATGCAACAGCATTTGCAAGCAACACAAAAAGCAGTTCACTACCCTGTGTCCCTTTCTCCTCCAGATATGTGAGCCTGCTGTTCCCTTGGATGAGCCCACCATGCAAGTGACAGTGCTTGTGCCACCCGACCCCACCTGGAGTTCAAAGTCAGCTCTCCATCTGCTCCTGCTTTCCTCACTCCCCCTCCCATTCCCACCATGGATAAAGAAAGTGAAACAGCTACTGCACATAAACAAGCAAATGGAAAAGGCCCTCTGAGTTCAAATGCAAAGTCAACGCTCACCTGATTTTGGAATTACAGGTCATTTCATTCTCAGGGTAGTGAATATCCACCGCGTCCTGAATGACTGTACCATACTCATAGACTTTAATCTTCTTCGTCACCCCAGCGATGGCAAAGTAGTCACAGTCTCGGTCGAACTCAATACTGAGGAACAAAAGCACAGGTTGAGAACTGTGTAACACAACACATGTACTTACCAGCAGGGTATTTTACCAGCTAAGCCTCTCGGTGTGGCAGAGCTGAGAATCACAATTTGCAGTTAGCAGACACCCTGTTGGGAGCACCTTGGTCAGGTCTGGCACAGACACCAGCAGTGTGGAGTTACTGCTCTCAAGCACTATTTTCTAACCCCCTCCAAACACACCCACACCTCCATTTACTGAAACGGACTTTTCACGGTAGCACAATCCCCCTCCCGCAGCCAGGATCTTTGTTCAGATGCTCTAGAGGTTTTCCAGTTCAGCTACACCACCTACACGATGTGGTACCCAAATGTCAAAGCTGACAGCTCACCCTGGAAACGTCCGTAACATTCAGCTGCATGCCCTATGAACACCGTGCTACAGGATGATTGCCCATTGATTTCTTTCAATCCCTTAGCTCCTATAGACAGCAGCTTGGTGAACTCTAAGCATTAATGCAGAGTAAACCAGTGTTTGTGGGAAAAACCTTCTAAATTCCCCGAGTAACAGAGGGTCAAAACATATCATCAGTACTGTAAAAGCCACGGCACGCTATGACTTCCACTTAGGGCTGCTTGCAGAAACCAATGCACATTCTTTCTTGAACTGCAGGGCAAGTTTGTAATAGATACCAATGAAGGTGGAAGTAAAAGCAGTCACCTTATAACAAAGTTAAGCTGCAAATGAGAAAAGCCTGAGGTTGTACATGAAACACTTCTGAGAGCAAGGCAGCCAGCAGGTTATAAACAGCTAATGTCATTGCTACCTTCGCAGCTTGGAAGGGCTCGAGAGAAATCTGTTAGACATTTAGCAGCCAGGGAAGCAAAGCCGCCTCCCAGGAGCCCACATCCTTGCAGGCAGGACAGGGTGGACATGCACATACACCTACCTCCTTCCAGGAGGATCAGCCTCACCAATACACCAGTTTGCTGCTCCTCCCAGAAAGAGTTTGGGGGGAGCATTTGCCCTCAGTCTCCAAGTTTCTACGATCGGTAACCAGCTCTCCTCAAGTCTCTCCACTCAGCAATCAATCTCCTACTTTAAGAGGTCTCTTTTGGGGTTCTTCCACTCATAATTCATTTCAACCTCTGCTGTCCTCATCGTATTTTTTTTTTCTCCAAGAAGTCAGAGCATTTGTGAACCAGGCAGCGAGTTCTGAATGGCAGCAGAGAAAACCGCGTTCACACTGATTTCACATTGATAGAGCTTGAAAAATCCTGAGAGCAGGGGTATTTAAGGTACCTTTCTAAAATTAGAAAGAATTAAACCAATTACAAGCAGAGAGAGGGCTCTTTAGGCTGCCCCCACAGCTGCAACAGCTGGAGTTTTCTACCCCTCAACATAGCTGAGAAGTCCAAGGCACTGCAGTGCTTTCAAGGGAAGATAAATGCCAACAGACTTTACAAGTCCTCGTACAGAAGATATCATCAAGTTATTTTTAAACTATGGAGAGAAAGGATTGTTGATATGCAGCCTGATTGTATAAAATAGTTCAATGAAACAGCTTGCAGCTTGGCCTTTTTACCTCAGGCACCTAAACTTCTCCGCAGCAGCAGCAGAAGACGGTCCCACTCACAACAGCTTGCTTGCTAGAGGAGAAAAGCTAGTTGGGTCAACCCTGCAAGATCACAAGCCCCCCAAAAAGGCGAAGAAAAGGAACATGCTTATGGCTGAGCAATAAAGCAAGCAAGCATCCATCTGTTTCAATAAAATGGGAGAGGGAAAGAAGTCGTCTAAGCAGCCAGCCGGTTCTGTCCCCACCCCAGCTCTACCCTAGTCCAGTCACTTCATACAGACAGGGTGAAAGCACCATTCAGGCCAGTCTTGTCATCTCACCCTATTCTGCGGAAGAATTTTATAATCGAAAGCCTCTACAACAATACAGTGGATTTACTTGTACCACAATCTTAATTGACCCGCTGTCTCAGCTCCTGCTCACTGCCCTGTGGATTCAGGTAGAGCACTACTGAACTGATGGCAGCGATTCATCTGCTGGGATTCAATTTACACCCTTAGCCTTCTGCTGAAGGAAAAAAATAATGTATTTCCATGTCTGGTAAAAAGCCAAGTTATTAGAACAGAATAGATCCTCTCTCACCTGGGGTGGGTTTGCTTCTCTAGCATTAATCCTGTTTTTTTTTTTAACTAGAGACATGCTGTAGACATAACAAATGAGTATTTCAATATGTCTATAAAAGTTAACACACCATTAAAGAAATTAATAAAAAGCATCAACCAACGAAATTGATTGTCAGACCTGTGACCTTCAAACAGGAAAGACACCGCAGGGAGGGAGAAAAAGGCTGCAGAAATAAACCATCACCCATACAGATGTTCGCTGGCTGCGAGAGAGGCGGGCAAACCCAGCACGGCAAGCCTAAGGGCCGCCTGCACCCTGGCCTCCATCACCTGTGCACAGTCCTGGTACCACAAGTGCTCTCACCTTCTGCCAGTCAGCTTTAGTAAGTGATTTACAAAGCAAAATATCAACAACCTAAGTAGCTAATCAGGTGGATTATTTACCATATAAAACTGTTCTTAATATTTGCAAAGCACTGCTTCCCCCTGAACTAATCAGGATTAAGACAAACAGCACACTTGCATAGCAACAGTTATTTTCAGACTTTTTCCTACAAGTCTTCTAAATACACTTAGTATTAAGCAAGGCTTCTTTGCATTTAACCAGCTTGATGGTATTCCTGTCACTTACTGCTTGAAGCCTTCCTGTCAATGTAAGCACTTGCTTACCTATATGAAAATGGGCACGAGAACTTCATTTTATTTTGTCAAGGGACACAACAGGGCCAGCTCTGGAGAACATCATGCTGGTTTGCAAGCGCTACGTTTCTACAGTCAAAGTGAATTAGTCATTAGCACAACAACACACAATAGAGTAATAGGAAATACTTCATGTTTTTTGTCAAAAAGGCCATTGAGTCAAGAGATAAACCAGCTCGACAACAGCATCCACATCAGACGTGGTGAGAGGCACAGTGCCACCAGCGAGCCAGAGCAGCACAGAAAACATGCGTGCAATGGCTGTTACCGCCCTGCTGAAACAAGAGCAGTGTGCTTGGGTAGCACTGTTTTAAGAGGACTTAACATGGGACTGGCAAGGAGTGTTCTCACTCTCAGAGGGCAGATGGAGCACCAACTGTCTATGTGTGCCACCAACCTACCTCAGTTCCAGCATGAAGCAGCCTCCTCCAGAGACAGGAGACCAGTTCAGACGTTATTTCCAGGGTTTTAAGGAAGCACTGGAGTTAAGCAGTATTTTAGATCATTCAAACATCCAGTGAAGTTCCCTTTCGGACTAGCAGTGGTCCTCACTCCTCAGAGATGTGCATGGTACAAACAATTAGCAATTGCTCTTTTTTTTTTAACCTACTTTTAAACTCCAGATTTCTGACTAACAAAGACTACCTGAATTTTTATCAGTGATCTTTTGGGGACACAAAAACTCCTGGATGTTTGAAAGATTTATAAATGTGAAACAGAATTTACTTATAAAAATCAAATTGAAAGGAACTGATTGTTTTGTTCCAGGGAAAATAGAAGAGAAACCTCTCCCATTCCCAAGCCATCATCTCCTGTTTCCTAAGGAGTTAATGACCAACATGCTATGGAAATACCACTAAGAACTGCTAGAAAGCAAACACGTTCTCAAGGGTTCTGTTTTTTCTGCTGCTTATCTATAGTTGCGATCTATGAGATTATAAATCAATTGCTTTATTTTGATGCTAAACCCTATGACCTTGGAAAGCACTCGTAGCTAACAGGCGGAATTATGAAATAAATTGCTTCTGAAACACATCTGGACGCTTGGCTTGGTGTTGAGGGTAGACCAGTGGAGAAACAGTAGAGAACAAGCATTTACCAGTTCTGCCATTGTACAAAGCCTCGCTACACTCGCATCCTGATGGTGCGTGCAGTTGTTCTCCACGTCCCAGGAGGACACAGTGGAGTTAGAGAACGCATACAGATGGGCAACTAAAATGATTAAAGGAATGGAGCAGCTGCCTTACCATAAGATTTATGAACAAGGCGACAAGCAAGACTGGTGTTCAACAAGTCACTCCACACAAGAGCCAGGATGCACTCATCAAGAGATTGATTCAGGACAGACGATGGTTGCCCACTCCCTATTATACTTTAAAAACCACACACACGCACCCAAGTTACCTACTCCTGCAAGACATGATGGTGGCAGAGTAAACCTGACCACAGTAATCCATGAACAACTGGTCCATACCAGATATTAACAGAAATAAATATGGGGTATACCCTTTGGTATCCCTGATGTCATGACTCTGGATTCTGAGAGGCTGCAAGAAGATAACTCTACAGGCAGTGACCAGGTTGGCATGCTCTGGGGCCTTCTGCAAGGCCAGCACAGGGCTAGGTGCCCTCCAAACCAACCCCTAGGGCAGATCATGTTGTACGTGAAGTTGCAGTTTGAAATGCCCCGGGGGTCAGACTGGAGGAGCACCTAGCCCAGCAAGCTCTCATGAGAAATGAATGCGTGCTGTAGCTACTCCTCCAAAGCAGGAGAAGCGGGGGTTGCATTTAACTACATTTGCCTTTAACTGCATTGCTAGCTACAATTAAAGGTCTGCAGCCAACTGCTCCTCTCCCATTCCAATATACATGCTCTACAATTGCTACTATAATCATAAATGCCTAAGCCGTGACTTGATAACGAGATCTGTGACCGTAGGAGTTGCCATTTCCACAAGGCAGATGACTCAGTCCCTCTCAGGGGACTATATATATATATACACACACACACACACACACATTTTCCTCCCTGAATATACCAAAGCCTCTCATTTCTACTTCTATCTAATATGGTGCTGTTTCTATTTTTGCATCTCTAACCCCAACTCTTTTCTGGCTGTGGCCCCATATTTAATGGCAACATGGACTTATTGTTCTCCGTTTTGGGGCACTTAACTGGTGAGAGGAAGGAGAGACGACAACGGCAGCTTTTGCTCCTCACATTTCCTTGAAGTCATTCTCACTCTGAGCTTCCACTTCCCGGCCTCCGAGGGATATCCTGTCACTTCTAACAATCCCAAGTTCCACATCTTACAGCCTGGCCACCTCTTTCCAACACCCATTTTGTGGTATCGAAGTCAAAGGTTAGAAATTTAGGTTACAAACCAACACTGTGAGCACCAGTGCAGACTGTTCAGCACCTGGGACCAATACAGAAATCAGTATTAATATCACACACCTCGGCAACTGTTTTTACAGCAGACTGATGTTTTAAGGCAAAGTAATTAGTGTCACTAAGCATGCACTAGCATACTAATCAGTAGTTTTTAAAAACAAAGCTATATTCAGGCACAGGAAGCTTATTATAGGGCTCAGATTTTGTGCTCCATCAGCTCAAAGTCTAAATCTTGTCACATAGAAAAACAAAGGCTACTGAGACAAAGCCTAGGAAGTTTCAGTATCAAAAGACTGTTTTGCTAAAGCTGTGAGTGGCTGAAATAAGTGTTGGTTGTTGTTTTTTTTTTATAAATAAAACCACAGTTGCCTTAGCTACACCTTACTGCAGAGCACCACCTAAATAAGGTCACCGCTGCTATTTCAAAGCCTTTAACCTGTGCCACAGGGACAAGGACAGACCACCACTGGTTGAACACTTTCCCTGGTTCAAACCCCTGCGCTGCAAAATGTTTTCCAAAATACAAACTGAGCAAGCATACCATGATCCCAGACAGGTTATTGCAATCTCTGCTCAGGAAGGACCACTTAAAGGAAAACCCTCTGATTCTCTAGATTGCCATATGGATAGATAAATTAAATATATAAATGAGACTCCCCTTAAATGCATCCTATCAGAGAGCAAACACCTTCATCCCTAAGAATCACATTCATTTGGGTTAGATGCATCCCTCAGATTACCAGAAAATTGCCAGATTTATCCTCTAATCAAGGTAAAGTTGGCTTGGCTACTACAATTACGGCCTCTCAACAGAGCAGATTCAAGTCTAATCAAAACCATGGGACTAGAGGACCCCAAGCTATTTCAGTTCGATCCTATTCCTTGGGATCCCTTGTTTGGGATATTTCAGCTCCAGGTTCAGCAGCAGCTGTTAAATGTACCTTGGGTACCCTCCCCTGCCACCGCACCTCTTCCAGGCTTCACCCATCTGATGGGAATACGCTCCCCCTAAGCAAACCTCTATTTGAAGCACAAAAATACGACACTGGAAAAGTCAGCTCTGTGTGTTGACTATCTCCCCTGCCCGCCCACAGCTGGGAAACAGGCAGGGAAGGGTGCTATAAGCATCCATCGAAGCCTGCACTGCACAGAGAAGGTTGGTCTTCAGCTCCAGGCTCCCTTGGGCAGCCATTATTGCACCAGCCATGCTGCAGTCACACTTTCAGCAGCTTCCTTGCAGCCCTGGTCACCTGGAGTTTTGTTTTGCCCCTTTCAGAGAAAGGCATAAAAAGGCACCACGCTGACAAAGTGATGTCGTTAGACCTAGTTTCAGGCTCACTTCGCGCTTACAAAAATCCTTTTAAGTGTAATGAAATGCCATCAGTTCTAACAGAAACCACTTAGGGATACTCCTGTTCCATACAGAGCTTGTCTAAAGGAGAATATTAAATCTGAATTGAGGAGGCTTGGTGGGCTTGGTTCCATCTCACAGCTCTGAAATATACACCAGAGCTACTTTCATGCTCTGTCATAACTAGATAAGACAGTCATTTTTTTAAACACCATGAGAGAATATACTATGCTACGAGCTATTAGTTGTGCTTCCCACAGCAGCTCACCTTGCAGAACCAGGACCCCCTCTACTTTGGGGAGAAGCAAGTGGAAATGACCCTGAACCTAGTCTCCTCTAAATAAGACCCAAAATCTCCCAGGAAGCCACAGCAGATTTCCAGCCCTGTCTAGAAGACTATAGCTACAGACATCCTGTTCTACTGCGTAAGGGATTTTTTCATATATGTATTCAGGGGAACCTGGCTTAATTAGCACTAATGATGAGAAAACCTACAGGGGACTACTGAATTTTGCAAGCAACTGAACATAAAGCGTATTGATAAAAAGGCACTTTACTGCTAGGCGATGCTCTTCTGCATGCTTAAGAGAAGACGACGACAATCCCAGGGTTTTTATGCCAGATACACAGAAGTACAATGAGCCAAAGCTGCTGCAAACAACTACCATGCAAGTTAATGAGGATTAGAATCCGTTTTTCCACAAACACCATTTTAAATAAGCTAGAGTAGGGAAGTGTTAACTAAAAACGCCAACAGTTAAATATGGAATGTTTCTTAGGACACTATTTAAAATTCAAGTCAAATTATCAGTCTGCCTGCTGTAATATTGCGGGTAACCCATCTATATTTGAAAACCAGGATCTACCATTTCACCCAGCTGGGCTGATACCCAGCCAGCAGGTTACAAACAGCTCTACAGGAGCAGGACCACAGCCTCACCATTACAAAATACTACAGTGCAAGAGGTTCTGAGTCTCCAAACATACTCAGCAGCCTTCTTTCTGCATTCAAGCTCAGGAAACACTTCCAGAAAGGAAGGTGGCAGCTCGTAAGGTTTTTTTCCCTCAGAACTGTTGAGGCCCAAGCTGTACACGGAGCAGGTCTGAGGGAGCAAGCCCTGCTCCACAACAAAGTGCAAGTTTGACCGCACCATAGTACTGTCTTCTCAGGATCACCCCATGAAGTAGGAAGGAACTTATCTGGCTGTGATACATACTTAAGTGTCTTCTAAATATAAGACCATATAAGCTGGCAAGCTTGTTTTCAAGCTGCCACATTTATTACTACACCA
>Ga0181612_101546_pt1 | contig 10442 bp, 8 predicted proteins | sample HoacroProtozoa21_FD_119630 | JGI IMG/M metagenome (GOLD analysis project Ga0181612, IMG submission 119630) | Hoatzin crop microbial communities from Cojedes, Venezuel. Combined Assembly of Gp0051906, Gp0051904, Gp0051908
AGCCCTTCATCATATTTCCTCTCCCCTGTCCAGCTGAGGAGCAGAGTGATAGAGCGGTTTTGGTGGGCACCTGGCATTTATCCAGGCCAAACCAAAACAATGGAGAAACTTGCACATGGCATGTCCAGGATCAGCCTGCACAGATGGTTTTGATGGTGAGTGCTAACGAACTCTGCCATAATCCCTCAGCAGGAGCAGCACATGCTTTATCGCAGCCACCCACAGAGCTACTCCACCGACAGAGCAAACGCAGCCTTACGGAAGTGCAATGCTCTGCTGGTAGTAGCTGCACCTTAAATGGCAACCGCTGTCATCACTATATTTAATATCATCTCAGGTTCCTATCTTCAGGGCAGAAATCCAGAGCCTTGGCCAGCTACCAGTAACGCTACCTTCCCGCAGCTTGCCTGGATGGTGAGTGTCCTCCTAAGTCTAAATATTTGTGTTGTTCTCACATAAGTACATAAATAACAGCGAGTTTAGACGCACACTAACTACTAAGCACTGTTTTACCAATACACCTCCCGCCATATGTGAGATACCTTTTCTATTTTATTGCTCGATAACACTTTAAAAAGGCAATCAAGTTTTCCCAAACGTTAACTAATCTTGAATGCGCTGAAGGTCTTTTTACCCAACACAGGGAACTTGACATTTCAAATTCCCAGAACACCACCACATCTCAAACTCTGCAGACTGCAAGGACCCACCCCAGTCATAAAGAAATTCTGCAACCAGCCAAAAACAGAACAAGGGCTTTTAATCCCCGATTTCCTAATCTCCATCCTCTTTCAAGTTAGTGGTACTCTTTCAGATATATCCAGCTACGTAGCACTACAGAAAAATCTCAGTCACAAAAGACCATATGATCTATAAACCTCCAGCAAGACTTACACTCATTTTCTTTCCATGTGTCTTTCTCTCTCCCATACTCTGATTCTGAGCGGTCCTCATAGGCATCTCTCTAGAGAAACTGAGACCTCTTCACCACCAGCAACCCATTCATTTTCACCACTGTGTTTCCATCTCAACTGGGGTGACAACAAACACTGGTACATTTCAAAAACAGCAAACAAATACTATCAAACATGTAAGAAAAAAATCCAGTGTTGCAATTAAAAAAAAAAAAAAAAGTCTTACAAGGCAGTTGCATCACGCCTACAACCAAGTGAAAAACAAAACAAAAGCATACAATTACTTTTAAATATATGCACTTACATGTCACCTTCTGTGCTTGTTAAAGTTGTGTGTATATTAGCAAGGAGAGGGGAGCAGGAATGGAGAGAGAGAAACCATCCGGGTTAAGGACCTGATGCCCACACCCTGTGTGTTTCTGGGGGTTACACGGAGCAGCTCCAGGCTGATCCTGGGGACCGAACACCCATTAGCAGCTGGAGCACCCCAAGCACACTCTTGGAGCACATCAGGTTGCTTAATTTCATCCTAAAGGAATCCAGTTCACACTCTGAAATTGCTCTGGGGCGCAAGGCAAAGTTCAGCAAGTACGATCGGGATTTGTTTCGCCGGTACATTTTTGATCCAAACCAAAATGGTACCATGGGTTTACCCAAGAGTTATTGCACCGCAATACCAAAATTTACTGCAGACCAAAGGAACACCAAAGGACAAGCCTGCATGCAAACACTCGGAGAATACTATTTCAGTGGAAGTATTTCCTTGCCTAGAGATGAGCAAACACATTCAGCATCTCCCCCATCCCACTGCAGGGGAGATGGAAGAAGGACACCTGACAAAAAGAAATGGAATGGGTAATTAAGAGTAAAGAGAATTACACCTATGTAAGTTATAGTAGTTTAAAAGATTAACAGCAGCACGTAAGGACATTTATTTACTTTATACTGTCAATGCATTACTTTGGCAGAAACTGTTCTTCCTTTTTAGAGGGAAGAGAAAAAGTCCTGTACTGAAGCACCATTTCATCCCAGGAAAGAATCCACTTAGGCTGGTAATGGCAAGATGAACTAAAGCAAAAGCCGGCATCGCATTGCACTGGCCTCGCTTACATTTTAGAAAGGAATCTTTACACACTCAGAAATGAGGCAAGATTTATGAAGAAGATAACTGACAGTTTCCTCAATACTAATAACACATTTAATAAAATATAACTTGAATGCAGCAAAGGATAAAGGGGAAAATTCTCAAAGCTGGTTTTGAGGGGAAAAGTTGTTCTGGGCTTGGGGTTTTTTGTTGTTATTGTCATTGTTTTGGTTGATTGGTTGGTTTTCAGAATAAAAAGATCCAGCCTGACTTCGATCCCCAGCTGGGCTGGGTAGTCACAAGTTAAAATATGGCAAGGAGGTGGCCAGAACGAGGGAGGCAAACCAACCTCGGGAAAAGGACATTTTCAGTGAAAAAGCTTACTTTTTCTTTACATGCTGAATAAATTCCCTTGTTGACATGATCTATGGCCCTGCATGTGCTTCCTTCAGAAATTATCCATCATCTCTCCATATGCATTGTACGGAGTGAGACAGCTACAGCAGATTCTTGGGGCTGGTGTATAGGATGTAAAAACAACTAAAAAGACATCCCCTGAGCTATTGATACACAGGGCTGTGCTGCTCGCAGAATCAGTACGCTAAAGCCTTTTCTCCTCAAGTTTTTCCTTTTCTTGAATAAGCAGAAGGCTTCTATGCTACAGCTAATCACACTATGAGGAATAAGAGAAAGAACCTCCTCCTCCTAGATTCTTGTATGGAGATGATACCACCTACCATAAAAGTCACAATATTCTGCTCTTATCTGTTTATGTTTACAAATATAAATACAGCAGAGATCAGAAATAAGAATTCAGATTTCCTCTGACATATCAATATGTATTTCATGAGGATTATTCCATTTTCATTTGCTGATCAGTGCATTCTTTAAACTACAAGCTTACTGTATATTAATGTCATTAATATTATGGGATAGGAAATCACAGCATGCAGTTATTCTAATGGCTTAAAATTCTATCAGCCGTCTGCCTGTCCTCCATTGCTGCCACTAAAGGCACCATTCGGGCAGCTGAGGCAGGTTATCACAATGACACTCTTGTTTACCCCAAGTCTATTCTCTTCCATGCCCTCAAACCCAACAGTTTCCCACGACATAATGAAACCACTGGATCACAAGGGAAGTAGCAAAACACATAAATTCATTCTATATGGATACGTTACTGTCCTCTGTTCTGAGACTCATCTTACACTGCTAATGAAAGCCAGCACACACTTAAGTGAGACAACATTCTTCAAACGATCAGCGATGGGCAAGTAAGAGTAAGAAGACAAAGATGTTGCTTAGCTTACAAAGAGAAATACAACATCGGTAAAGAAAGGCTGTTAGAAGAAAAGTGTTAGGAAAACTCTGTGTATAGAAGATTAAAGATCAGAAGCTGGGGGAAAAAAGTATGATACAGGAGACAATGACCTGGAGATGTAACAAAACCAAAGGGACAAAACAGTGAGAGAGTTCTGAGAACTGCTCATGCAGAGCACAGTATGTTTACAGAATGGGAAATGCGTTTAAATGGGAATGTGTTTAAATTAAAAAGAATGGGAAACGTTTAAAAAAAGAGTGTAGAGGGACAAAAGAAAACAGCTCAGGACACAATCCAAATAAATAGTCACCAACAAAAAAAAAAGACTTCACTAGAGCCTTCACGAATGCGTCCAGATGAACCTTCACCCTCCTTCCTTCTGTTGTGGCTAGTTATGCCATAATGTAATCGGAAATGCAGGGTCTTAGCACTGCCACTTAGGACTCTAACATCAAGCTCATGTCCACCTACAGTAACAGGACCCAAAAAGGGGAAAATCCCCTCCTCAGTACAGAATTGCATGGAGACACCCTGCAAGGCATACAAGAAAATGTATATGCTGTATATATAGGTATAAACCCTGTCCTTCTCCTATCAGGTGAGCAAACAACTTGCATAAACTGACGGCTGCCTTCAGGAACCTTTTCAGAGTCTGGCACATAATACCAGAAATGTAGTTCTGTCCTTCTGAATTTGAAAACCTGCTGCAACACTGAACATTTGCTACCAAAAACCTCAGAGAATGCCAGTGACAACATTTTGATAGCTGCCTTTCCCACAGCTTGAGTACTGCAGCTCGATCCATCTTACTGTATACCAAAGGACTTTTTTTCCCAAGATATAATGAAAATTACTACAGTATAAATTATATGATTCATCCTGAAGATATTATTCACAGTAGTCGTCCTACTGACTTCAACGGGGAAGTCCATGTAAACAAGCACTTCAGGGATGGGCCAGGACATAGAAATATTTTCAGCCATCTCCAGGGCCAAAAGGTAACAAATTCAACATGCCACAATACAATGAAACTTTGAACTAAAAATAAAAAGCAACCTTTTGCAACTAATTTCCTTGCATTCCAGTTACCCACTCATTTCAAAGTCTTCTGACTATGGGCTTCTAGGAAGATTTAAAATTATATTATGCTTAATGACATCTAATTACCCAATACAATCACCTGCATCCTAGAACAAGAAGGCCTTTGACTAAAATTTTCAGCAGGATCTTTGTTGTGTTGCTATTCACACCAAGGTATTGCAGAAACCTTCCCAAATGAGGTAGAAATTCCTAAAAGGAGATTTCCAGCAAGGACTACCAAGATCTTCTTGAATTGCATTTTTTCTGACTGAAGCCACCCAATTTCTGTAGCCATTTTGTGTTTATTCAGAACACAATTAGCCACATATTAGACCATCCGATTTAAACAGTTCTTCCATAAGGTCAAAACCACAGCACATCATTACTCCTAATTAAGTGTACTTAAGCTCAAATCCTTACTCTGAAAGACTCCCCTAATATCTATTAAATGCTTTGATCTAACCAGCTTCTGAAGCCTTAGGCTGGGAAAGGGGGAAAGGAAGTCAGCAGCCTCTGCGCCGGCAGGAGCAGAAAGAACAAACACAGAGGATGAATGATCAGTCGCCCTGGCAGTGTTTGATTTAGTTTCTTGCACTCGCCCAGCATTTCAAACAAGTTTAATGGTTTTCCCACCAGTATTTGGAATTCTCTCCATATTTCCAAAAAAAAAACCTCTAACATTTGCCCAGTTTGTTTTGTGGCAAGCTATGAAACGCTTTTCTTTTTTCTCCCCGAAAGAAAGTAAATTGAAAATATTGCCCCAGGCAGCCTAAATTAACCCCAAAAAGCCTTTAAGGAATCTTTATTTTCTTTAAATTATCACATTGTTTAATATTTCCTAATTGATTTTCATAGACAACATCCTCCAAACGTCAGAGGGCTTTTATCTTGGTGTAGAATGATTCTAAACTATTTACAGATTCTCTACATAAATAACACATAACAAGTTATGTGGCTGTTGCCAGCAGTGTTAAGAACGATTAGAAAAGGTCTTAGCTTCAGCCTCAGATCTGTAGGTCATCCAATGTCCTTCCTAATGGATAAATACAGTAATTTATCATCATCAGTCACCATCAGCATTGTTCTTTTTACTATCCCATATTCATGCACATTATTCGATGCAGCTGAGTGGAGCGTAAAAGAAGTGTATGATTAAAGTGGAAAGGGACAGAGTCTGTGACAGTCGAGATTTTGTGTCTAATGCATGGACTTGAAGTATGACACAGGTCTAGCAAGAGTTACAAAGACAGTGTCAACAAGTTACAGCTACCTGCTGGCAGGACACGGACATTTCCAGCAGTGGATGCGCCAGCCCACATCTGCCAGTGCAAGGTCAAAGAAAGCATAACATGCAAAGTACAGTCTTGTACACCTAAATGTTTTTCCATAGGTCAGGAACATTTCAAAGCTCTATGAGTTTAAAAAAAAAAAAAGAAAAGAAAAGAAAAGAAATCTAACAACAACAACAACACCTAAGAAACTTCTCTAGGGATCACATATTGCATTCATCTTTATTACCACTACAGGAAAAAAGTCCGTGTTCACATTTGCGAGTAACACATGCATGTAATCTCTGAATGCCCTCAAGTTATTAAAAAATGCTAAGATGCTGGCTTTCAAATTCTAGACTAACATCACACAACATCTCTGTTTGCTTAAAGAGTTCCTCCCCCTTGTTAATTACCAAAATAGCTTGCCTGAAGCAATACCTTCAGTTGGAAGATACTGGAAAGAAATACAGCAAGTACGTTTTAAAATAGGTAACACAATATGTATGTTCAAATATCTGAGGCTACTATGTAACCTGCAGCATGCCTGCAATTCACTTCAACACAGAAGAGCCAAAAAGATTGCCCCATTCCACAGTTTTTGAGTTACTGCATTAAGTAATCCCTTTAATCCACCTGCAAAGTGGAGAGCTCTAAACACTGGAAAATCAGGTGCTGTGTTACACTGCACAGATTCCCGCATGCTGTTTCAAAGCAAGACATGGAGAACCTGCAAAAAGGCATGGAAACCATGAGGGGAGGGTACAAGGAGCACGAGAGCATCAGCATGATTGCCTCACCCTGCATCCACCGATGGAGACCTCTTCACAGTTGTCCTCCTGGTTCCCAGGGCAGGGGGTGGGTTCTCTGTAAAGTTCTCTGCACTAGGAAAGCGAGTTTCTCTTCAGAAATTACTTCTGAATTTGGGATGTACAGAGAAACACACTTATGTGCTACATGGCCACCTAAAAAAAAACTTGTATGAGTGCCCTGTCAGCCACCTGAGATCCTATACTACGCAGACTATCCACAAGGTGTCATATCAAATGACGCTTTTATGATGCAATCAACATGAGAAGCATTTCATCAAAAGTGAGACCCTACTCACCCCTGCTCCGCAGAGCTCAGACCAGAAGAGTAGCAATGCAATGAAGATGGAAGATGAGAGGCTTTTTGTACTACTCACCACAACCACGTACGCAACTGAATGACATCGAAACAGCCACATGGCAAAGAGAAAGTGAATCAAGGCCACGCGTAGTATCTGAAAGATGGCACATCCCATGCCTTCCCCTAGGACTTGAATCCCGAACGATATTCCACAACACCACAGTTCATACATTTTCATTTAAGCTTCTCATGCTGCTGGTCATATATCCAACAGATATTGCAAGCTTGTAATACTTCTTTCTGGATCCAGCATGGATATAGTACGGCATATATATAGTGTACGAAAAAGAATGTAAAAATTAAAGCTAATATTCAGATGTTAAATCTTCATGAAATATTCTGGGCATAATAATATAACCTTCTTTCTCCACTTTTACTGGCTTTTTTTACCTGATGTTTCTGATGTTATGTTGAACCTTGCAAACCAGTATGTTTGATACAGTGCCGCAATATAACAAGTCAAAAGTTCCACTAAGTTGGTAAGAAGGAAAAATGCAAAGTCACTTTGGATTATGTACTGGAACAGAATTTCTTATTTCAGCCTGAAGCCAGCTCTGAACCCAACCAAGAGCAGGGGACATGGACCTGACCACCTAACTAAATCTTTCCAGTTACTGGAACTGTTGTATGTATACGATTAAGAATTCAAGTCTCTCCCTGACCCATCAAGCTCAAAATGACCTGAGCATGGCAGGGGCGAGCCCTTTTACCTTGATAAAACCCCATTAAGATGACTACTGCCCTGGACACAGCTATCCATCAACATTTTTCCCACTGCAAGATCAGAGTCTATCTTTGGGAAAAAGAATTAAGGCCATGAAGGAAGACATAAGAATATAAACCATTTTGGCGTTAGTCACTGGAAAATAAAACACAGATTGTTCTCTTTTGTTCAGATATGTTTTTAGAATATGCCCCTTGCTTGGTGACCACAGAAACTGGTCATGAGACAGAGAAAATTCACCTCCTTAAACCAAGGCAGTGAAGCAAACAGTAGTCAGTTGTCCTTGTATGTATACCAAACATGTAATTTACATGCTTACCAAATAATTTCCCTATTTAGTACAACACAATTCAGTCTGATTTCATTTGCCCTTAACTGTTTTTAAGCAGAATAATGTTGTAGATTCTAAAATGGCATCTAGTAAAATCAATTTTAAAAAGACCTTAAGTTGGAAGAGAGGCTCAGGAGAGAATGATTATAAATTTCAAAGGTCTGTCTTCTCTCCATACAAAGAACAGCAAGTAGCACCAGGTGGTGTAGATCATCTGGTTTTTTGTAAACAGACTGAAGCCTCACAAAGGTAATACCTAGAGGAATTATCTTAGTTTTTCATCTGCAAAGACAGCAACATTCATCAACCGGCAAGTCACACAGGTACATTATATTTTTCAAATATGTTGTGTCCACTGACTAGCGAATGGTTGTGCCTTCTAAAAACGATCATTGAACATCATTGTCCAAGACCCCAGGACAGTTCTTAAAAGCTACAAGATGAAAAGCCCTATTTTTTGTACTCTCTGAGTGGAACTGAGGGAGCCACATTCCCTCCCGACACAACCACTCAAGTGACAGAAGTCTGAGCACTTTGACAGAGCCTTCCAGAAAGGAGCAGAAATACAAGTAATTTACAGCTATTTTCCTTTCTACAGATATATCAACTGAACATAAACCTGCAATTTTGGCAATAAATATGAGTCATCATTTAGCACAGAGTTGAGAATAAATCAGGCTAATTTATCAGACTGATCACCGAAACATCAATAGCACTGTTAATGGAAGTTGTTATTAGATGCCTTGGCCCAGGGGAGGCTTGATTTAAAAATACCATCAGGGGAAGTGTTGGATATGAAGTCGTATACAATTTATTTACAAACCGATGGCTACGGATGCTTCAGTCAGTCGATCCCATGCTTTTCTTAAGTGGAGAGTCCCAGCATTAGCCTGCTGTAATTTGAAATCACAGCTCAGGTCCCAAGCCTACAAATTTACCACAAATGCATCAACTTCGGCATGACTTTCTCAGGAGGATCTGTAAAACCAGACTTTGAAATCAGGGAAGAGATTTACGCTTAGAAAATCCCGGTGTAACTCCTTCCTGGACTTCCCACAGGTCCAACCTCTTCTGTACCAGAAAAGACTCGCCGCTCCTGCTATCTCAATAAACCCTCTCAGTGCACATGCAGCTTCTTGTTAAAAACAAATAAATAAACCACAGGTGTCACCTGGAGCGACACTACAGGTTTACGCACGCTCACCAAGCAAAATGAAATGTTAAACAAGGGCACCTGGACAGAGAAGGATTTCTTGAAGGCCCTAAGAAGGCTGCATCTTCCACACGGACCAAGCAGTGACAGTGCTATGGGTTATGGAAAACCAGGGTGTGAGCATATGAGCCCCTGCGTGTTCTTCTCCCCATCTCCACCACAGCACCCACCATGCCTGCAGATCTGTAACTGAAACCACCAAAAGCAAACAAAAAGGTTCCAACCCACAACACTCCTCCGTTAAGGTCACGCTGCTGCACGAAGGACGGTTCCCAGCACAAACCTAGAGCCAGGCACAGCCCGGGGCCAAGCTACAATTGCATCGGCCTCGGTTGCTGCGAAGGTGCGTGAGTGGCCTTGGTGTTCGCAGAGATCCACCAACCTCAGCCTCATCCTATATGGAGTTCACGGCAGGATTTAGGCCTGCATCCTCATTCTTGGCATTTAAAGCCACAGAAAGACTTGCCATCCATTAAAGGCAGCATTTTGTAAGTGATGCCATTATTTACTGCACGGCGTCCCTAGTACCTAAGACAACAGGTAATCAAAGCTGATTCAATATCAATTTTCACCAAGAAAGCCAAACTTGGTCTGGAAAAACCCGATGCAAATATACAGGACTTCACACCTACACATCGTGCAGCCAGGCACCACAGACTGACCAGCAGACCACCCCCGCACCACCAAGACAGGCTGAGAACTCCAGAGCATTCGGGTAATAACAGCTCTACATTTGGGACAAATTCCTAATATTTGCCGTGTTTTAAACTGAGAACTTACTGCTGTTCCTCATTACAACCTGAAAGAGCAGACAAACTGGTAATTGCTGGCATGTAATATTAAGCCTGCTTTGAAAAGATTTCCACCTCCAACAACACAAAGCCATTCTGGCAATTCAACATGTCTGAACTGAATATAAGGAAATAAAGGCTGGTTAATTTCAAGCACTTTTTATCACATCTAAAAGCAGCATCCCTCTAAAGCAAAACAACGTCCCTGAAATTTATGAGCTCGCTGAACCTCTGAGACAATTTAAAACGATCCGGACTTTTCCATAAATTCCGCTATTTGCGCGAAATTTAAGTACTGATGGAAGTTACCCATCTTTCCCAGGTAACGTAACTGACGCAGCTGATTTATTCAAGCAGGCTCCTCCAACTCCAAGGTATTATTTTATCGCCGTTACATGAGAACGTGCCTTAACGCACCGAGCCGCTGTCCAGGAGCGGGTCCTGCCGGCGCTGGCGGGACCGGCTGCCCCGCAGCTCCACGCGACCCCTCCCCGGTCAAAGTCTGCATGCCGCCGTCTCCGGGTGCGCGGCAGGCGCTGTCAGACG
>Ga0181612_102932_pt1 | contig 10442 bp, 6 predicted proteins | sample HoacroProtozoa21_FD_119630 | JGI IMG/M metagenome (GOLD analysis project Ga0181612, IMG submission 119630) | Hoatzin crop microbial communities from Cojedes, Venezuel. Combined Assembly of Gp0051906, Gp0051904, Gp0051908
CTCCTCCTCCCTCCTTCTTCCCTGACCCTGGTGTCTGCAGAGTTGTTTCTTTCACATCGTCTCACTCCTCTCTCCTCACTGCTCTTTCACTGCAGTTTTTTTTTTTCCCTTCTTAACTATGTTATCACAGAGGCGCTACCATCGTCGCTGATTGGCTTGGCCTTGACCAGTGGCGAGTCCATCTTAGAGCCGGCTGGCACTGGCTTTATCAGACATGGGGGAAGCTTCTGGCAGCTTCTCACAGAAGCCACCCCTATAGCCCCCTCCCCGCTACCAAAACCTTGCCACGCAAACCCAGTACAGAGACTTACCAGCAAACCAGACAGTGGTTGATACTAGTTACATAGGTAAAAATGTTAACAAATGGGTTGTCATTTTATTTTTCCCTTTTCTGTAGCTGTTGGGACACACTGCTCAAGAGAAATTTGAAATATGAAATATGCAGAGGAGTGCAGGACAAAAGGGGAGGAACCAGACAGAAAATAGGACTGAAAACCGTTAGTGTACCATGCAAGGAAACCTTTACTAATTCTCTAACAAATTCCTGATTAGAGATCTCCATCAAAATCCTCTTGCTGTTTGAGACACACAGTATGCCAGGGTCATGCGCCCAACAGCCAGGGCAGGGGTTAAATAACTGAATAGCATCACAATTTGCTTAGCTATGAAACTATTTTCTTTTCACGTCCTCAGGGCTGCTTAGTAAAACATGCTGCAGATTTTTAGCAGCCTATTCCCTGTTTTGGCGAAGGGGGGGAAGTATCATAGTTACCATCTGTCATTGTCTTTTTTTAATAGTACTTGGTTTGTTCTTGAATTTTACCATGGTTTTTCTTCTGTAAGTGATCAGATCTTATTATGGGATCTTGTTTATAATTCTCCTTTAGTCTGTTTGCTATTAGGTCTTTCTGTAGTAGTTGAGCTGATGATTTATTCAGCTGAAAATCACTTGGCGCCATACCATGATATAATGCTCTTGTATAAAATTCTCTTTAAGTTAAAGGCCTTGCCTGAGCATGGTTGCTCAGTAAAGGCAGAACTGGTGCAAGGAAGGTCTCTACCACTTGCTATTGCGTTATCAGCCCTACTGATCTTCTGGTCTGCTGCGCTGAGAGAAGCAGCGAAGTTGCAATGTCATGCCCTGTAGCTGTCGGAAGCTGCCCTGAGGTCGCATCTCGCTAGGTTTTACCAGGTTTGCTTTGAAAAAGAGAGAAGTGAGTAGGTCACCAAAGCATGTAACCAATCCACCTAACTTCAGATAAGATCTGTTAGCAGCATTGTGGTCAGCTCGGCAGAGCTTAACTATAGAAAAGCTGGGATAGCTTTTGTTTCTTGATTGCTTTCATGTTTTCAGGGAGAAAAGTCCATTTGAGTGCGTACAGGGATCAAGTATTTCTGCTCAAGAGTTTTCCACATCTCTACCTGGAGCTCAGACTGTTCTGCTTTCCTAAGGAAAAAATCATGCTGCTGTGCAATGAAGAGCAACTGAAAGATAACTGATTTTTCATTTTTGTTAACAGTTATATTTGAGTATGAATATAACAGCTCTATGCATCTATGCTTCCCTATTGAAAAAAAACGCTTTAATATTTAAAAATAGCAACATGCAGGGCTGCAGTTAAATATGACAGTTAAAGCAGAAGGAGCACAGATACTGCAGAAGCGGCTGCTCTAAGAATAGGAGTCACAGCAGATGTCCTGCTCATGTACAAAGACAATTGCTATTAAAACTAGTAATAGTAGATGCAGAATGTTTTACAGAAGGCAATGGACTCCTCGTTGCCAGGAGGCTGCATGCAACAGTAGGCTTTAGCTGCCCTGGCCAGCCTCATCGGTGACCCCACCAACACACCCTCTACCCATGGGGCCAGGAGCCCCCTTTAACTCATGCCTACACGCCCAAGCCTTGCCTGAACCGTGCTGCAGGTAGGTCTGTGCCCAGCCCTGTCCCCTGCCATCCTGACTTACTAACTGCTTTTCCTGGCTGGACCGTGGACCCTGTCTCCAGGCCTGGCTGGCTGTGCCTAACCAGGTCCCCTGGGTGGGTCTCGGGCCTGACTCGTCACCTTGGCTGGCGAGGGGTTGTTGAGAGACTGTGTCACCAGCCCCAGTCCTGCTTAGGCACTGTGGGGCTGTGCCCTGCTGGGGAGACCATGGTGCCGAGGCTGCCCTCTGCTCCTGGTTCACCACCCCTCGTGGGGCAGCCCTGCTCTTGCAGCTCGCTGGTGCATAGTTTGCCCTGCAAGGATAGTAAAACTAGTTATATGGGGATGGTAGTGAAACCTCAAGAGATGTGGCTTTTATTCCTTTGATATCTTTCAGTCTGCTTTTATTAAGGTACAGGCTTGCCTTGTCCGTCAATAGAACAATGTGATAGTGTGTATACATACTTGGAAATACTTTGAGATTCTCAAATAGAAGATACTGTGTTGGTGCTTCACTAACTTACAAAACCATGAAGTCAGCTAATTAAATCCCTTTCTCAGGAAATTCTATGCTTCTTACAAAATAGATCAGATGACAAATAGCAAAATTCAGTACAAATCATAGTCCCTATCTTGAGTCTTCATATCTGAACTTGGCCAGACACCAAAGGCAAAACTTTTTTATTAAAATAAACCTTTTTTTTTGTTTATAGGCCTAATCAATCAGAGTCTCTGAGTAGGAACTCAGTAGTGGATAACTGCAGCTTGTTACTCTTGTTTATTAAAGGGGGTTATGAAGGAAAATTAATAGAGGCAATGCTTACTGGGTGGGAAACGGTGTGTCAAAAGTTATAACTCCAGGAAATCTGGTGTCCTCACAGGTATAGACCTCAGCCTGTGGTAAAAGGGTTGTTGTGATCTTTAATACAGGAGCACAGAAGTGGAGAAGATGTCATGATTACCATGTCCAGGACCTCAATGTCATAAGACCCAAGTCATACAATCCCTTCCATAAACTTACTGAGCTCTAGCTGTAAACAAGTTTGGGTTTTGCACTACCACTTTCGCTGAAAAGTTTTTTTGAGTCTCCCTACTTTAAAACTCTTAGGAAGCCTAATCTCTACACTGCATTTAGCACAGAGCCACTTTATACCTTTGTTTCTGTGCCACTATTGACTTTTAAACAACTCCTTTCCATCCTAGTGGACTATTCCTCCAATATCCTAAATGAGGTACTTTCTTAACAGCAATCCTGTCTTCTGTCTCAGGCAAGCAGGCGAAATCCAGGGAGTACCTGAGTAATACAAAGGGCAATGACAAAAAAGACAACTATGCAGACTTGGAAACAGGAAGGCTAATTATCTCAGTTATAATCTTGTTTTGAAATAACTTATCAAGGAGCAAGTCATACGTGTAGCCCAGAACTGGAGCAAAGTGCTATATGCAGATATGCCATTGTAACTGACAGGGCACCTCAGGCAGATCAATTAAAAATGAAGCTGAAAGTATGCAGACCAACAAAGGATGCATGAACACAGGATCAAGACCCAGCACAGAGAAGATGCATAGCTTGATGACCTTTGACCTTTGACTTGAGAAAATCATTTGCCTTCTCTACATGGGACTAGGAGCCCATCTGTCTAGTTAACTTTGTTGATCATTTCCTACAATTCTTTGTAACTTTTGACTTTGAGCCAAGAAGCTTTCAGCTTCTGCCTATTAGCAGCTCTCCTGTCAGGCAAGATGTGTGACTAAATCTCCATGTTTCAGACTGTAGCCAGTCACCTGAAAATACCAGGAAGGTTAAGTAATCCCAGTGCACAGTTTGGCTTCCAGCATAACGGCGCCCTTTTCTGAAGTATCAGAGATTGGGCAACATCAGCAATGACTAACTGAGAAGAGTTGGCTCATGCCCTCAAAAGGCTTCCAGACTATGTGTTGTTCAAGACTGTCTTGACTGACACAAGACAATTTTTCACACCCTTGGGCTTTTTCCATCTTCCTCTCTCCAATGTGGGTACAATTGTATAACTCAGCATTGTGGAAATTCTGGGATCTCAACCAGCTTCCTCCCAGTGAAGGCAACTGGGGCTCTGATCTTCTATTCTCTTGCAGCAATTGTCATACGTATTTTCAGTTTTGGAAAACCAAACAGCTATGTAGAGGTGAAGTTTGAGGCTTGTTATAAAGAACTTGAACTGTCTTTCATAAACTATAACACAGGGGCAACTGAAACCACTTATCCAGTGGTCTCTTCTGAAGTTCAACTGTTAAATCTATGTCAACAGCAGAAAGTATGGGAAGATGGAAATACTTCCCCTTCGCAGCATATACCAATCTTCATGCAGCTGTGTGAAATTTAGACTTTCATGTAAATAAGCTTCTCAGCTGTGAATTCACCAGATTCTCCATCTCTAAGTTTGCTGAAACAGATTCTGCTCCTGGCTTTGAGCATTTAACTAGTCCAGAAGTAGGGTCTGTCTCTGACATCTTCCCCAATATCTCACCAAGGTCTACACTCTGTGGTTTACATTTTACTTCACAACTCTTTAGGAGCATGAAGTATGAGCATGGCAAACATGCATAAAATTAAAGACTTTGAACAGAGGTCTAAATATGTTGCTTTTGCTCAATAAATTTACAGCTGTCTTGCTTCTTCAATTTTCTTACTGTCTAAGACAGCTCCATGGACTAGGGTTGCAATATTCTGGGGATGTACAGAAGCATCCCTCAGCAGTTCGTGGCTACTTATATGAACCAGGAAATTCTCTGAGCTCACAGTGCTTTGTCTGACTTCACTATTCTCACAAAAATTCTGTGTCCCCCCTTGAAACAAAAATTGTTGACCTTCTCCTGTTCCCTTTTCCCACCAAAAGCTTCTCCTTTCTCAGTGACAGGGAAGCGTATGTTCATCACCTCACCTGAAAAATGTGGATTTCATACACAAAAGCAGTCGTCCAGTAACACAGCAATCTTCTTGCTAGCAACGTTTCCATTGCAATGAGAACTCTAAATTTCTGACTAGACAGATTCCCCACCTCACTACACAAAGCCCTGTCTTCATCAGCTGAGACTCATCTTGCCCCGCTACCTGAAAAACACGTGTGTATAAGGAATGCACTTAAACCCACTCTTCAAATTTCTACAGCATATGGTTTGTTTTATTTCCTTATGTAAAGTGGTTTCTAACGCAGACTTTGCATGAAAGACATTTCACTTCTCACTTGGAAAAGCCCATCAAGAAAAGAGGGTTGTGAGTAAACAAACCTCAGCTGCCAAAAAAGGACAGTAAACATAAAAGCCAAAAGTAAATACGTCTGAACTCAATGTTTCTTTCAAGTCAGCTTTTAACAATGTTTGCATGGTGCACTTACCTGTGTCAGCTACTTTTTACCATATGGCTGCATAATGAAGTTGAGTGAAATATTCTTCTGGCGGTCACTTAGTTGACCCCCACCCTCACAGAAAGAAAAATCAACTTTGAAGTTAGATCTGTTCCAGTAATGGTGATCCTTTACAGTACAGAGATGGTTTGTAAAACCTTTCTCCTTTGCCATTTTAGGAAGTAGGAAGATACTGTTTTTTGTGGCAAGCAGCATGTTTCTGTCAGGTAAAGGAAGAAATTTTGTAAGAAAAGATGACTGCACCATTTCTTAAGAAAGACATAGAGTTTTGTTCATTGACAATCCAAACCTCTAAACGGCGTTTCCAACTGCTCCCAGTAAGCCATGATCAGAATCAACCCGTAGTTTCTGGTATGCAGACTGAAGTCGTGTAAGACTTATGTTTCAGCTGGCCGTTAGAAATCCCTCTTCCACTTCAGTCTTTGTTCAAAGATATTAACATTCTTGATGTTAACTGTTGCTTTCAGCCATGTTTATGCTAATGGCAATCAAGTAAATAGAGTGGGTTTAGGCTGTTGCCAATATGAAAGTGGAAGTGGTACAAAACAGAGCTAATCTTACTCTCCTCTGTGCTCTTAATCACAGAGCAAACTGCAACTCACAGATACTGAAAATATTGCTGTGGTAGAAAAGCCTAGATGAACCGACTGCAAGCCTTTAAAATTTGTGGTAAATAGAGGTGAGGAATGAGCAGGAAGACTAATCACCCAATTTGCCAGCTGATCCTGTGCTAAAATGGTAAAAATCTCACTAACACTAAAGCAGGTCAGAGGACTGTAAAAGTAGTGTCCTTAGTCAGACAAGAAAAATTCAGTACTTAAAATCTATTTTTTTAATACTTGCTGATGAAAAATGGTCATCATTAAAATTCAGTGAACTGTGGGTTTGGTGACTGTAAACCAGTGAGTAGATTCTTTGCACATCTTTTTATACAAACTTTCCACCAACTTTAACTGAATCCGTACCTTTATGTAGTACACTAACATGCTATTGCTTATGACATTCTCCTAGCTGGGACAAATGTATGGAGATGTGTAGAGGAGCTGCATACCAGAAAAGAGAATGGAAGCTTCCTATGCAAGGTATCGACTATGCCACTCTAAAATGGCTGTTAAGAGTGTAACTAAGTTTTAAAGTCAATCTGGATAAACTAATCTTTATATTACATCTAAAAATATCTAATATTTTATGGTCTAATAATATCAGCTCTTGACCCACTGTAAACTTCAAAACTGTCCAGAAAAACCCCCAAACCTTCAAACATTTTGCAGGCAGTTTATCTTAGCTGAAAACTCTTACTTCAGCTGTTTCAAGATAACAGCGTGTAAAGCAGTAGCTGAAGCAGAAAGAACAGAGACGCATCGTATCACACACGTATCATATGTTCAGTGGTTTATAGTAAAAAACAACTCGTGCGTGAATTCATAGGCACATATAAACTGGTCAAGCTGCTGACAAGATAATTTTCATGTACTAAGATGTGGCAATCGTCCTGATTTATTTTTATTGCACTGCATGAGTATCCAGTGAGAGCTGGTAAAAATAGAAACTTGTAAACCAAGATACATTTCTGGGTATTCTTGCAGTTACTACAATAAGTAGTACGATTGCTCCTTTCTTATGAAATGGAGTGGATAGGGCATAGGACTGTTGTGCAAAGCTGAGCTAGCTCTGTCTAGGGATGCCAAGTGAAACCCTTCAGCGTACAGGCCATTAAGAGGGAAAGCAGAGTATTGTTTGCTGTGTGTGTAAAATGGGCAGGAAGAGCCACCCACACCTGTTCTTCCCTGCCCCCGCCAAGGCAGCATTTACTCTGCAGCATAAGGCAAAATCAGGATGGCTTTCATTCCAGTAAGGAGCAATGATAATCACCATAATCTGATTTCAGAGGCTGTGATTGTACTATTTATGTTCATCCACATAAATTCGGTTTGAATGACTTCCATTTTGTGATTATGAGGAAAAAAGAAATACAAAAATGCAAAATTAACTCCGTCCAGGAACACAGCAGGTTAGATTTTTCACAATGGCTAACAGAAGGGGCTCATAGTTCCCAGCGGAGTACAAATCTGGCACTGGGAGAAGCTGCCTGACCTTATGCACTGACCCTTAAGTATTGCTAGATGGTGCAAGCCAGGGCAGTCCCCAAGCTGCTATTGCATCTGAAGCTAAGCAATGCTTCAAGAAGCTGCCTCTGATTCTCTGACCTTTACCTGATTTGTCATGTCATCAAGGACATAGCAAGCCTAGAGCGGATTTGTATCAGCTGAATCCAATGGCTACAAATGAGTATTTAAAGGTGCAATACATAGGTATTAAAGTAGAGGCGATGACAGCTACAGATTCATTTTTCTCTTCCACAAGTAAAATTAACAGCAGCCCTCCTACCTGAAATTGTCTGTTTTGGTGAAACAGAAAAGGATGTGAATGCTGTCGCTTTGGTCTCATAGCACCACTATAGGTCAACTTTGTGCTGGACTAAATACCAGCAATGTGACACTGGAGAAGCAGCTCCCATCTAAATGCAGAGCAAGTGATATGAAGCAAACCTTGACATTACTGATAATTTGTTGTGAAACAGATAGCACTCTTCCAAGAGCAAGATAACGGCAAGAGTATTTTCCATGTGAACACTTTTCTTCAATTTTGTTACGTCTATCTTAGGACAAAACGCAGCCCACCAGAGCCAGTGCCCTTTGAAAACAGTATGAGAAATCCTACTCAGTTCCCTTGCTTCACTATCTGATGACTATCTAAGATGCAGAGTTGTTTCCTCTTGGGTGTTTTTTTCAAAACTGGCACTGTAGAAGCTACGCCCAGCATGCAGCATGTTTGGAGTTGAAAGAAGAATTTTTAGGCATTCCAGTAATAGGAAGTAAAATGGGCAACTGCCTGGCATGGAAAAGACTCATCTTGTACTCTGAGAAAAGTTAAAATTACTGTTTAAAAACAATCAGTGAAGAAGTCTGGCTGAGCTTCATTTTCACTTTTGCTTCCAAATTCCTCCTAAAGAAAATTCTGTTGAGTAATCTGTTCAAACGTAAAACTTCTTACTGTCATGTAGCATAGCATTGCAGTTCATGGTTTTTTTACCTGACTTACTTATGGGATTTTACATAAACTGTGCATTAAGATTTTTTTTTACGACGTAGTGTTGATTTACTGTTGGTGTTGGGACTTTTTTTTTGTCTTGTCCTTTGATTTAACTTCAACCTCTCATTGCTTTTGTGACATGAAATATCTTCCGTATATTGCAATACTGGTGGGTACTTGTGGTGATTTCCAGTTTAATGTTTTGGAAAGTTTGGAAATGAGATACTGGCATGATGTCTCCACCTGAAAGATTACTGTTCAGACAAAAGATAGCATGTACAACTTTTATTCAAATTCCCATATGATGCTGGAATCCAAGCACCATTCCTGAGACTGGAACAGTTAATAAAGGCATTCTTAAACAAAAATTCCTTGAGCAACAGTAAGTCCAAAAGTAAAGTGTACCAAAGGCACTCACATAACCTCTTCACAATGGTAAACCACATTTCATGACAGCATAATTCTCAGTAACTTCAAGATGCGATATCTGAAGAGGCATAGCTTTGCATTGCTGCAGTGCCAATAAATCCCCATGAGTTCATTGTTCATCCCAAAGCTAAAGTGCTGTAACTTTCCTTTGAAGTCCCCAAAAACAGATACAAAAAGTGCAAATTACGGCATGTGAGGTGATGAGTTTTCACAGACCCACATTCCCACTGTCTCTTGAAGCTGTGACAGTTGACATATACAAAGTCTCAGTCTGAGAGTTAAAATCATCTCCTTAAAGAAAGAAAATGCAATAGTATAATTTTAGAAATCTGCAGTAATTTAAGCAAATAAATAGCCTGATTTTAACAACTGAGTGGTAAAGAGTGAAAACTCTGTCTTAATTGCGTGCAAGCTCTTCTGGGCTGTGTGGAAGCTACAATGGCTCTTTAAAGCTGCAATTCATTACGAAGACTTCCTGTTGCAATCTTTTCAGAGGGAAGAATTCTCTCTCTCTCTCTTCTCTGTGGTCCAAACTCTGAATTTTCTGTTACATCAAAGCTATCACGGACTGTCAGCCATGTAAATGAAATAACAAAACTGAAATCTAGCTAGACAGAATTCATGGGAATGCTTATCAGTAAAATCTGTGCATCTGAATAAAAAAGTTTGCGGAACTGGGACTTCAGTGATGAGGTCAAATGTCCTACATCTTCAGTGCTGACACAGCTTGAGCTGTAAGCTAAAATGACAACATGAACAATCCTTGTTCCTGTAACCAGGGCCATGTGGGTCATTTCCAAGGCTCTCTGGTAAAGTATCTGTGGCTTTTATGCTTCAACTACCTACTCATCATGGAAAAAAGGTTCTTTCCAGTGTTTCTTAAAAATATATGATGCTGAGAAATATAAATGTTTGTCATATGACTTACTGCATGTTGCACAAAGATTTTCGGTCATTAAAATGAAGAAGTAAAACAAAACCACAAAAAGCAGCTACCTCTCCTTTAATTTGTTCATTGCAGTAAGTGCACAGAGGAGGCTGGGGCCTACAAAGCGAAAGAATTTTAGAACAGTAATACAAAAAGCCACGAGCAGCCACACTGTACTCAGACAACATGCACTGGAATTATGTCCAGACGCGCACCAAGACTGGCCTCCAGATTGCTGCCTGCCTTTAAGCTTTTGTTTATTTGCATGTGGCATAATTCCACTGCAGTTTCACACCATTATGTGAAAAATAAGAAAGGGCCTTGGACTACAGCATGTGCTAATTTCTGAAAGGTGAAAGTGTTCTTCTGAAAGTGTCATTTTGACTGTAATATCTGCCAATGGCAGTGGGTTGGACAGCTACCGGTAAGATGCAAGTACTACAATCTGAGGTGATATGGGAATCAGTGAATTCATGCCCTCTCCATCCAATCCCTACTTTTCTTTTCACCTGCAGAAGTTATTTTTTAAGCTGGTGATTTCTTGATGTGTTTTTTTTTTAGCGGTGAGAAACACAGGTGGCTTCTCAAGTAAATCCTGTCCTTGAAAAAGCCCAAATCACAGAATCACAGAATCACAGAGTGTTCGGGGTTGGAAGGGACCTC
>Ga0181612_106619_pt1 | contig 10442 bp, 3 predicted proteins | sample HoacroProtozoa21_FD_119630 | JGI IMG/M metagenome (GOLD analysis project Ga0181612, IMG submission 119630) | Hoatzin crop microbial communities from Cojedes, Venezuel. Combined Assembly of Gp0051906, Gp0051904, Gp0051908
ACGCTCTTTTCAGTGACAGCCAGTGGTGGGACCAGAGGTGATGGGCACCAGCTGAAACACAGGAGGTTCCATCTGAACATCAGGAAACACTTTTTCACTGTGAGGGTGATTAAGCACTGGAATAGGTTGTCCAGATAGGCTGTGGTGTCTCCCTCCTTAGAGATATTAAAAAAAAATCTGACACGGTCCTGGGCAACCGGCTCTAGGTGGCACTGCTTGAGCAGTGGGATTGGACCAAACGACATCCAGAGGTCACTTCCAACCTCAGCTGTTCTGTGATTCTGTGACTGTTTTTTTTTAATTAACAAAAACAACAACAACAACAAAAAAACAACAGAAAAACCACCACGTTTTTAGAAAGTTGAAAAAAAATACATCATTCACAATCTCTGGAAAGCGTGCCTACAGTATGGATATTTTCATTCTATATTTATATGTGCGGGTGGCATAACTTACACAAACACACATATATGCATTCATGGTACTACAGAACTGGAAAAAAAAAAATCATTTTTTTCCTCAGTGACAGGCTGACATGTTTTATCAAAATTTTCACAGGCACAAATATACACAGATTCCTCACTTTCAGGGATTGTCTGTATCTGTAAAGTGAATCCATCATGCCTTAGCATCTCTAATCACACACACAATGAAATCCCATCAGCCTAAGCCCACCAGCTTCAGCTGCATCTGGCCCAGCAGGGGCTGTGCGGTCAGTCCCCAGTACCTTCCATACACTTCAACAGCACCTATTTTCAAAAGCACAGCTATATACAGACCACCACCTGTATTTCAGACACCTTAAAACCAGCTGCTCCCTGTTCATAATTCCACACACAACCATACTATGTGATCAGGATGCATGTTTCAGTCCTGCTGGATTTTGCTACAGTCTGTTTGGAGATATCCAACCTGCAATGTGTTTAACGTATCTGGAAATTCAAGACAAGTTCGTGAAGTCACTAAGTCCATAGATGCAAAACTTCAGTTCCGCCTGTCTTTGAGTTGCCATTTAGTGATTTCTGTGTTGAATATACTCACTTCACTGGTAACTAGATTTTTTTTTTTTTTTTAATTATTAGTCTGTCTGTCATCTCAGGTCTTGCTGGATCATTGATTGCCATCAGCACAAGATTCTTCCAGCCAAATTATGGCTTCAGCTATACATAAGTGACTCTGCTCAGTTTAACTTGGCAACTGGAATTTAATTAAAAATTCTGTTGAGAATGTGTGGGCCAGAATAGGAAAAGGCTCAGCATGTCAGAGCTGTATTAGCTCTGCAGCGCTGATAGGAACATGAACTAATAAAAACTTTTTGTTCATACTAAAATGAATACCCTGGACTTTCATTAGACAGTAGGAGCAACTGACATAAGATTAGAATCATATCAGTGAACAAATCTGTTCTGCAAGATTTACTTTGATACTCAGACAATCACTTCCCAAATTAAAAACCACATCAAATAAAGGGAATCTCCATTATAATATAAGAATATATAATTTAAAGCTACCTACCCTGCTCATAACTGGCCACAGACTGTGTGAAACGCACTCAAAGTTATCCAGAGAACTGAAAAAGATTTCAGTCTGTCCTTTCCAAACAGGGGCATTTCACTTTTTTTGACCTTTTATCCACTGGTTGGATAATTTCTACTGTTTGAGTGATTATATACAGCGCAGCTAAATGCTCCTTTCTACATCGCTAGCTAGAATTACCTTTTCAGGGGATAACTGTAACATCACCATAAATTTCAGTTACACGAAGACAGTGATTCTGTAGCACTAGAACAATCATGAGAGTTTGGTTTCTACTTATGGACTGGTTTTCCACCAGGGGCCTGCCTAATGGTTCCAAAGCAGCAAACTAAGAAAAGAGGAAGACTACTGCCAAAAAAATTTGTTTGCTATGCAGGTGCTGACCCTGCACTGGAAAAATTTCCGAGATCCAAAGGTCAAAACCACACAACTGGAATAACTGGAACAAAATTCCCAAAGTCTGACAGACTTGGCTGAAAATGCTAAATTAAAAAACTCATCAATTTAGGATTTTGCTTTCTGCATATGCTCATGGCTATTATTATTTTTGTCTTTTGATAGATAACGGTCTTATTCTGAATGCTGGAACTGTTTAAAAGAGAGAAAAGAATACTCAGTCAAAGTAAGAATAGGATTTAATACATTCCTAATTTTCTCATGCATACTTTCCATTAAAACTCACACCTTTAAGCTGATTAACCACAAACACTCAAGTGTAACTTTTAAGTAAAGTAACAAACAAGATTTCATTTAAAATACTGCATTCCATTCTAATGTTCTTTATCTACAATATGTATTTGTATAAGACATCTTGCTTCCATTTATCAATCAAATGATTTCTAACAATAGGTAAAATAACACAAAGTGGGATTTTAATCAAATATGCAATCTGCAATACAAGGCAAATTGATAAGTCAATTGGTTCAAGTTACCAGCTTCAACTGTGAATCCAGTGTAATGCTCAAAATTTGCAAATCAGACTACTTTGTCACCAAATTTCTTGCCAGCTAGTAATAAATACTGCTCTCCTCCACAGCATTTTTCTTCTTTAGGTTCAAAAGCATGATGGTCACCATTATTATCTCTGCTATTATATCGCTTTTATGAAACAAGATGGCCTAAAGGGAAAAGTTTTATGATGCTTCATTCTTTAATCATCTTCATTTTCCATCTAGACTCCAAAGAGAAGCTCAAAGTATCATTAAGAGTCTGATTCAAAGTGTGTTACAGTTAATGGGAAAATCTCCCTTCGTTCTTACAAGATTATGCCACAGGCTTCAGAATGCTTCTTCTCTTTATTGCTCTTGCTATTTGAATTTTGCCTCAGTTTCTCTACGCCTTCCTATAGCACCAGAAGAACTGTTTTTATTTTATTCAACACTCACCTCAAACCATTGGCCATGCGACTGCATTTTAAGGATGACACAAGGATCTGGTTTTGAGAGGGCATCCCTGTCTGATATGCCTTTGCATGCAACTCGCAGCTCCACTTTAGTCAGGCAGGGGCTGTTAAAAATTCCCAGGGTGTTGGCTGCTGATTCATAGATGTTGCTCATTTTCTTCATTCCTTTTTCTGAAAGAGAGAAAAGGTCCATTAAGAGCAGTGCGCACACAGCACAGCCCTTCCTTCCACGTGGAAGACAATGCGATGTTCTGCTAGACAATGGGACCCCATAACTGTGAACAAGATCCAGAGCAAGAGGGGGGAAAAATAATATTCAAAGGAATACCTATGGAAGAAAGAAATACATCATCTTGTATGTCTAGAAGTAAGTCAACCTCAGAACAAAACTTTCCACCATGCCCCTGAACTCGGGGGGTGAATTGTGACCTGAACTTCCAGTTCTGTTCCTGCTTATAAAGCCACATTTCCCCAGGCCAAAGGATAGACAGGATGATAATTCTAAATTTCTCCTGGTAATATCTTATGCCAGTAAAAAGGCTAAAGTAAATTCGTTCAGCACTCATTCAATCCGCTTTTATTTCTCCATGATCCGTCCAAAAATTATATGCGTCATCTTACACAAACTTTTTGTGTAAATGCAATAGAAGGTCCCTTTCATAGAAAAATTAAATTCCAAAATACATTTCACTCTCTTCTTCCACACTTACTGCAGATTACCTCCCACCATTCCTAAGCAAGTAGTCAAGACTGATGATATAAGCAGAAGGGCAGGATATTTATGCTGGCAAATCTTCTTGTTATACAGTGTCACCTCTTTTGGGTCAGGAATCACAGTTACATGCACACAGACAGCTGGAATAGTGGGAACCTCTGGCCCTTACTTCATTATAAACACCACCACCAATCTTGCAGCTCAAGCCTTTGCTCTCAGCAGAAGCAACAAAAAAACATTTTTAACACAAAGCTTAGCAAAAATTGATATATGATAGTTTTTGCGTCAGTAAAGAATATGGGAATGCTTTCATTTGCTCACTTGATCTGAGCTTCACAATTTGCCCCCTAAAAATCTGTCTCCTAATACAAGGATTAGTGCCTTCAACCCTTTACATGAGAGCCGCAAAAAAGTTAATTTCACTTTTAGAAGACAGATTTATCTTCTGAGATTATGAACAGATTCTTTGTGGTCCATTTCATATCTCTTCACTGTCTCTTCCACAACAGTCTATTCTCAGAGGTTAATGATTTTTAAGAACTGTTTTGATAAAAGTTAAATTTCGGCAACCTGGAAGTGAAAGTGAAGTTTTCTTTCTCTAACTCTATCAAGTTAAAAATAAAAACAAAATCATACCTTCAAAATACCCAGTTTCCCCATGAATTATAAAGGCAAAATTCGAAATATATTTAAAAATTCAGAGTAATAAGAGTTGGCAATACAGTGTCGATCTCTAAGAAATACAGATAAACTTCAGGAATGTAAGTTCCAACGATGAAGCAGAGGACCTGCTCTCCTTGCAGAAGAGAGGAAAAACGTGTTAACAATTTACAATTCTTCAAATCTATACAACAACTTACTGTGTGACCACCAATCTGCTGCAAATCCCCAGCCTGCTGGCTTCAATAACTTTGTAAGTGAGGTGAGTGTGACTAACCACCCTCTCTAGCTCAGGTTCTACAGGCATATTTCCTTATGGTAAATCAGACTTCTTGAAATGTGAGCCATGTCACAACCACAGTGCCCAACATCCTAAGATCAAAACAGCCTCCTTCAGCCCTTCCCAGTTACCTTAAATGCTGCCACCTAAACTGTGTTCCCTTGGATTTACCTCTAGGAAAGAAACGTGACTGGGGAAAAATGCAAAACTAAACAAAATATGGAAAAGGGAATGATATCAGGCTACGTTATAAAGCCCAAAGAGCATATTCAGCTTCTACACAGTGCAATCCTGTACATTAGTTTAGCTTCTCATACATTTTTAGGTAAGACTCTTGACACTGCAAACAGACTAGCACCTCTCAAACATCAAAGTCTTTTACAGGGTGGAGAACAATGTTTTATGCTGGGTCAACTCCCATCAGCGGTGGCAAGATCACAGTCCTGGCTTGAAAGCAAAGGCAAGCAGAGGGAACTGGGCACTAGCCTAATCAGAACTACTCTGATAAAATCATAATTTGAGAAGCAATGATCTGCATGCAAGAGGGATCTGACATCTGATACCTCACCTAAGCACCACAGTAAGTGTCTCGGAAAAGTGCTATCAAAAGCAATAATTCAATACGAAGACTGGGAGACTGGTTGTCTTCTTTTTGTTGTTGTTTTCCAAAAAGAGAACAGATTAAGGTGGTGGCAACTTTGACAAAGCCACTGAAGCCTACTATTTAGCCAAAAATTACAGAGAAAATTTATATTTTGCTAGCAATCATCACAAGTCTTTTTTTTCATTCTAATATACCCTGATATATGATGTCAGCTACCTAAGTTTCCATGACCTGGGATTACAAAAAGACTATTAGAAACTGAGGTGGGGGGAAGGACTGTTGCCTAATTATTCATCATTTTATAATCCCATCTCCTTCAGAAAGCTGCTCAACAAGCTCATCCCACACATTTACAAGACATTTTACATGTTGCCCTTTCCAAATTGAAATCCATTTGAAAATTGGGTTAATTCTGTCTCATGCACATCTTCTGTCATTAATGAAATGTCATTCTTTGTGCAGAAATAGGTTGGTGATTTAATTAAATCGGATGATGAACACTAAAGAGAAAGGGAAAAAGTAGCAGAGTGAGGGGGAGAAATGCATTTTTCTTCCTCCCACAATAATTATACACTGTTTTTTCAGAACAGCGGGTAAGTATAAAATTATATTTCTTTTTATCACTACAACTATTACTTCAGCTTTTACAAGTTCTAAATTTATCAATGGAAAAGATCAAGCAACAGTCTTATTCTTTTGTCCCATTATATTCTTCTTTTAATATAATCACCAGCTTGAGCTGTTATACTGATGTCATGTTACCAGGAAACTGGGGGCCTGGAAAAGAGATTTTGAGCCTACTGAGAGTGGCTAAAAAAAGTATTATTTTGTGTAAACACAGACAAGTTAAATTGTGTAAGAAGTTTTTTGTCAATTAACTAGGCACATTATTGATGGAGGAATAAATTGTTCATTTTTCCTTGCTACAAACTCTTCCTTTTTCATGTCATTAGAACCTCATTATTCCTTTGATGTCCACATGGCTTTAATATTCACTGATTAAGAGCTGTATCTGTGAGAGGAAAGCGATAGTGTAGATATGAAAGTAAGCAAACTAAGTGCTCAGTCATATACTACTGAAGTTTCCAGTTCATTGCTACATATTTTTTCTTTCCTTTCCTCTGGAAAAGAGGGCAACAGTGTATGATTCTATGCTTCCCACACAAACTCATTAGCCAGTGCTAGACTGCACAGAACAAGGAGGCAAGAGCAGGCCTTATGGTTTCACCTCTCCATGGTGAAACAGCAAGGAAGAAGGTAGTACCAACTGGAAAAAAAAAAACCTTTTCCCACCTTAAAGTACACTGTGCTGAAATCGAAACACATACTATGTTAACAAAAAAAAAAAAAAAAAAGAAAAAAGTGTGAAAGACCTTGATAGATCCATGTACCCTATGGAATACAAAGAAAAAGCAAGGACCTTGGAAGACAGTTCCACTCTCCCAAAAAATATTCTATGTCTGGTGTACCTAGAGCTCATTTAGTAGAAAATAACATGCTCTTTTGACATTTTTTTAAGAGATCCATGACTTAGAGGGATCTTCTTGATGTGTATAAATTCCCAACTGGGGGGGAATAAAGAACATGAAGCCAAATTCTTCACAAGAGTGCCCAGAAAAGGGGCAATCAGCTCAAACAGAAATACAGGAAATTCTGACTAAAGAAAAGGGAAGTTTTTACTGTAAGGTTGGTTGAATACTGGAACAAGCTGCTCAGAAAACTTGTGGAGTCTCCATCCTTGGAGAGACCCAAAACTCATGTGGACGTGGCCCTGAGCAAACTGCTTTGAGCAGGATTCTAGAATAGATGATCTGCAGAGGTCTTTTCCAACCTCTACTACTCCATGAGTAAGCACAAGGCAATCAAATTGTAAATTTTCTAGGGTACAGATTGCCTCTGTGATCTATTGTTTTGCTTGTGCTTAGCACAGTTGGTTACTGATCTACGATTTGGGTCCCTTGGGTCCAAAACCATACAGAAAATCACAAGACAGACATGATCCAAGCATTTCTGGTAACTAGTGCCATAAAGGCTCCTACGCGTAGATATTTCATTAAAAGCCACAGCACACAAGTCCAGAAGTTTGTGTCTGGCTAGATAACTGGATTACAATGAAAACCAGTATTACACATTTGCCAGGTACATCTTTCTCTTCTTGAAGGGACTGAATGGCCTAAAAACATTTAGTCATCTAGTGCCTACAACGGTAAGGATCTCTGTAATGTGAAGTACAAACAGTACACGCTCCTCTCAAGGATCTAAAAGCCTTGAATTCAGCTCACACAAGCAATCATATCCATCTTGTTACGAAATGGTGATCCACACCATGCTTTAGAAAAACGCACGACAAAATTATAACCAGCCTCCTTAGATTCACCATGAAATAAATCTAAGACATTATCTGAATTCAGATTTCAAGTTTTCTCTTCTGCCCACTCTCATTTTGCTCTCCTACATACACACACAATCTCCAAAAGTTTTTCTGCAAGTTGTCTGGGTGAAGTATGAAGAGATTGCTTCTCTATGGCACCTTGCAAAGAATCAGGGAAACACACACACTCAGCCTCACCTTCCGTTCAGATAATAAATGAGTAGGGAATGACAAAGATGCTGAGATTAAAAGCAAGTAACCAGTGTGCTCTGCATTTGGAAACATGGCTTGTTATTTAGAAACCTGTACTCCAGAACAAAGTACACACAAATGGGTTTTGGGGTTGCAGCTTTCCCGTCACCTTATGTAGAGGGCTGTATCCGAATCATTTGTTTTACTGGAACCCTGGTTGTGAAATGAAAATGAGCCAACAGCACCTATGTGCTTTCGCAAAAGTAAACAGCAAGACTCTGCTCCCAGAAAAGTAAATGATGTTTACAGTATGTGCCTGCAGTGGGAAATACTAACGGTAGAGTTATATGAAGTAAGAGTTGTGAGTAAGTGCCTCCGAAAGAGGGCAAGACCTGAAAGCACTGCATGTTGTAGCACTAGCTGCTCCCTACTTATTTATACTTATATACAGGAGAGACATTTAGCATTCAAAACACCGGATCAGCTGAACTCTCTATACTGAAAGCTTTGAACCTACAGTTTGTGGATCTTCCAGGGTTTACAGTCTTGTAAATATGAAAACCGAGTCTACAGTCAGCAGCTTAAAATTCCTAAAACTCAGGCTACCAGCTTCTGCTGGAAAATACTTAGTGCTCCACAGTTTGAAAGAGATGGAAAACAATTTTTCTACATTATTAGGAAATGTAAACCTTGTAGCAGTAGGAAAGTTGTTTCCACTAGTTCTGTTCTAGATTTGAATTTATGTTACAACTCTGGCAAAATTAAAATCTAAGTCATGATGTTCATTTTTAGGTGAAATCACTAGCTTTAAGTGATAAGAAGAATCTCATTAAATAAAATGCTATTTTGAAAGTATACTAAACTTTTTATAGAGTGTGATCTGAGATCCACAGAAGTCAGTAAGAAAACAACCCATTGATTTCCATAAAGTGAGCAGCTGAGTAATATAGTGCCCCAAGCAATCCTGCCTTCTGCCAGCGTATTTTATCATTTGGCAACACAGTAATGAAAAATAATCATCAGGCACAGAGGGTTCAGCTGCTTCAGAACTGCCTCTTGGGGCCTGACCCAAACACCACTAAACTTATTCATTGGCTTCAAATGCGCATTTCTCAGGCCTTGAAGACTTTATGTGCTTCTATCTTATCTCCCATTATGATGTGAGACCAAGTTTCACAAAATACATTTAAAAGCAAGATGTATAGAAAAGCATGAGATTATGTTGGGTGCTCAGGTAGAAAAGTTTTAAAAGGTTTCTCCATTCAGTTACCTGTTCAAGTTTAACAGAATGTAGGCCATGGACCCCTCCAGGGAATGACACTAATTGAGATCAGTAATAATTTTCTTTAAGAAACTTCATGCGATTGGGAATTCCCAGTCTCATTGAATTACTCTATCAGTCGTTGGCATCAATGCTTCCCTGGTTGTGAAAAGCAAACCCAACGCTTTTCATTCAGCTGTGTGGTTGGCAAATAAGCTTTGTGCAAATGAGGAAAGATGGGAATTCATCAGGAGGTCCTGATTCAGCAAATTCATTAGATTAATATTGCATGTGCTTAATCAGGAACTTGCTAAGATACTCGGCTGGCCAAAGACTGAAGATAGGCAAGCAAGAGCTCAGAGTGATAGCAGAGAAAGCAGAACTATCTTTATTGCAGATGTGTATCAATGATTGGGAACCAGTGATTAGCACAGAAACTGATGTTTGTTGACCTCCATTTCCTCTGCAAAGCAACATACTTTTTCACCATAGCATTTTCATAGCACAGGGTTTTCTGTAACCCCTATTATATTGTTTGACAAACCTCACTATGAACTATTTATTCCTTATGTCTAATCAAAATTCGCTTGCTGTGACCATTGTCTCTTGGCCTTTCTCTGTGCACCTCTGGCAACTTACTTCACATGAACAATCCATACTATCTTAAAACATAGTCATTCAACTACTTATCTTTCACCATGCTCACAGACTTCTGATTATCAGCCGTATGTCTAAGCACTGCATATGACCTTCCTCCTATCAGTATTAAAAAATTCCTCTGGTCAACATCATCTACGTTATAAATTGCTACAGAGGTTAAAACGATCACAGCTAACACAGACAAAATGCCAGCTGTCAAAATTAATCTAAATATAAATTACTATATAACGAGAAGTCAATAGGTTAGCTAGACCCCTCCACAGTATAGTTTATGCAACTGAAAATATTATTTTTCCTTCTTCCTTTTGATTCTCTGACTCCCACAACAATTAACAAGGGTTATTTAAAGTTATACCTGCCAAAGTTTGAAAAAGCCTTTTGCAAAATGAGCAATAAACCCAGTAAGCGAGGAGGATCTGGAGAATCCACAGCAGTGCTATTGTGAACAATGAGACAGATCTGATAGTGTAAGTAATTTATTTAGACAGAAGGGGAGAAGGTTCAGAACAAAGTGCCAGCAGTGTAAATGGAAATATACACACACTGACAGTTCAAAAGGACTCATTATGATAGAACCAGTTTGTTCAATTATAAGGAGAGAAAGGAAAGTCACTGGAAAGAGACAGGCTGAGAGAGTTGGGCTTGTTCAGCCTGGAGAAGAGAAGGCTGCGGGGAGACCTGATTGCAGCCTTTCAGTACTTAAAGGGAGCCTATAGGAAAGATGGGGACAATCTTTTTAGTAGAGACAGCAGTGACAGGAC
>Ga0181612_152470_pt1 | contig 10441 bp, 5 predicted proteins | sample HoacroProtozoa21_FD_119630 | JGI IMG/M metagenome (GOLD analysis project Ga0181612, IMG submission 119630) | Hoatzin crop microbial communities from Cojedes, Venezuel. Combined Assembly of Gp0051906, Gp0051904, Gp0051908
GTACCTGCCCTCCACTCCTCCTTCTTGTCCTTTCTGTCCTGTTCCCCACTTGTGCAAAAGCACAAGACCTGGAGACAAATGGAGGGTGAAGGAGCAGGGAAAGGAATGAGGAGAGTCTGCGTAAGCTGAGGCAAGTGGGAATTTAGACAAAATGCATTGTCTGAACAGGAGAGGTGAAAACTGCCTGTTGTCACAAGAAGCTGAATTCTACATTTAAGCCAAGACAGTGCTATGAGTTGCCCTGCCTTATGAGTTGCCTTGCCTTACGGGGGGCTCGTAGGTGAAGGCTGGCTGGTAGATCATGAGGTTCTGGGTTCATCCAGAAAGCCCTTTGGCAAAGGTTATCTGGTAAGAGCTAACAGGGACCATACGAAAGAACAAGGAAGAGTAAGAGTGTAAGAACACAATTCACAACCAGACTGAAGGACTTTGTTTTGTTATTCAAAACAGCTCAAATTCATTTGCATGCACAGTTGTAATCCATTAACTAAGACCATTAGATTTATTCAAATGCCACCACGCAAAACCAAAATATGAAGACTTAATAAAATGCAAACCATCTCTGCCCCTCCACCTCCAAAACCAACACCAAACCAAACAACAGGCATCCTACAGGAGAGGTGGGATCCTCCTTCCACCCGAAAGCAAGCACTGGGATGTCTGAAAGCAACACACCTCCTACCCATATGTATGCTTTAATTCCTCTTTAAAAAGAAATACTGTGTTGCCGATACAAGAGAGGGCACAAATTCTGTGTGTTTCCTTTCAGCAGGAAGCTTTAAAACTGAAAAACATCTTAGAGACTAGAAGCAAGAGAAACAGCGTTATGCTGCTCTTCATGGGCTTTGCTGGTGTCACTGTCCTGGCCAAATCCCTGGATGGACACACGGCTCATACCAGCTGCAGGGGTCTGCCGGCATGGCTGAAGCACCTCCCAAACAATGTGAGTTATACTGGCAAAAGGACTCCTCTACTTGGTGTAAGTCTACGTAAGTCTGCACAGTGGAGAAGGGAATCACGCCAAAATAGTTATCTTTGCAGGCTAGGGATGTGATTTTTTCCCCATGTGATAGTTACGCTGGCCAGACTTTGTCATGTAGACCCTAGGAACTTTTATTTGCAAAATAAGACTGCAATTTATTTTAACCAGATGTTCAGCGCTGATCTGTGTCTGTGCCTTCACGATACACTCCAAGTAATTTTTACTGTGAAAGACATATACCTTGGACACTGGCAAGATTTTTCAAATGTAACACTGAAAGTTTAAGGCTGTGGTGGTCTTATCTTTCTTTTTGGTGGTGACATGTAGTTCCCAGTGAAGTCAGTTGTTTTGCTCCTACCAGTTGGATCCTCTACAGGTCCTGTAAGGCAGAAGGCTCAGCTCTCCTGTCTATCAGACATTCACATCAGTTGCTGGAGCAAGCCACGCAGTTCCTGACAACCTAATGGTTGCTGGGACCGTAGGGTGAGAGCTGAGCTGACCTAGGATCTCTCTTTTTCGGTAGAGCAGGAGGTACGAGTGCCAGTCCTTTGAAACAACAAATCCCTCTTTGTTTTCTCTCATGCCTGGTGCTCCTGAGAGGAGGCAGGGGCTGGCTCCGCTACAGGACAGTGATCATCGGAGTGGCCACATAGCTGTCACTGGAGCCTGAAGGACCCACCACTATCAACAAGTTCCACACACACATCCCTGGGAACAGCCGAAACACAGCTTAGCCTGCATTCCTATGGCCAGTCACTCAAAACAGAAACTAAAGGATTTGGTTAACTGCTGCTTTTATTTTTTTTTTTTCCACAAGCCTGCATGTCCTTGCAGATCATTCACGAAGGGCTGAGCGTTTATATTTCCTGTTGACATCCTTTGAAAGGGAGAATGCCAATGGAAATTGGATCTTTTAATGAACAATTTCTGTGGACGGCAAGTCAGATGAAAATTCATGAAGGATTTAAATCTATCACTGTGACCTTGAACTAACAGCACGAGGAAGGAGAAGGCCGCTAACGCAGGCAGGAAAGATCGGTAATTACTTCAAGTGTTGGTGTTTCCAAGTGAGTAGAAACTTCATGCAAAATCTCAGATACTCAAAGGAAAGAATAAAAAAACAAAACTGGGAATATCAGCCAAGAAAAAATAAATGCATTACCTATGAAATCAGTGCTTGAAAGCTTTCCCACTTTCTAAATTAAATAAGACCCCGACAGGTCGGAAAGCACAGATCAGAATTAATCTACGGTTCTAAACCTGGCCGTTTACTTTTTTTTAATACTTGTAAGTGCAGGTGGGTCCGCATGGCAGAGTGCAGCTCCATGGAGAGGAACAGAGCGCCGACCTCGCACCGAACAAGCCCGGGGCAGGCACAGGGGTGCGAGCGCTGTAGGTACATGAGAATATTGCTCCAGGTGGGTTGGCTGTTGCTGCCGTGAAACCAGTGCAACCACCGTTTTGAGGTGGCTCAAGTACCCCTGTGCAGTGTCATATAGACATGCCCTGAGGCACTGCTGGAGAAAAAATGATGGATCCTGCTGTGCACAGAGAGTCTCACGGCACCGCCTCGCCCGTACGGCAATGGGCTCTGTGGCTCTTGGGCCAGCAGCTGCTGCTGAGAGGCCCGGTCACTTCTAAGTAGCCTGAAGAATTTCATTAAAGCATTAATCTGCATTTAAAGAGATGCCCTTGCTTAAGAGCCAGAGGGAGTGATTACAAGAGCTGAGGGACTCACATGGGGCAGAAGGAGAGGGACTAAATGTGGAAGCAGGTACAGCAATCATCGAGAGGATGACCACACGTAACTCCTGTGTGCAACCACCTCCTGTGCCTGTCTCTGTTCAGGTGATGACCTGTGCCCATCTTGATGCTCTTTTCATTGGAGTTCTGCCACTGCTGTCAGCCTGCTGCTTCTCACCCAGATCTTCCATCACTGAGATCTGCTGCACTGAGTGGGAAGGCACAAGGATTGTTTCCATCAGCTTTGCATCATTAGGGGCTTCCTGCCACAGGGGTAACCCTCAGATGGCAATTTTTGGCTGGAATTTAACATGTAAGTGACATAACCCACCCAGGAGCTGCCTTCAGAACCTCCTATAATTAACTGTTGCTGCTATAAGTTTAGACAAACCCAGGAAATCACATGCAAAATTCTGTCTGATTTACGATCTAATCTTCTTCTGTCTAGGTTCTTACACCACACACACTGCGGTGGTATCTGCGCATCTTGGTGCCTGGATGCAGTTCAGTTAAACCCTTTTCAACCCAGCAGCCTAAGCTGCAGTCCTGACACTTCTCCTACACGCAGCCAACTGTTATGCTATGAGCAAGCTGTGAAGAAGCTTCTTCAAAGGCTCCCTGAACATACCAGCTTCTCTCCTCTTCTCTTCCCAGATAATGTAAGGTTGGGAAACGTGCCAAGCATCACGCTAAACTGAAAGAGACGTTCAAATTGCAGCGAGTACAGGAGCCAAGGGAGCCCAGTCTGCCAGAATGTTATTGTAGCTTTCTCAAGAAGCTCACGGCATTAAGACTTCATTTTGTTGTGTGCCTGCCTGTCTGTCCAGGAGATGCTCCACCGGAGACCAGAAAGGCATTGCTTCCTCAATGCTAAATACAAGTTTGGTCTCCACCGACTACAAACCATTTGTTAGCTTCAAACTTTCGAGTCAGTTTTCTTTCTTTTTCTTTTAAGATTGGAGGCGTTTGATCCTGCGGTTGCTGTCGCCTGAAACAGAACTTCTGCTTTCAAGAGGATTTTAGATATACCCTTTTCTGATGACCGTACAATAGCAGGAAGAACACGGACAGGGACCAGCAGTCAACAAGGCGACGAAAAGAAGCTGTATTATTTCTGGATGAGAAATCCTAGATATGAGTTTGATTGATTTAAGCCCAAGCAAGGGAAGAGAAAAGTTCAGAACTTATCTACACTTTAAGACTAAAGAAGCAATCCTCCCCGCAGGAGGAACCATTTATACTGATATCAAAGTGTATTCTGACTCATTAACTGAAACATGTTGTGCTGGTGGAAGACAGTTATATCAGCAAGACTTTTGTCTACATAAGGGCTTGCACCAGTATGACTTATATCCATAAAAACAGTCAGATGCATAACCAACATGGGCGTAGGCGTGAAACATGGGGGGAAATTTCCAGGCCAATCTTTTGGGCTATGTGTTTGATTTTTACAAATCTGTGTTTTAAAAGTTCTTGTATGTCTATAATGAGAGCTGTTAAAATAAAAAAAAAAAAGAACCAAACAAACCAAAAAACAATCTAGAGCGACACAAGCGTCAAGAAACTAAAAGAAAGCCAAAGCCCCTTCCTTTTTTTTGGCTATTTATTCCCACAGCTTTAGCCATACAGTTGGGGGGGAGAGGGAAGAAGCTGAACTGAGCCTGTAATCACGGCATTAAGTTGATTTGACTATTAGAAAACTTTAATTTAAATGTTCCCCACAGGGTTTCTGGTATTTATTTCCTTATTTACTTCTTGAGCCTATTTAATACTTTGACCTGAAGGAAGAAGACTTTGCACAAGCAAGAGGATTAAAGGTTCAAATTAGTTAAAGATGAAACAAATCTATTGATTCATTAAAGCCCAGCGTTCTCAGTGTCACCAGCGATACTATCCTATATTAAACTGTTAATATGCCTGAAGTGAAGAAAAAAGACATTTTCAGCATAGGTTACAGATGGCTTTTGATTGGAAAAAACACACTGCTCTTTTGCATCCTTTTTGCCTAACGTTTCCTGTCCCATCCAAAGGCTTTGCTACGTATATAAGAACCAGGGGAGGGTTAGTGAGCGTCTTCTCACGCCTGCCTGACCCTGCATGCTGGTTTTAGTTTGATTTTGTCATCTTTGTCCACTCCCATATTGTACCTCTTAACCTGCACCCCGTTCATTCACTGGGTTTTCTGATCACGTACTTGCTCTCCTTCTCATGTCTGTTTCTTCAGGTATTCCTTGTGTGATTCCTTCTTTCTATGCCTGAGTAGCCTTCCTTCCTTCACCATCTCCGTTATCACTACTCATTTTCACTCCTCCAGTGCCACCTCGCACAGTTTCCACGAAGCCTTTGTGCGTACACAAGTTGTTGCCTTTCCTTGCCGTCCTGTTGCTTATTCCTGTCCAGAGAGCCGAAGTGAGCGGAGACAAAGACGTGATTGTCACCGTGCCAGCTAACCGTGCTCGAGCTGTGGTCCCAGCAGGTTTTAACTGCGGCTGGCTGCCACCGCGCCGAGTGCAGCCTAGGTGGACGTAACTGCCAAGTCACCGCGGGCGCTGTGCCAAGGGGACGCTTCAAGGCTGTGTGGTGACACAGCGGTGGCTTGCAGTGAAGACCATCCCCGACGAGCGCTCGGTAAGACTCCAACACCCCGTCTGCATCTCCAATAACCCTCAGCTGAGGTGGTGTTCCTCTAGAAGCAAGAAGGGCTGGGCAGGAGTGTTTGAAACAAGCCTTGGTGCAAACACCAGTTGTGTCTGGCTTGCTAGGAAGCCAACACGAAGCCGTGCTCGGGAAGCAGGGAAACCTGGGCACTGTGCAGCTGTAGTTCAGCCCTGCTCAGTGAATCCTAACGTGTGGAAGGCGCAGCGTGTCTGTGTGTTTTATCAAGAAGCTGGTAGCTGCTGAGCCATAAGAGACGCTCTCTGAAGGCTTTCACGCTCCTGGGAGGAGGAGCAGCTCATAAAGCTGTGTTTAGTACTTCACCTCTGGCCAACTTTTAAGGGTAGATTTAGGAGAAGAAAGATGAAGTTTGTTGAATTTCTTGGATACTAAAATACGTATTTATGTCACAGTTTTTAAAGAAAATGAAATAGCATCACCTCGAAAAGATGAAAGGCACGGCCCATGAACTTAGGAGCTGCCATACTGAAGCAGCCTTCTGGTCCTCCTAGATGTTAAGACTTAGTGAGTCAGCTAAAATAAGTTTGTGATTAATACCTGAGTTAAGACTAGTTTCTTCCTTTTGTGTGTCACTTCTCCAAGACGCTATCACATCAAGTGCCAAGAAGTCTCTCCTCTACTCTGTGTGCCTCGATCTATTTGGCCAAGCATCGGGGAGTAGCCAAAGTCCCTATTACCACAATTTTGTTAACAGTTCTTTTGAGTTCAACGTTGCTCCCTCTGTTTCCTCTTCTTAAGCTGGATATTAGCAACAAAGACTTGCTAATGTCTTTACTTTCCAAAAGTTGTTAAAATGCTTTGGAATTTCTAGTTCTTAAGCTGGATATTAGTAACAAAGACTTGCTAATGTCTTTACTTTCCAAAAGTTGTTAAAATGCTTTGGAATTTCTAGTTCAGCATTTATTTATTTGTCTTCCTATTTATTTGTCCTTCCCACTTCAAGTTCAGCTAAATAATGTTCAAGTTGTCTTGTACCTCTGCCTCTGTGGCCCAGTCTTTCTTTCCTGAACAGTTGGTAGGTAAATAACGATGTTGTTCCGCTACATTTCCCTACTGCCTATTATTATTGAAATCATCCTCCACGGCAAGATACTCCGATTGTTCTTTTGCTTTTAAGCTTTTTACATTTGTCTAACTACTTAACGCTTATCCAACTCCTTTTTCTGATACCTTCCCAGTTTTACTGAATTCCCTTTTATGCACTTACCAAAATTATGACTCTCTGATGGTCGCAATTGGCATCGTGTTCTCTGAATTCACAAGATGCTGCCATATAGACAGATGTCTTTAATAGAGATATCTGACTAATATGTTCCCCAGATCCTCATAACTTCTGGCTTATTTGCAGGATCTACTTCTGTTCTGGTTCTCTCCATTTTCTAGGCTCTCCTTTCCCCAGAAGGTTTCCTCACTCTCTGTCTAACAAACCAAAACGCCTTCTTGCACAGTCTTTTCTGGCCACGCTCGGAACTGGCATAGATCTCACTGCCTCATCAGGCTTGCACATGAAACTGGGAACAACTGGGTCAAAGCCATTAGCCTTGTCTCAGACCCAGAGTTTTCTATCGAGCCAAATGATGTTCGTTCCCAGACAGTCTCTCTTACTTACTGGTAAGAAAAGCTCATCCAGTGTCTCATGATACCCCTTGCTTTGGCTGAAATTAAGAAGCTCGCTGAGTTCACGTTCCTCATGACTGTGTTCCTGGGGACAACCAGGGGCGTTGGTCTCGACAGTCTCATTCTGACCGGCGGGAAAAGCCATCTTCAGTCGCAAGGAATCACATTTTCTGCCAGAGAAGAGTGATCCGACCCTCCGTTCTGTAGCTTCTCTTCCATCAGGAGTCAGGCTCCTTAAAGCAAAGCGTTGGCCAGCTTGCGCCTGGGAGCCACCCTTCTCCTCCCAGGTGACCTTTCAGCTTCTGAGCTTCCTCAATTTCTCACAGACATTTGTGGGATTTCAGAACATTTGAAAGTAAAGAAGCAGAAGCTTTGTAAGATAAAGGGTCCTTAACAGAAGGTAAGATATTTGAACCGGTTCCCTAGTCAAAATAACAGTTACTATCTTTTTACCTACCTTCTTAAGTTTTAATGAAATGGTGGGCTTTTGGCTGGGCAAATAACTGTCAGTGCTGTATTGCCCAAGAGGGGTCTTTCTCATTCTCACTGGAATGTATCCCGCTCCCCTAAATCTCAAAAAAATATGCTTTCAAGTTAGCTTCCTGAGCACATGAGCAGACATCTGAATGAGCAGATTGAGTTTCACAGGGGGGGACCTCCTGCTCGGTTGTCTGAAGTTAGGTAGGTGCAAACATTGAAAGTCTTGGGCCAGGTAATACATTACAAAGCTACAGTTCGAATGGGGACAGAGGAAGTTAAATTCCTGATCCTATTCCTAAAATTTTAATATTATGCATTAATAATCATTGCATTGATAATAGCTTAATTAAAATTGCTGGGATTTAAAAGACCTTTTCTGAAAATTGTGTTTGACTTTTCTGCACTGTTTATTTGACAGTGGAGCAATGAGACCATAAGAACAGAAAAAAACTGTCAATAAGGAGTGAATGAGTGACAGGGAGAGGGAATGTAGGGATGGAGATGCAGCACTCCTGGTCCTCATCATGCCAGAAACAGAGGCATTTCAGTTACGTGAGGAAAGACAGGAAATTCAAAGCTGGTAAGAGGACATACTTTTGCACAATTAGATGATTTTATAATATAAAGTATTTAAATTTGACGATCGCTATAGGATGCTGAGAAGTGAGTTTAGCAAGCTTCAATGAATAATTAACTATTTCAACTGCAAACAAAACCTGTTAACAGTCATTCCATAATAACAGTAATAGTAGTAGCAATAATAAAAGTGGTGGTAACAATAATAACAATAATAATAATAATATTGGAAGCCTTATGCCTGAAGGATTAAATAAATCTCTGAATTCTTGGGATTAGTGTGAGGTCTTCAAGGGGACTATGCAGGACAGGGGGAAAGATGAGAGAGAGAAGAGATTATCCTAAACCTGCCTCTTGTGGCATTTCTTCAGCTTAATCTGGAGCAGGTGGTGCTAAGCACAGGACAGTCTGGCTTTGGTGAAGAAAACAACATGGTTTTGGTGAAGAAGGGCAATTTTTAATACTCGTGCATTAGCTGAGCAGGGGAGTTTTGTGTCCTTCAGTGTTTTACAAAGATTTTTTCTAAGCTTTTTAGCGTTCATCTAACTAAAAAAGACTTTGACTGAGACAAACCCCATGGATTCCTAAAATAAGATTTGTATAGAAATTTTATAAAATGAGCAACTTAGCACCTTTAACTTAAGAAAAAAAAATATGTCTTTTTATCTGGAAAACTTTAACTTAAGAAAAATACATCTTTTATCTGGAAAACTAACATGACTATTTAGTATTCGAAGAAATTGTTGGCAGTTGAATGCCAGTCATAATAAAAGGTTAAGAAAATAAGTTCAAGACAGATTTTTAAAATGGGGATGTTCTTTAATTTTAAAAGGAACATTTGCATAAAATCTATAATGGAAACTAAAAAGTAAACAGAATAAAAATTTGCCTTTATCCAAATGGAAGGAATAGTAATTAAACATATAATGAGAGCCACATAAAGGCAAGAGGCTGTATTACAAAAAAAAAAAAAAAGATAGCTGTATTCCTTCTTTCACTGAGAATAAAGCTAAGCCACCTGCTAACGATTCCGAATTTCAGCCTGTGCCAGGGTACAAAACGCTGCTGTTCACGTACGGCTGCCTTCACTCCTTCATCCAGCTATGGACAACTGGCAATCAGTTGCGTTTTATTAAGTGCATTAATTACAGCAGGGAGCAGGCTCTCCCCAGCTGCTCTGAGGACCACCCCTTGCCACCTAGAGAGGTGTCCCTGGGCTGGGGTGGACACTGGAGGAGGCCACAGAGGCACAGCCGATGGCTCTGCCAAGCCTGGGGTGGGCAGCCGGCCCCTGTGGCTGGACCCTGGGGCAGAAGGGTCCCGGTGGAGGACCACCCGAAGGAGCAGGGCCCCAGGCTGCGTCCCTGCAGGTGACGGCGCTGCAGAAGACAACAAAGCCACATTGACATCTGCGAGGCTGTATCAGTCTTCGCTTCTGCTCTGCTCTCCCTAGAGGACTCCTCAGTTTGTTTTTACTCTTCAGCCTTCCTTGAATCTTTTTCATTTCCTCTCCTCCTTAATTACGCCTCGCTATATTATATATTTTCGGATGGAAGCACGTGAATATTTTTAATGACATGGAGTCTTTTGAAATTGCCTTCACCAAAGAGGCTACAGCACATACGCCTGCGGTGTGGCCCGGGTGATGCAGCGGCGTCTTTCTCACGGTCAGCCGTGCTTCCCAAACCGCCCTCCCCCCCACCCAAGTACTTTCACTCACCTCTTTCCAGACCACTAAGCAACCACTGTCAATCACCTTCACGCCCCATCCCACCACTTTCGCTCTCAGTCATTTGCCCACCGCTGTCACTCTTGTCACCAAACCATGGCGGACGCCCACCCCTTCTTACTCACCTCCCGCGCCCTTTCATGCGGGCGGGGACAGTCATCAGCAGCTCAGCTAGAGCTGTCGGTACCGCGCTAAACGCCGAGAATTCAAAGCGAGAGAGAAGAGGCGATAACCGAGTGACGCGGGCAGGAGGTGGGAAATTCCTTAGTCAGAAGATTTAGCAGGTATGACTATCTCGGAGGGATTGGGGAGCGCAGGAAACCCACCTGCCTGAAGGACTTCTGCAACTTCATCAAGAAGAGTGTGGCCAGCAGGACAAGGGAGGTTCTCCTTCCCCTCTACACTGCCCTGGTGAGGCCTCATCTAGAGTACTGTGTCCAGTTCTGGGCTCCCCAGCTCAAGAAAGATGAAGAGCTCCTGGAGAGATTCCAGCGGAGGGCTACAAGGATGATGAGGGGACTGGAACATCTCCCCTACGAGGAGAGGTTGAGGGAACTGGGCTTGTTCAGCCTGAAGAAGAGAAGGCTGCGAGGGGACCTTATAAATGCTTACAAATATCTGAAGGGTGGGTGTCAGGA
>Ga0181612_164283_pt1 | contig 10441 bp, 7 predicted proteins | sample HoacroProtozoa21_FD_119630 | JGI IMG/M metagenome (GOLD analysis project Ga0181612, IMG submission 119630) | Hoatzin crop microbial communities from Cojedes, Venezuel. Combined Assembly of Gp0051906, Gp0051904, Gp0051908
CATTCAAGACCAGGTTGGACAGGGCTCTGAGTAACCTGATCTAGTTAGTGGTGCCCCTGCTCACTGCGGGGGGGGTTGGACTAGATGACCTCTAGGGGTCCCTTCTGACCCAAAACTTTCTATGATTCTATGATTCTTTGTTTCAATACGCTTTGTCTTTGTTTTCTTCTCTGTATTTATCCAGAGGTTGGCTGGTTGGTTCAATGTAAACCAACAGCAACCACATTCGTCTTGCACAGGGTGTTTTACAGTGCAACTGTTTCCCATGTGGAAATGGCTCCTTTTGCTTGGCATCCTTTGGAACACGGTATCTACTGAATTTGTCTGATGATACCTAACTGATACTAGAGGAAGCAGTTACTCCTTAAGTTATAAAATTTTCTGAAGCTTCTACGCTCCTCTTAGTAGGCTGGTCTAAATCTAAGTAATGGTAATGTGTCCTTTATTTGTAATACACCAAATTCCATGGGTTTCATTGGAGGGTTTTATCAAAGACAAGGCAAAAAAGATGAATGAATCCTTTGGTACCCGATTTACTATTCATCTGAAAGTACACAGGTGGCACAATCAGGTCACTTTTCAAATCTCAGAGGACAAAGATGCATTCTTATTTCAACTGAAGGTCTCTTTCTCCAGTTCTCATATGAGCTTCACAGATGTCCTCTGTGCCCTCTTTGGGGCAGGCATAACCTTCTGCCTTATAAATATCACACATAAAATATACGTTTACATATTTATATTTTTACTTATCATTCTGTTATCACACACAAAATTCTCACTAGCTCCTATTGACATAGCACGACACAAAGTCCCTGTCGAGTTGTGGGCTGCTATGAAACCTGCACATTTTCAGCAGGTATGCTTTTGAAGAGCGAGATCCTCTTTGTACAAATTTCATCTACATTTCTTGCTCAAACATACATAATCCTGGATTTCATTTCAGTGGATCCCAATAACCATGTAATTCAAATCATACTTTGCAACTGCCCTATAACTATCATTTGACATTCTTACTAAACCATGTATTTTGCAATGCATAATGGTAAGGTGTTTTCCAATGGTTCTGTGAAAAGGAATACTTCAACTTTGAAGTTATGAAAAGTTCTGGAATAATAAAATAGAAAAGTATATTCAGTGTGTTTTTCAATAAAATATTTGGACCATTATACAACTGTCACTAAACCACACAGATGCACAGGCAGTCTTGATTCAGGTAAATGACATATTAGCATGAACAATCACAAAAAGTGGGTAAGGAGTAAGAAGCCTATTTAATGAAAAAACACAGAAATGTTTCCATATGTTTTATGAAGTATTCTTTACCCTTTAAATGAGCACATTCAGATTTAGTCGCTGGCTTTGTTTCAGAGAAACCCCATCTGTACACTACATCGCTTACAGGCACATCTCAGTCATGCAATAGCTATGTCACAGCTCATATATCAAATAAAAATCACATTCAAGGCCACACAACCTTATATGCCCAAAGTCTTCCATTCTATTTAAAGTAATCCTAAGAGAGCTCTTATTGCACCTCACTGCTGATGTCACATGACTTTCGTTGGAAAACAGAGTCCTACAACTGAAATATCAAACAGTTCTTAACACAGATGAGAATGATCTGAAGGACAATTCTATTGTATACTTATGTATTCTGGAAGTCTTTTTTTTTTTTTAAGAAACAGGTGTGGAACTAAAAGTATAAAAATAGTAGCAGTGCACAACATTATGTTGTACTTTGAAAAGCAGGATAAAACACAGGCAACTCACAGTAGGCTTAAGGAATTCATCTGACACATTTAGATTCCAAGGCTAATAAAGTTGATTGCCCACATCAAGGACAGAAAGTGAACAAGTTGTTATTTTACTTCCCTGACTTCAAAGGTTTCAGTGCCAGAGCAATCTGATTTCCAACCCAACAGCAGGGATAACTGAGAAGTCAAAAGGCTTCTATCCACTTTACATGGCAGTCCATAAACCCACTGACTTTTGTAGCAAGGGAATAGTATGAGCAGCCATGTTAGAAACCTTCAAAATCATACAAACCCAAGCCACCTCCTCCACGGAACACCTTGAGTAAGCAGAAGGCTACTGAAACATTTCTCTATTTACTTTCCCCCCCCCCTTTATTACCAGAAAGTTTCTTTGCTGAGAGAAATTGTGCGAAACAGAAAAAATATCTGAGGTAGTCAGCTAAATACAACTGCCTCGCAATGAAAACCAGCTATCTTCAATTAAAAGAGATTCATTCTTGCCAACATCTAGAATTACAATATATGTCTGAATTACTAGCAATACATATAAAGATGATTATTCAATAGTTGTTGCTTTATAGCTTCCTAAGAAGGTAAAGAATGTTTCCAGTAGCATATGGAATAGCTAAGTCACTATAAAACAGAACATGTTTGTTGCTTTTGATTTTTTTGGATGTTAAAGATTACACTGATGAACGACATGGCAAACAACAGGAAATCATCTTTAACTTCACTCAGTTTCATGGGGCTTATCCTAACAGCACTTAATAATTTCCATTTAAAACAATTAATAAAGCAAAAGAAGGATAAGCCAACTTCTATAATATGTCACAGTCAGCAAGCTTTGTAAACTTTGCTTGTGATTTGGTATTATAGGCCTGGGTTCTCGTAATACTGATGAAACATTCCATTTTTCAATCAACACTTGCTACAGATAAACCTATTAGGTTAATATGTAACAGAATGAACAGAAGCCTCATATAAAGAAAACATACACAACAAGATACAAATTAAATATAAACCAATAGCAAAATACCCAACTTCAGCTAGCACCAAAAGCTAACAAGGGTCAACTGCATTAAATAGACACAGCCTGATCAAGAGGCTAGTTCAGAAATCAGCTGGCTCCAGTTTGAGATCTAGGGGAAATAACATTTCAAACTGAAAATAATTTGTGAAGCATCGAGTAACACAGAATGAAAAGAAGGAAGCCTTGTGATCATCCATCCTCAATTCTTTTCAAATACAGGCCACAGGATTATCCTCCCATATTTGAAAGGCAGCACGAATCTATCAGAAAAATCCCTTCAGTCTCAGTAAGTTGTTGCAGTTATTAACTATTATCAAAAAAAAAACAACCATCTTTTAACTGGAAGTTGTTTTGGCTACTGGAACTTGTTACACCTTAACTTGCTAGACCTAAAATTTTCATTTTGAATACATGATGCAGTTGCCTGAAATACCAGTAGATGTACCTCTTACAAAGCAGCTCTTCCAGGCTTGTAAGTAATTTCTGTTACGAGTTTCATCTCCCACTCCAAAGTTCACATGAACCTTAAGAACATCACTGGCTTTTTGAATGCCAAGATAGTGACTTGAATGGCATTTGGAAGCCAAGCTGTTCTTCAAGGCTTCTGGGAGGACAAGACAACATACAGCACTAATCTGAGGTACAACAATCATGGAGCTGTTTCTCAGCATTATGCTCTTTTTGTTTATATGCTTAAAATAAGTGAAAGTAAAGACATAAAATGGCTATGAACGAAAATATATTCCCCACTTGAACATAAAGACAGCCAAAAGGGTATATACGTATTTAATACAGGTAAGCGTAAATTACAAACATGATAAAGATTTTAACTCTTTTGTTTAAATAATAATTCAGTGGCCTACAAAAAGAAGAAAGTATCCTGACACTATGGCCAGCAATTTTTTGAGCTCCACCTGGTAAGCCGTGTCCAAATAGGGAAGCACCCATAATGGTACTTTGGCTCTAAACTGTGATTTTCAGTACAACTGCACTAAGAAGTCATTTTCTAATTGACTAGAACCAAAAAAGCTCCATACTACATTAATGAAATAGAACATGACTTCTAAGTACAGAAGAAAATTGAAGTGGGTTTTACAGATGTGAAGGGCACATCTTTTCCCTTTAGATTATGAGATGCTAGAAAGACCTCTACTGACTACAACTTATTAAAGAACATATTAATGAAAAAAGTTTAAAAACAGCAAAACAGAAAAGTCAGAGTTGGTTAAAAAAATTTACACTATACTTCATGGCCCTATTTTCCTGTTTTATCTGCTCATTATTTTTCACTACCATTTTGGGCAGCAATTGCAAGTCATACCACAGGACAGAAAAAGAGGGGAGTGAGCCTTAGAGAAGATTTGCTTAAAAGACTATTCCTCAAATATCAGAAAGGTTAACAAACAAATTGCAACTCTGACCTTTTTGATGCAACATCTTAAACCACCACGTGAAGAAATCTCACACAAGCACCATTTCATCACGGTTTCAAAGAGCACGTACTTCTGCTTGAGAAGAGCTAGTACTCATTTGCACACGTAAGTCAGCAGCCACCTCAAATTCATCTCTTGCCCTTGCTTCTAACACCATAATGAAATTCAAGATTCTTAGCTCCAAGAGGAATAGCAGTCAGTATTCTGTACATGCAAAGAGAATTTTTCAAGCCTTTGTGCAAATCTACAGAAGGTAAATTTTACAAATTAAAGAAGCAGTTGTTCTTATTGCTGAATATGGTAGAGGTACTATCTTGGTGATAAGCACAAATCTGCTGGCAAGCTGTGTTTCATTGATACCATATGGTACTGTAACATACGAACAGACAACAGCATAGAAGTAATCCCACTGGGAAAGTAGCCTGGACACGAAGTACACATCAAAGCAAGTTTTATAAAGAGCTCTCTTGAAAGACAGAAGATCAAGTGCTTAGCACTTCGGTGATCACAACCACCTCATCCAAGCCCAATGGACAGAATACAGAGTTAACTGATGAAACCAGGAGCTACGAGAGCTATAGCAAGATGCAACCACGTGAGCTTTCAACAAAACTACAAATGCTGTTACATCAGTGCCTCAAAGCTTTGCTTTAAAGCTTACAATCAGTCTAAAAAGAGTAGACATATATATCTACAGACTCTTAATGTCTCTGAAGTGATCTGGTTTGTTGGCACAAACGGTATATTTTTAGATGCAATTTCCTAAGACCATGCCCAGAATAGCGTAGTTCACCCTTCTGAACTGTACGTTATCTTCGTTACAACACAATTTCACAGCATTTGAAAAGCTGTTCAATACACGCAGAAACTATGTTCTTTCGAAGTTAAGTGGAACTCTAGAAGAATCTGTGAAAAGATTACATATGATAGACACCTAACAGGTGTTTTACATTGTATACCCTACAAGTCTAAGCAACATTTACTGCCACGAGGGTACTAAGCACACGGTCATAACTACCTACAACAGCAAACACTCACTGTCAAACTCTCGTACAAAAAATGCATTTAAATCCTGGGAAGCATGAAAGACAATATAAATGGTTTGAAAAATAAAACAAAAATTTTAAAACCTATCATCCTCTCTGTTCCCAATTCCTTGGTTTGTAACAGTCCATAACAAAAAAACCTCTTTTGCTCTGGTACATTTTGGAGGCAAGAAAAGACTTGGTTCCCTTCAGGCAGGCAGGACTGCCACTCGTTTCCATTCTCCTGGGTAAAAATGGACTCGCCTCTGATGGCAAATCACAACAGACTCATGTGATCTCCAAAGTGTCTCTGAAAAACATCTATTTTATTCCTAACTCTAGTCATCCTTTGGAAGCGTAGAAGTTTGAAACCTTCTCTTTTACCAAGCAAAAAAATAAACCAGGTTTTTATTTAAATCCTCCTTTTACTGACACTCGCTGCAGACAGCTGGCTCATTCTTCACTATGGTAACAAATATGAAGGCATTCAGAAAAGTGTATAATTCTTCATTCCAAACTTGAATCGAGTCTGGATTTCTGAGATGACATGTTGGTATATATGCTAAAGGGGAGCAACAGAATTTAACGTAGTCCTTTGACAGTCAAAATATCAGAAAATACAAAGTCAGAAAGCTAAATGGACGCAGCTATCAGACAGTGGGATACAACCATTTGGAGAATGTTTTTTTTCCTATCTAAACTGAAACCAAGATACCAGATAGCTTGTGAGTACAAGCCACTGAGTTTACACTACATAAGCTGATTACAGAGATACCAGAGAAGGGATTTTTCAGGAAATATTTTCTTTGAGAAGACAGTAAAAAGAAAAACATTATGGAAGACAGATGAAAATGGAAATCTCAAGGACTCCTTGACTTTCTGAAATAGTCAGGACAGTTCTTTAAGTCAGCACAGAAGTTCCTCTCAGTCAGCTTGTAGTAAAGCATGTGACTAGTTTATTCACAGTTTTACTTATTAGTACTTTTCTTTAGAAATTTTTCTAATTCCAATTACTAAAATACACTCCTGCTAAGGTGACAATTCATATGACAGAGAACTAAATGTAGTTTCTTGAAAAAATCAGATCCCTTAGAGCAATGCAGCTTTTCTTCTTCCAATAGCAGGTTGAGAAAAAAACATGGCAATGTCTTAAATTGGAAAATTTGAAAAATTACTGGAATACTTCAAAAAACCCTTTGCATCAGTCCAGATTGAAAACATTTCTCTAACACTACCCAAAAGCTGCATTTCTTCTTAATTTCTGTATTTTCTACATAGTCAGTCCCCATGCCCTGCAATAACTGAGGGGGGAATAAAAAGGTTACAAAAATTGCTGGTTCAAAAAAAGCATCTTTAACACAAAGAACATTAATCTACCATGCGAGAAACAATTTCACCGCTCCATACCTAATTGATCAGATCTCCTGCTGTTCATAAAAGAAAGGCAGAAAAAGAGGCAAATTAAATGGAGAAAGGAAAAAGACTGGAACAAAGATATTCAATAAAGAATAAGATAAGGGTCAAATATCCCAGGATCCACCACAAAAACAGTAAAAGCGTGAAAAGATCATGAACGAAATGCAGCAACAAAGCCAGGGTGTAAATACAGGATAAATCAGCATAAGAAGGTGTAATATCTGGATTTATTTATGATGTTGCCCTTGAAACAAAGAAAATAAAGCCAAAAAAGAAGGGTAAAAAAAAAGGGGGGGAGGGGTGGAAGACTTAAAAATAAAACACACATTTTGTTTGATCTGTATCCATACCAGCCTTATGACGTAATCGTAACAGAAAGAAACTAAGCTCAGACTGGGGACTATGCTTATTCAGATGATCTCCAACTAAAACAAAGGTGTTTCTGGAAATAGCTCTGATTACTTTCTCTGAATCGACAGCAGCCCTGGTTCCAAAGTATGTTTTGGAGGATGTTAAGCAGATGTAGGAGCTCTTATTTCGCTTAATACAAAGCTCCCAAAATTCAGGAGCTGTGGTTATACGTAGAACTCTGACATCTCCTTAAAACCCTAGCTTTTAATTAACATATCACATAGGGTCATAGGTATCTTTAGTCAAGGAAAAAAACCAAAAAACCCACCATACAACAATAATACTGCAAAGTAAGGAATACTTTCTACAATAGTACAATACTTCAAAGCAAGATCAAAGCAGTTACATCTGCTGTGCCATCTTTAATTTTCCTGCTGCGCTTCACACAACAGACAGGGGACATTCACTGGATACCACTAAATAATACTGTAACAGAACACCTCCCTTTCTGCGTTTGTTCCTCAGTAATTCCCCTCCAAAAGCAAAATCAAAACTGTAAAACACCAATTTAAAAATTGTCTTGCTTACTATAGTTTCCTGAGAATCTAACATTTCACCAACTTTGTCTGCCTTACTGTTACTACCTTTTTATGTTACTGTGCATTTCTGCCATTGGTAGAATTTTTCTCCAAAAGAACTGCCCACCTTTAGAGGCATACTACTAACCTAAACAGTTCATGGTCAAAGCACTGCTCTAATTGCACGTTAGTACTGTCCAGTAAAAACACACTTTCTGTCCTTTCTGTAAACAGATTTGTTTACATATTAAGACAAAAGGTCCCATGAAACCATAAACAGAAAAGATTATACAATTAGTAGACATAAACTATTGATCATTTGTGTTGTATCATCTGTATGCATTTTCATTTCCCTCTCAGAATATCTCACGATATGAACAGATCTAATATCCTGCAAAGTGTGGATTCTTTAATCTGAAGGGGAAAAGCAGAGATATTGACTTCTGAAATTTCCACAGCTGTCAAACTACCACAGAGCGATGGTCTGAGCTGGAAGTATTCGATGTCATACACTACTCTACTTAATCAGACAGTGTGACTGAGTTTGTATGTACTTATAGCATTGAAGCTCAGGTTAAATCTAGCTGGCATGAGAATTAGAACAAGAACCAGATTCCAGAGGCACCATCGCTGAGTTTTAACACTAAGCTAGGACTCCCCAGTTATGATTTCGCTTTAACGTTTAAAAAGGTGAAAAATGGCAGTAATAAATCTGACATATTAGCAGCCTTCCAGTACATATGAGAAGGTTGTGATGAAGACACAGTTAGGCTCTCCACAGCAGGAGGATGAAAGACACCAGTCATATATTGAAACACAAAAGGTTCTGCCCAGATAGGAGGAAAAGCTTTCTCACCGTGAGAACAGTCAAGCAGTAGTACAGGCTGCACAGAGAGGTAGGGGCGTTCTTACCCTTGGAGATTTTCAAGGCCTGAGTAGCTAAAGCCCTAAGGAACTTGGTCTGATCACGTAACTGACTGTGATTGAGCAGAAGATTGGACTAGAGACATCCTGCAGGCTGTTCCAACTCGAATTTTCTGACAACCCTATTATTGTTTGTCAGGGACAAAGAAATAGTTTCCTTTCGCTCTTCTGAAAAGCACTGTTCAGCAAATGGCAGCATGACAGGGGTCAATAATTCCGTTGCAGGATCTCTGCGTGCACCTTTTTCCTAAAACACAGACACCAAAAAACCACCATGGCCTTCTCATTCATGCTTTATTCTTACATCAGCAACCACTGATGGCTTCCTGGTTCACTCTAAATTTGACAACAACTTCTCCGGGGCCTCCCCAAAACCAGAATCTGTTCTCTCTGAAGCTTTCTTATGTGTCTGCTCCGAGTTCTGCTCAGAAATTTTCCAGTTCCTATTATACAGCAGATTCATGACTTACGTTCTTCCCAGTCTTCTTGTCATAACACTGAATTCCAGTAGCTTAGTCTCAACATGCTCTATTGCTCTTAGAAAAGAAGCCATCACCTCAACATCCCTGTAGAGTTTTTCAACTGATGTAGTACATGGCAGCTAGAACCAGGCAAAAAGGCAGCCTAACGCCCTGCTGTCCAAACATACCCTTCTTAACAGAACAAGAAATAACATAAAGCTAACAGCTGAACAAATAAAACAGGTGCTTTCAGTCACAGCTTCCATTGCTATTTGTGCAAATAAACTACAGACGCTGGAGGAAGGCCACTATTTATAGCTCTAAGCTTAGGTGTCTCGGTTCTGGTAGCCCACCAACCTACCCAACAAGAGTACGCTGTTAATTTCAACAGACACACCGAACCGAGCTCTCCTGCAATTCTGAAACACAATTCAACTAAAGAAGCTTATATACATAAAAGTATATCTATAGATTTCATGTATATATGTATTCCTTTCACAACCTATTGATTTTTTCAGCTTTTCTTTTTCTCCTTGACTGTGCTGTTGACACTATGTATACATTCACTTTCGCCACAACAGACATTTAAAAAGTCTCAAGTGGATTTTTAAGTATATTAGATTCTTTAGCATGATGTTACAAATCAGAGTGAAGCTTGTATGAATGTTTTAAGTATGCCTACCACCACTTTTTCATCACAGTGCTGTATTATTCAAATTCAAAGTTCATTAGTGTATATTAATTAGACTGGAAAAAAATTATAATTATCGATTTACATGCATATTTCACACTTTAGTTCCTCATTTCAGGCCACTACAGAATCATTGCTTCAGGCTGAGAATTTAAGAAGATATTCAACAGGCTAACCCCCACTGATTACATATTAAAGTGATAAAATGTCCCACCTATCCCATGTTCAGCGTAAGTCAGTTCATGACTTAAGAACATCCCTGAAAATCTCCACAATAAGAGGAAGTGAAAGACAGCTATATTAACGTCAAATAATTAAGATAAAGAACAAATTGTGCTTAGGTTGCTTATCAACATTCTGTTTCCATCGTAATTAGAGCTGATAATCTAGCAGACTTCCATAGAAATGTACAATGTCTAAAAATAACACTATCTACACGTTGCATTCAGAAGCTTACATGCCGGATGAGGACGCATGGGTACAATCACCCGTGCAAGACACTAAACTATTTATACTGTGCAAGTTTCATACAGCTGTGTCCTGCCACTCCCAAGCAAATACTTGTGAGAATACACTCTTGCACTTTGATTTTAAACAGAAAGTTTAAGTCATACTCCATCAAATGAATGCAAAAACTGGCCACATTATATAGAACAAACAGAGATTAGATGCCAATATGTTGCGAGGAAGTGTTTAGAGCTTAACAACCTGCATTATCACTAAACTTCGAAATGTTGGGCTTTTGCCGGGTTTTATGTGTTGAGGTTTGGTGGCAGGG
>Ga0181612_138333_pt1 | contig 10439 bp, 4 predicted proteins | sample HoacroProtozoa21_FD_119630 | JGI IMG/M metagenome (GOLD analysis project Ga0181612, IMG submission 119630) | Hoatzin crop microbial communities from Cojedes, Venezuel. Combined Assembly of Gp0051906, Gp0051904, Gp0051908
CGTCACGGGCCTGAGCGGGAGACAAACGGCGGGCGGGAGCGGGGCTGCTCCCGCCGTCTGCGGCGTCTGTCACGGTCGGGCTTCCCGCTTGTACGGAGAGGAGAAGAGGTGTAAAGTTCTGTGCCCTGAAGAATAGAAAGGGAAGGGAGACATTTTTCACGGATCATTAATAAACAGCCTCGTTTCGGCTTAGTAAACGTATTTTGTGTGTTAAAACGTTACCATCAAACGCTCGCACTATTTATTTACTCTTGCTTTTGACTTCAGGCAATAAAATAATTTCATAAGCTTCCATTTGTTTCTAGACTTTCTTATTTCCTTTTTTTTTTTTTCTTCACCTGGGATGATTCTGTAGAATTTATAGTTCTATGCTTCTGGGGAATTATTTTATCCAAACAAATTAAATTTCAGTGAAAGCATTTCTGTTAACGGGATACTTTTAATAAGTAATCGATATGCTGCTGAATTTGAGGCCTGTAGCTATTCTGCGTTGTCACCGCCAGCTGTATGTTCTCACGCTGTGACATATCACCTCATCTCATGGAAACAGCGTAACGTGTCTCTAGAAAATGAACTACTGAACACTGGCAGTTTGTGGAAGTACCTCGCATCTGAAGCTTGCCTGTCAGTACAGTCAGAAATGCTTAGGAAAGAGGTATAGGGCTAAAATGGATGCAGAGTTAGGTAAAGATCTAGAGGGATTTTTTTCAAAATTAATTGTACTCTCAGAAATGTGCATGAACCGTGGATTTGGGTACTCACGTGAAAACAGTTCTATACAGGTACAAATGATTTGGCTAATATTTTTCAAAAAAAGGGTAAATTTAGGTGTGGTGTTTTTACACATATATGTTTAGCCAGTGTGAATTGGCTGCTGACTTCAACAATTTAATGAGGATCTACCTGAGAGTCGTTAAAGAAGGGTAACAAACCAAACAGTACGAATTGTTTGATGGACTAATAGAGGTCATTTCAAAGCATTTTGACTTGGCATTAGCTGCGAGTACTGAACCCCAAATACAAGGGTATCTAAGAACCACAACATGAAACTAACTACAAGGTAAAAATAAAACTTGTCAGCAAAGTTTTGAGTGAGGGAATTGCAAAGTTTAAGGTAGAATCTCGTTTTTGTCCTGCTTTAATAGTTCGACATTCTTGCTTGTCAAGTTTTTGTACAGAAGATACCTGTGGCTGTGAAACTGCTTGCCAACAAGATTAAGGTGTTTCAGAGTTCTTGGATGTTTTTATCATTCTGTGGATGAATTTAACCAAAATATCATGTACAGGTTTTCACACTAAGTTTTCAGTTCCTTAAAATATGTCATGTTTTAGAAGTTAGTTGCAAAATATAAAAATAATAGCGTATCTGTAAATATACTTGTCAATTTGTAACAATATTCCCCTGCATGTCCGCACAAAATTCCAGACCCCTCTTTGAGCGACTTTCAAGTAGCTTGTTTTCATTGAGTTTTGTCGCTTTTCACATCTGGATAAGAATTCTTGTCTCTTCACTTTGAGCAATTTATGTTTCCCAGCAGAATGAGGAGAGAAACAGTCTCCTGGTGTTTGTTATTGCTCTTTTTCAGATAGCCATGGTGTCTCTTTGAGCATTAGTCTCCTGAGATTTCCAAGCAGCTGGGAGAAACCGGTGACAACTCTTGCTGCCCATTAGTTTCTGAAGAGCAGAACTGAAACTGGCAGGCGCATTGCTAGCCCTACACTGGTATGGTTTTGATAAATGAGAAGAGAAAACCAAAGCAATCTTTGTGTATGTTATCTGTGATACCAAGGAGGTCTAGAAACTGAAAAAGCAGAGGATAGTGTTTTTCATCAAGTTATTGATTACCCCAATCACTAGTCGTTGTGGAGAGAGTCTCATTCACAACTTGTAAATAGATATGTGGATGGGTTAGGTTTTTGTTTTTTTAAGCTCCAATATATTTAATCCAAGCACATCTTTGTATACAAAGTTCCCATTATTTACTGTACTAAAAAGCATCACAACTAAGGATGCAGCCACTGTCAAAGCGTTTTGACCTAATACATTCTTCTAATCCTGGATGCAAACCCACTATTTAAAATTCCTGGTATCTTTGTAGTGTTCTGCAGTATATGAGCACATTGTATATGTAATTTAAGATGGTCTGTGCTGCCTTAATGAAAAATCCTGGTTTTCTTTATGGTGCACAGCTTTCAGTCTGACTTTGCAGTCAAGGATGCAGGAATTAATTAATGTACTAATTTGCAAAATCTCAGCAAAGCAGTAGTATATTTTCCTACATCCTCCTAAATGTGGCAGGCTTGAGAATATGTTTCTTTAAAGGAGGAATTCTGAGACAGTGGCCATCCATAACTATTACTTTGTCTCTAGTGACATAATTTGTGGGGGAATTTAGGCAACCTCAATAGGCATAATGTAGTTCAAATGTCAGATTGCATAGCTGCTGTACTACACCTTTTTTTGAAATTTATTTCCATTGTCTGAAGATGGGAATTAAAATACTTCAATAGTCACACTGGAATAAGGATACTGAAAAACCAGCTAATGATTATTACAGACATTTTTTGCCATTTTATAAATAGCCATGTATGTTATATTACGGTTTATGATCTCTTGAGTGTGTATTATTAAATAAAATCAATCAGGGCTGTGTTTGTATGCCTATTCCTTATTCATGTTTATGAAATGAAGTTTCACATCTTATCTTGAGTATTGTAGATTTAATGGTGTTCATTTAGTTGAATGAATTTAGAATTACAGTGGAAAATGACTCTGAATTGTTTTTGGTTTCATTTCTGGATTGTGGAGATTTTTCTTTACTGATTTTTGTTAGTAGAACTTTATTTTCACTTCCCTGTATTTTCTTGGAATGTCAGTTCCTAAATTTTACTTTTCAGTTGATGTTTTTTTTCTTTTTTGGAAATACGCTTTTCCTTCACTATTGAATTTGTAGTTGAAGGTAGGATAATAACGACCCAGAAATATGCAGCTTGACAGCAGCTAGCTGAGGAGCTAATCTTGAATAAAATGTGGATTTTAGAGATATCAACATACGGTTTTAGTGCCCTTCCAGATGGTCTTTCAATTTCTAGTTTTGCTTCCAAGTGAATGTAATAAGTATTGAAGATGTACCCTGGGATGCTGTACAGTCTCAAAAAATGGTAAAGCCACTTGAAATTTGCACATTCACTTAGAGTGGGATTTGTAAATATTTATCAAGAGAAATTACCATTTTTTCAGTTTCCACAGCTTATAGTTTTTTTTCTGTTGCTGTACTTTACCATGAATTTATTCGTTCATTTAAAGCTTGAAGCTATGATTCCTAATAAACTGTTGTGTCTTGCACGACTTGAGAATGCTGTACCTGCTTGAAAGATTTAAGCATAAGGATGTAAACTGCCACAAAGCATCAACGTGTACCTAGCTATATATAGCTATAATGACCTGCATATATGCAATTGACTTTTCAAATACCTTCCTTGTTAAGAAAAAGTGTTTGTGAAGATCACAAAGACCTTCAAATCCATTTTTTTTCTCTTGCTCTCCTTTTGCTGTACTTGTTGCATATTGTCTTTCTCCTGAAAGCAATTAACCTGTGCTGATACCTGTGTCAGGTTGATATGCTGTGTAAAATAAACGTACCAAAACACAACCAGGACCTACAATTGCATTCTTATGCCAGTGTTAACTTTAGATGTGATCTCTGTTTCAGAGCCTTCACACAAGCAACAAATGATTTTAGAAAACGAAAAAAATTGAAAAGATCATTCCACATTCTTCATCCAAAAGACAAATCTTGCGTGTTCAAAACGGAATTGAAATGCAAATGTGGGTACAAGCGCTGGATTATGAACAGTTGTGATTTTTTTGTTTGTTTTTAAAGTAACTGGACCTGCAGTTGAGAATGTCTACTTCAATATTTTATTTTCTACTACTAGATGCGGTAGCAAAATACTCTATGAAAATATTGTTTTTTGTTTTAAATTACATCTGAACTTGTGACTGATCAAATTACAGTTGTAGTGCAGTTAGATTACCCGGTTTTATTAGTAGCACATTTTCCATTCATCTTTGTTTATGATGACTCTGAATAAGTGTCCTTATCCATTATATTATCTAATTAAACACTAATGTATTGTGAATATTTTCCCATATGGTTCATGTTTGTTTCCTTCTGTAACTTACACTCTGTTTCTGATTTAGTTCTACTCCCCAGCCCTCTTGCTGTTTGCTGTTTCACAGTTTTGTATGATTGCTCATTTGGCTCTCGTTTGGAGTTATTCTCTTTGTTATGATATCTGTACAGCTGGCTCACTTAGCTCTTTAAATCACAACTTAAAACTGATTTCTTAATTATTTCATTGCATAGTCTTATTTGGGTTTTTTAATTGCTGGAACACATCTTAATGTTAGATGTTACTCGTTTCTTGTATCTCATTTGTCTTTTTTTTTTTCTCAGTGCAAAGCACATAGTACTTCTGCAGGATATGTTTGTTAATACATAAAGGAAAGCTGTTGTTTTGGAGCTGCTATATTTTTGGAGCTTGCAGTTTATATTCTGAATATACAGAATTACCATAAAGAAAACCAGGAAAAAAGAATATGAGGGTCTATGAAAACAAACAAATAAATAAAATTGAAAGCCAAATTTTGCTGAAGAGACCTCAACAAATCATCAGTCACTGCCATAAGGAGAAACACAGATACTGTAATGGTTGTTTTCAGAGATGTGAACTGCATCTTTGGTGTACTCAGTGTAGTTGGTCTGGTACTCCTATTTGGCAAGGTGAGGGTGTGTCTGGTAGATACAAACATACGGTATTAAAATGATCAATTGTGTGTTTGAAATGCAGATGCACAGAACAGATCTGTTGGCACTGTTAGAGCTGTGTAAAATCTAGTGTAAGTGTACCTGAGTGTAGCTTACTGGAGCAGGGAACAGCAGTTCAGTGCAAGAATGATCATGCGTTGATAAAGAGTTGGAAAGGGATTATGATTCTCATGCAAGGCTATGCATATCAGGAATTTTTAGTTGCAAGATCAAACAAGGAAAGCCTAGTTTGGATCCATTCAAACAATAAACTTTTTTTGCTTTGGAAATAAAAGCCTAAAAATATTTTATGTGGGATCAAATAGAAAATGTCTTTTTTACTCAAGTATTAAAAGCTTAGATTAGAGCAATTGTTACAAGCAAAGCAGGTGGTCCAGGGTTTTCCATGAACCAAATGATTTGAAAATTCTCTTTATCAGGTCCCTGCTTCTTACTGGGGAGGTTTGAACAGAGATGTCTGTGGTGGGCTGTACCCTAAATCACTGGGCTTTAGATATTCTGAAGAACTGTCGCTTTCTCTTACTGATGCTGACTGACTGTGTAAGGACTGGAGGAAGGACAAGAGCTCCTGTGTCATCTGAAGAGAAGTACTTCGAAATACTCTCCACTTCTCTCACCACTTACTTACATAAATGTTCTGGCTGTTCGGTTATAATCTTTCTCTAGTTCAATGACTATTTTAAGTATTGTATTGAAACAAAAAACATTGATCAGTACACATAAAGACCGCGGAACTGTTGTCTTTAGAAAGGTGAATTGGCATCATTGGTGAATGATGATGATTCAGAATTCTCGGAGGAGGGGATAGAATAGAACCTTGGTTTTTAATATCCTGGAGGAAATCAGTGACTACCGGGCTTTCATATGAAAGATGGATTACACCAAACATTTCATGAACGCAGGGTGTGTTCTAAATGGCCCAAATCAGTTTCTGCAGAGCAGCCAGGTACAGAAAAGCCAAGCCTGAAGATCTGCAGGTGGTTAGGTAGAGTGAAGAGCTGGGCAGCTGTAGGGATGACCAGAAGGAGATCTTCACATGCATGGAGAATTTAACTGAAAAATCCTGAGTAATTAGGATTAGCCAGAAGCTGAAGGCAGTAATGGAGAGCTTTGTTTGGATGTAGATGCCTGCAGGTCTTCTCTGACCACTGTTTTGCAAATACAAAAGTTATCTATCTGGAGTAATAACATTAAAATTTGGTGTGTTTTTAGGTAATTTTATTTCTATTTAGAAGATTCATTACCTATTTCAGTAGCTGTTGGTAGGCACTCATGGAAGCAGTTGACTTCTGGCAGGCAATGACTAATTCATGTTTAGTAACCGTAGTAGGTGATCACATGTGGAACTTCGCTGCCTTATGTAGAGTTTCACCTCCAGGCTAGTCCCTCCTGGCTGCCTTTGTAGTTAGAGGGGATCTAGTCAGTAGAGCCTGGTATATCTCACAGGCATCCAAAGTTAAGCGAGGTGAATCCCACCCCATCTCTTACGCTTGACATCAGTCCAGTCAGTGAGATACATTTTCCTGTCATGAAGTGTTTGGGGTTTATGGAGATGACTTAATCTCTCTGCTCTAGTTTTTACTCCCAGTTTTGTAGGGTGAAAAGTCCTACAGTTTGTTGCCTCACCTGCAGCTGGTGTCTTTTTTCCAGGTATCTTTAGACACCATTCCTTGATAAGGCCATACCAGCTTTGTGGATTTTCACATAATGTACCATATATCACACAACACCAAAGGCAACAAAAGCATTTGTTAAGGCATGAAAAAAATTGCCTTTTTTTTAAAAAAACATTTTTTATAAAACATTTGGGCAGTCTTAGCATAGAGATTAACTGTGAAAAACTTATTCTGCAAAGATATATAATTCAAAAGCTCAAAGCTTGTTCCTGCAGCCGGGTGTGTTTGTATTTGGATTCATCATTGCAACATCTTGAAGACGAGAACAGAAGAAAATTGCTTAATTGTTATTAATAGCAGTACTTTGGTGCCATTTATTCTAAATAGCATCAAGAACTTCATGGGATTAATTTCTAATTTTAAGTGTAAAATTGATTTGTAAAATGGATAAGCTCCTCACTACAATAGCGTTCTTCACCTTGAATCCAGGACTATACTTACTTGCATGCTTCACCTTAGACTGCTTTATATTCAGTTGATAATTGCTTCGTAAAGACTACTCTGCTCCTAAATAGTATTTATAGGTGCTGTGATGTTTTTATCTTAACATTGTTGCTTGCTTAAATGTTTATTCCAGAAGGTCTGAAAAGTTATGTTTGCAACTACTGTTAATTTCCCCTATGAAAGGTAGCTTATGCACAGCTATTTTTCAGAGTCTATTTCAAGACATTTTAACTGCAGTGTAGTCTTACTCTGAGTCAGACTAAATCAGTCACATTTTCTCTTGAATAGTAATGCACTACTTTTGTTTTACAGCATCTGAAACTGCATTTTATGGACATATGCATTGCTTGGGTCTCCATTCTCCTCAAGCTGATGCATACTGATATGAATCCTAAGCAAATGGTTTTGGTGCTGTTTTCCCAGCCTGTTTTTCCTGTGGTACAGTGATGGATAACCCTTTCTGTTGACTTGGGCAAGACTGAAGAAAAAAAAGCAGACAGACCTGTCCGTTGCTGTGAGTACCTGGGCTGAAATGCCAAACTCAGCAAACAGGCCATTCTTCATGCATACAAGAAAACGCTAGACAGAGTAGCCAGCCAGCCAGGGATCACCAAATGTACGAGAGCAAAACCCATGGCTGAACTGAAACAGAAATATTTAATGTAAATTCATCTGTGTGTTCTTTTTCTTGCTTGCTACTCGATGCTATCTCTCATGTCCTATTGCACCAGAGCTCAGGGTGCCTTTCTTCACTAGCTTTTCTTACCTTTCAGAATACTAAAAATTAAGCAAAACAATTTTAGATAACTTTTGTGTTGTATATCTGTTACTGTGTTGGATCTGTTTGTGTACACACACACACATGCATACAGCTATTTGTAAAGATTAGAAAGGTCACAAAGTCACGGGCTTGGCCTAGATTCGTGATCCCTTGGTTATACCGGCATCTGCCTGCCCCATCCCTCCCCAGGAGATTACTGCCACCACAGCCGAGGCTGCCACTCAAATCCCCGTGTATTAGCAAACTGAAAACAGCGGTAGTTCAGATTAAAAGTACTACGCTGGACCAGCAGCTGCAGACTCAGCCTTTCTCCCATTTGTTTGAAGTGGCTGAAAAGGTTACCATTTCCAGTTGTGTGGTCAGTGTTGTTTTCAGCTGCTCCAGCTATATCCAGCCTGTATGGCAACATTGCAGAATGGAAATATTAATGCTTCCCTTCTCAGTCATAGAGTTTTAATTTTTATCCCATATTATGTTAGTTACATTACCCCATCTGTTCCTGCACCTTGAGAAGATATGTCACTCAGCAATGTATTAATATATCTTTCCTCTGTGTTCAAAATAGTTCCCAGATCCTAATCATGCAGGTTATGCAAACCCCACTCTGAAGACAATCTTCAAATGTCCATGGAAGACAGTTGTAGGCAGATGCTTCTGTTTGATTTTGACTTCAATGACATGCAATGTATGGAAGGTCATGTATCATGTCAGACATGTTTCATTCATTAGACCTGGCTTCCCAAATGCTTTGAGAAACTAGCCAAATTCACAACATGGGAAATTCCTTACCCAAGAAGAATGTTTGAGGATTCATTTGGGCTTTCTTGTTCCAACAGCATCTACTGTAATGATAACTATTAGCTAGGGGTATACATCATCTCTGCATCTCTGCGGGGGAGTAGCATGGGGGAGCAGGTAACGGAAAAGCTCCAAATACTTTTTATTCCACCTTCCTGGTGGGAAAAGATTCAGATTTCTCCAAGCCTTTTGCTCTTCCCCATCAGAATCTCAACAAACCCATCAGGAAGCTCTTTCTTCCTCAATTAAAAGAATGTCAAAACTACTTAATTTCCCTTTTGCAGTCCTACTCGGATCTAAATCTGCATCTGACATTTCATAGTACACCCAGTTCCAACAGATGTAGGCTCTGGGGCCTTACAATTAGGTACTATGTTAAGTGATAACTAATTTTAGGAGATGCCATATGGCATTCCCTGTATTTTCCTAGCTAGTTTATGAAAGGTAAGCATGCTGTTTCATTACAAAGATCCAGCACTTCCTGATGTCATGGGAAGGCTCGTGCTTTCTCGAGAGGATCCAGTGCTCCTTGGACCACAATCCATCACTAGACTATATAGAACCCTTCCTACCTCCTAGTTACAGATACGATGTCAAAAAGAAAACAGTGATTAATTAATATCAGGAAATTTATCTGGAGCCTGAGAATATAATTTTCAGGATGATGATGTAGCAGTCATTTTCTATCTTTCCCATTAGGAAATGCTACGTGATTTTAGGGACTAGTAATCGCTAGTTTTTAAGTTACTATTCATTTCAGTGTAAGAGACCTCTCTTCTGTTATCTGGCCATCTGGGATCCTTTTATAAGAAAAACATCATTCCAGTATTAGAAAGAATATTTCAGCTTGCCATATTTAATCAGAACATGTTGAAGCAAGATGCAAAGCAGTACCAGATGAAAGCTAAACTCCTCCGTTAGATGCTAAGTGAGTATAACCTTCCTGCCTAAAGAGAGTCAAAGAGTTTAAGAAATTACTGGTTTAGTGTTATGCAGAAAATAATGAGTAGTCATTTAATAACAATAATGACATGGTTAAATAGAATGATAATAATAAAACACACAAAGATTAAGATATTTTGAATATGATATGTGTGAAGACATCTTAGGGGTTAAGATATACATTGAAGAGAGTGTCGGGTTTGTCTCCGTGCCTCTCCCATTAGGGCTTAGATCACATTCCACAAGGCTAAAGGTAATCTCCTTGTTATCATTTTCCATTATGAAATTTTCGGTGCTGCTCTGTCAAACTCTAACCACGTGTTTCCTAAGCGGAGTCCATCTGACCAGTCGTCAGCCAGTCTGCTTGCTGGCAGTGCATCCATCTTCCCTCCTCACCTGACAGTGCTGCTTGTCCAGCTGTTCACGGTGTGGGAACCTACAGAAGGCACTTAAAGAAGAGACAGAGGAGGCTGTTCCCCAAAAAGCAGTGCTCTTTAAGATGAACACAAGAAGGTTTTTGGCTGACACCTCACCACTTTCTGCTGAATCAAGTCAGCATAAAGTGAATACAAATTCCCCTTTGGGAGTCCTAATCGCAGCCGAGGATCTGAGGAAATTATGGAAGGAAACGGGAGGGCTGGAGTGCTTTCATAGACTCTTCCTTTGAATATCAAGGAAAAATACAAGGAGAGACCCATGACCCACGGCACCTGAGAAATGCAACTGCAGGCCCATACTCAGCTTCACCCCTGTTGATTTCATCTGCAGGACTCCTACTGGAGAAGGAATTTGGGGGTGACCGATTGATCAGTAGCAAGTCTCTACAGATCTGTCTGTAGTGGGCATTGCTATAAGATTTGCCAGCATCAGCGCTGGATCTTTTGTACACACAGCTGCTGTAGTGTCCATTTCTCCTTGCTTAAATTGATGTACATGGCATTGGATTATTTTTTCCTGTGTATTTAG